>Ga0210024_1000420_pt1 | contig 38233 bp, 37 predicted proteins | sample CryGeymeta201525_FD_183988 | JGI IMG/M metagenome (GOLD analysis project Ga0210024, IMG submission 183988) | Groundwater microbial communities from Crystal Geyser aquifers in Utah, USA - Crystal Geyser metaG 2015-25 (SPAdes) (version 2) | ecosystem: Environmental > Aquatic > Deep subsurface >...
AATTACAGAGTTGAAGTTAATCAGGAAGATTCAGGTGGTCATTACCGCCTTTTGACTGGAAAACTCAGCTCGAGTGGCGATATTTGGACTGAAGAAGAAGGAGAGACTAAACCAGGCGAGTCTCAAACTCATATAATCAAATATGATCTGAACCCTATCCAAAATAGATTGGAATTAGCAATTTTAGCCAAGGAAAAATTAAATCAGGCAAAAGAAAAAGCTAAAAGCTTAAAAAGACCTTTTAAAATTTTACTTGTTAGAGTGATTGAGATAAGAATTAAGGAAATAGATAAGATTATTTCTCTATTAAACAAAGGAAGAGCGAATCAAGCCCAAACCAAAACCCGAGAGGCGATTTTTAGTATTTCCATATTAGAGAAAAGTTTTAAATTCTGGGTGAAATTTTATAGAATGACCCCAGAAACAGAGGAACAGTTTAGAGTTCTTTTCCGCCAGGCGAAAGACTATCTCGTCCAATCCTACGAACTAAAGTAGAAATCATTTTTTTAATCCGATTAATTTTATGAACTTAAGTTTTACACAATTTCCTGCTCGAGCTAAAATTTGTGGAGATGAAAAAACAACCTAAACTAACTGAAAAACAATTAGAGAAACTATCAAATCTACTTTTTCAAAGATTTGAAAGAGAGAAACGTCAAAAAAGATATGCGCAAGCCAAACTTATTCTTTCTATCCTAGGAAAGGGCATGCTCCTTCCCATGATTTTTATTGCTCCAGGAACCGCAAGATTAGCAAAAGATTTATTCAAAGATAATAATGAATGGGAAACTTGGAAACAATATAATCTCACCTATCTTCGCCAAACAATTAAAAGACTAAGGAAACAAAAAATGGTTGAAATCGCCGATGAAAATGGTAAACAAGTCGTTAAATTATCCCAAAACGGCAAACACAGAATCTTAAAATATGCCCTTGATAAACTTGAAATAACTAAACCTAGTAGTTGGGATGCAAAATGGCGATTGGTAATCTATGATATTCCAAATCGAAAAAGATATCTTCAGACTCTAGCCAGAGAAACTTTAAAAAGGTTGGGATTTCTCCAACTTCAAGAAAGCGTTTACCTAATTCCCTTCCCCTGTTTTGGTGAAATAGAATTCCTAAGAGAATATTACGGTTTAGGGGAAAATATTAAAATTCTAACTGTGGCAAAATTAGAAGATGATAAGGTCTATCGGACTTATTTTGGAGTCTAAAACCCACAGAAATTAGCTCGAGCTAAAATTTGTGGAAAGTAATGGTGGTCGTGTCTGGATTTGAACCAGAGACCTCACGGATGTGAACCGTGCGCTCTAACCAACTGAGCTACACGACCATAGTTTAATTTTAACAAATCTCCTCTTGTTAGGCAATTTTTAAGAGGATATAATCTACTTATATGTCAATCTTTAGAAAACTTGGATCGATTTTTTTAGACTTCGTTGAGATTGTCGTTATTGCCTTGGCGATGTTTGTCATTATGTATCTGTTTTTGTTCCAACCCCATCAAGTCAAAGGCAATTCAATGTATCCCAATTTCTACGATAACGAATATCTTTTAACTGATAAAATTTCCTACCGTCTAAATCAACCAAAACGAGGTGAGGTGATTATTTTCAAAGCCCCAAAAAATGAAGATTATGACTACATTAAAAGAATAATTGGCTTACCCGGAGAAACAGTTAAGATTAGCAATAGTAAGGTTTGGATTAACGGAAATCTTTTGAAAGAATCTTATTTGCCTGAAGATTACCAAACCTTTGGGGGCAACTTTTGGCAGGAGGGTCAAAGTATCCCTGTCCCCACAAATCAGTATTTTGTCATGGGAGATAATCGCAGCCATAGTTCAGATTCAAGAGATTGGGGTCCGGTTCCAAAAGAAAATATCATTGGCAAGGCTTGGTTCAGATATTGGCCGCTTAACCAAATAGGTTTAATCCCAACTGCTCAATATTAAATTATTCCCCGGTTATTCCTTTGTAGATTTTTTGAAGTCTTTCTTCGGTTACTTCCGGATTACCCTTAAGAACAATTACCAATCTGGTCTCTGCTCGAGAACGAGTAACTTTAATTTTTGTTTTCTCATCCCCACCTAAAGCCTGATGAATTTTGTCTCTTAATTCATCAATCTCATCAGAAATTATTAATGGGGGTTTAGCCCCTGTTAGATCGTAAGATGGTTGTTTTGCTTTTTTTCTAATCCTTCTGGCAATATCCTCTGTCCGCCTAACTGAGGCTGATTCGCGAAGAACAATTTTATAACCCTCAACCATTAACCTATGGTCCTCAATCCCCGCCAAGGCCCGAGCATGACCCTCGGTAATTAAACTAGAGAGTAATCCATCTTTTAAGGCATCGGGAAGGTTCAAAAGTTTAATTGAATTTGAAATATAGGAGGGGCTTTTGCTAATTCTTTGAGAAATTTCTTTATTACTTAAACCAAATTCTTCCATTAAGCGAATAAAAGCTTGGGCTCTTTCGAGTGGATTTAAATCTTCCCTTTGAACATTTTCAACCAGGGCCATCTCAAGCATTCCTTGAGGGCTGGTTTCTTTAATAATCGCCGGAACCGTCTTTAATCCGGCTGTTTTAGCTGCCCGCCAGCGGCGTTCTCCGGCAATTATTTGGTAACCGGCTGGAGTTTTTGCCACCACCAATGGCTCTAAAACCCCATGTTCCTTGATTGACTCAACTAATTCAGCCAATGACTCAGGGCTAATTACCCCTCTTGGTTGAAGAGGATTTGATTGAAGAGAATCGACATCAAGCTCAACTACTTGCTGTTCAGCCATAAGTAAGTTTTTCCCTCTTTCTTTTTAAACCTAAGAATGCCATCTTTTAAAGCATAAAGAGTATGATCGCGACCCCTACCTACGCCTTCACCCGGATGAAATTTAGTCCCTCGTTGTCTGACTAATATATTGCCAGCAATAATTTTTTGACCCCCAGATACTTTCAATCCCAATCTTTTGCCTGGACGGCGGCTTTTTTGCCTTGTTTTTCCACCAGCTTTAGTTTTTGCCATTTTCTTACATAATAGATAAAATTTTCACGCGTGTCAAGAGTGGACGGAAGCCTTTAACCCGGCGGTATCTTGATTTTGCTTTATAGGTTGCCACTCGAATTTTTTTACCCTTAAACTGGTCAACTATTTCAGCCTTGATTTTAGCGTTTTTCACCAAAGGTTGACCGATGGTAACCCTTTTTTCATCCACGAAAAGCAAAACCTCCTCAAAGTTCAATGACTTTCCCTTTTCTCCGTCAATCTTATCCACCGCAATTTCATCGCCTTCGGCAACTTTGTATTGTGACCCACCAATCTTTACGACTGCGTATTTTTTCATCGAAGGTATTTTACTTCATTTTTCTTAATAAATCCAGCCATATTTTCAATTATTCCCAGACTAATCAAAACCGCCACCAGAGAACTGCCACCAGAAGAGATAAGAGGAAGAGTAATACCGGTAATTGGCAACAAGCCAAGATTCATACCAATATTTATAAAAATCTGGCTAAAAATCATCGTGAAAATACCAAGGCAAATAAGCATTCCAAACCTATCTTCTGTTTTTCGAGCAATAGTCAAAATTCGCCAAAGAAGAATGGCAAAAAATGAAAGCAAAATTAATGCTCCCAAAAATCCTAATTCTTCAGCTAAGGAAGCAAAAATAAAATCAGAATGTCTTTCGGGAAGAAATCTTAAATGGGATTGGGTTCCCCTACCCAATCCCCGACCAAAAAATTGCCCAGAACCAATGGCGATTATTGATTGAATAATATTGTAACCAGACTTAAGTGGATCGGCAAAGGGATTTATAAATGTATAAATTCTTTGCCTTTGATAATCTTTTAAGAATTGCCAAATTAAGGGCAGAACAATAACAAAAAAACCAAAACCGCTCACTAACCATCGCCAACTTATACCGGCTGCCAAAATAATTCCCAGCCAAATTAAAATTACCACCAAGCTACTTCCTAAATCGGGTTGAGTAAAAATTAAAAACGCTGGTAAAATAAGGAGCAATCCGCCAAGAAAAATTTTTTTAAGAGTTAATTCCTCGCCTTCAGAAAAAAACCAGGCAAAAAACAAGATTAAAAATGGCTTAACTAACTCCGAGGGTTGGATGGTTAAGCTCCCAATCTGAATCCAACGAATGGCTCCTCGAGTAATTGTTCCAAACAAAAGAGTAATCCCCAGAAAAATTAATGACCCAAAATAAAAAAACCAAGAAAATTTTGGGTAAATCCGCCAATCAATTCGACTGAAAAGAAAAAATAATCCAATTCCTATTAGTACATAAGTCAATTGTTGAAGAAATAACCCGGGGGCAATGCTTCTAATAATTAAAAGGTCAAAAATTAAAAGACCAAAAATGGCAGTAAAGATTATCCAATCAACTCTAAATAGTTGTTTAGTCATTTAAAGTGGCAATTTTAAGAGTCTTTCCAGGTAACAACTCTTTAGCCAGCGTTTCTTTTTTAATATATTCACGAAGGTTTTTCTCTTTTGGCCATTTAGGTCCATAAACCTTGATTTGTTGCTCTAACCGACAATTGGCTTTCTTCCTTAATTCCTGAATCTGGCGCACTAATTCCCTCGCCTCCCCTTCTGTTTTAAGTTGAGGAGTGATTTTTGTATCCAGCCTCACCCTCAGTTCTCCTTTACCTATCTTTATGTTTACTTCTTTTACATTTAATTCATCTTTAATCAAATTAACCAAATCATCAGAAATTGTAAATTGTAAATTGTAAATTGTAAATTGTTGAAGTGGTTGGCGAACTTTAATCCCTGCCTCTTTTCTTCTCGCATGCCCTAGTTCACAAATCCTGCGGACCATCTCCATTTCTGCAAGTAGTTTCCGCTCTATTTTCCCTGTCTTAGACCAATCTTCAAGATGAACCGATTCTTTGCCAGTCAAGTTTTTGTAAATTTCTTCAGCTAAAAATGGAGTAAAAGGAGCAAGCAATTTTGTTAAAGTTACTAAAACTTCATATAAGGTAGTGTAACAGCTGTTTTTATCTTCTCCAGCTGAGGCGGTTGGCCCAACCCTATCCCGAGACCTACGAACATACCAGGTTGACAAATCATTGACAAAATCTTCAATTGTATGAGAGGCCGCAAAAGCATCGTACTTTTCTAAAGATTGTGTTGCTGTTTTAATTAGTTGATTTAGCCTCGACAAAATCCATCTATCCAATACGTTGTCGCTTTTGACTTTTGACTTTTGACTTTTGACTTTAAATCCGTCTATATTGGCGTACGTTACAAAAAAATTATAAATGTTCCAAAGCATCAAATGGAATCTTCGCCGAACCTCATCTGCTTTATGATAACCAAAAAGTAAATTGTCGGTCGGATTTTGAGTCGCATACATCCAACGCATCACATCAACACCAATTTTGTCTGCTCCTTCATTAAATTCGATGGCATTTCTCAAGGATTTATGCATTGGCCGGCCATCTTCAGCCAAAAGGGTGGCAAATCCCAAAACTGTTCTAAACGGGGCCTTATCTTCAAGAATTGTTGCCATCGCCAAAAGTGAATAAAACCAGTTTTTAAATTGTCCGGGAAATGACTCGGTAATAAAATCTGCTGGATACCACTCTTTTGGCATGGTCGAAAATGAAACAATTCCCGCATCAAGCCAGGGATTACCCACGTCAGGAATTCGGGAAATAATTCGGCCACATTTACTGCACTTAATTTTAACCTTATCAATCCAAGGACGATGAGGAGAATGTCCAGAAAATTTATCCCAATCTTCAATGGCTCTTTTTTTGAGCTCTTTTTTACTACCAATCACCTCAAAATTGCCACAGGAGCACTCCCAAATTGGCAAAGCCAAACCCCAGTATCTTTTTTTGGAAATCAGCCAATCCTGCATATTGGCAAGCCAATCAAGTTCCCGCTCAAGTCCCCATTTGGGAAGCCAGCGAATTTCTTTTGCCACTTTTATCATCCGACTTCGATAATCTTTTGCTCCCTGGTGGGCTCTCGCATCCATAGCAATATACCACTCATCAACCACCCGCCAGACAAGTTCAGTTTTACAGCGCCAACAAACAGGATAACGATGGTTATAATCTTCTAATTTAAATAAAAACTTACCACCTTCTTGAGTTTTAAGTTTTTCAAATATCAAATTTGGGTTTTCTTTAGCGTTCTTACCTGATAAATCGCCCAGTCCATTAATATAAGTGGCCTCCTCATCAATTAAGGCAATCACTGGTAAATTTTCTCTTTTCCCAAGTTGAAAATCCTCGCTCCCAGCCCCTGGGGCAATATGAATAATTCCCGTTCCCTCAACCGCGGTAACTAAATCCTTATCCAAAACAATATTGTGGAATGTTTTCGGGTTTTCCTTTCCTGCTGATTTCACGATTGGAAGGCTATCAAAAGGAGCTTGGTAGTGTAGTCCTAAAAGTTTTGTTCCAGGAATCTCTCCAACCTTATCCCACTCTTTGTCTTTTAAGATTTTCCCGGCTAAATCTTTTAAGAAAATCAAAATTTCGCCAGTATTTCTATTTTTAAATTTAGCGTAAGTAAAATCTGGATTTACTGCCAAAGAAACATTTCCGGGAATTGTCCAAGGAGTGGTTGTCCAAACCAAGAAAAATTCATTTTTTCTTCCCAAAATTGGCAATTTCAAAAACACAGATTTGTGGGTTAACTCTTGGTATTCTTCGGTTAAAATCTCATGCTGGGAAATAGCGGTTCCGCATCGAGGACACCAGGGAACTGAATCTTTTCCTTTATAAAGATTTCCGTCAGTCCAGCATTTTTTCAAAAAATGCCAAATCATGTAGTTGTTCTCATCCGACATCGTGTAATAGGAATTTTCCCAGTCCATAAAATAACCGAGTTTCTTTGATTGTTCGGTTTGGATTTTGGCGAATTTTAAGGTTCTTTCTTTACATTTATTGACAAATTTTTCAATTCCATACTTTTCAATATCGCGCTTTGACTTAAATCCAAGTTCTTTTTCTACCTCTACCTCAACCCAGAGACCTTGATTATCAAAACCATTCTGAAATCTTTGTTTAAAACCTCGCATATTGAAAAATCTCTGCCATAAATCTTTATAGGTTCTACTCCACCCATGATGAATTCCCATGGGATTGTTGGCGGTTATTGGACCATCAAGGAAAGAAAAACGCTTGCGGGATTTATCGTTTCTATGGAGATATTTTTCAACCAGCCCTGATTTATACCACCATTCCAAAATCCGGCGTTCCAACGCAGGAAAGTCAATCTTTGGAGAAACGGATTTAAACATAAGGGTATTTTAACAAAAAATAAGAAGGCTTACTACTTTCCTTGTCTTAAAAATGCGGGAATGTCAAATTCATCGTATTCTTCTTCGGGAAATTCTTCTTCTTTTTTCTCTTCAATTGGCGGTTTTTCTTCTGGAGGCTCACTAACAATTCCTTCAGGTTGAGGAAACTTTGGTTTAGGCATCATTTTAACCAATCTTGCCTTTGCCTCATCAAACCCAGTAGCAATTACCGTTATTTTTACTTGGTCAATCATATTTTCATTGATAGCCGCCCCAAAAATGATATTGGCATCAGCGTCAGCCGCTTGAGTAATCAACCTTGCCGCCTCATCAACCTCAGCCATAGTTAAATCCGGACCGCCAGTGATATTTAATAAAACTCCCTTGGCTCCTTCGATAGAAATATCCAGCAAGGGTGAGGAGATTGCCGTTTTGGCGGCAATTTGCGCCCGATTCTCGCCCACTCCGGTCCCGATTCCCAAAAGAGCCGAACCGGCATCTTTCATTATTGCCTTAACATCGGCAAAGTCTCGATTAATTAATCCAGGAACGGTAATGATTTCTGAAATCCCTTGAACCCCAGAAGATAAAACGCTATCGACAATCTTGAATGCCTCCAAAAGAGTTACTTTTTTGTCAACTATTTCCATTATTCGCTGATTAGGGATAACAATTAGAGTATCAACCTTCTCTTTAAGTTTTTCTATCCCTTCATCGGCGATAACCATTCTTCTTGCTCCCTCAAAAGCAAAGGGTTTGGTGGTAACGGCAATGGTTAACGCTCCGGCTTCTTTAGCAATTTCGGCGATAACCGGCGCCCCTCCAGTAAAAGTTCCTCCACCCTCTCCGCCAGCCAAAAAAACCATATCGGTATCCAGCAAATATTCTTTTATCTTTTCCGCCGATTCTTCAGTTGCCTTAAGACCAATTTCTGGATCCCCCCCAGAACCTAAACCACGAGTGAGATTTTCTCCAATTTGAATTTTAGTTGGGGCTTTATTAACTAAAAGCGCCTGGGTATCGGTGTTAATGGCAATAAATTCCACCCCTTTTATCTGATTGTTATCAATCATGGTGTTTATGACGTTTCCACCCCCACCACCAATCCCCAGAACTTTTATTCTGGCAAAGCTTGCCTCATCAGGTTTAACTAGAGCCATATTTTTTACTTCTTGGGCAGGAGTTTAAAGAAGTTTAGTTTAACTATTATGGTAGAAATGATTTTACCAAATTAACCACCTTACCTGCAACTCCCCTTATAGGAATATTCTGAAATCTTCTTCCAATCTGTTTCCAAGAGAAACCAACTGTTGGCGCCGCTTCCCCTTTCCCGCCCCAAAGTATTAAACCAACAGCGGCGGCAAATTCTGGTGTTTGGACGTCATCGATTAGGCCTGATATTTTTTGGGGGAAACCTATTCGAACCGGCATTGAGAGCATTTTTTTGGCGGCATCGGTTGCCCCAATTGTTTGGGCCCCTCCTCCGCAGATAACTACCCCTGCCGGAGTTAATCCCCCGGCACCACTTTTTTTAATCTCCAAGCCAACCATGGTAAAAATCTCATTCAATCTTGGTTTAATTATCCCTTCGACCAAGGTTTTTCGGGAAATAGTTTTAGTTTCCTCAAAAATTTCCAAATCGGCCAAATTAATCTCGTCACCCTCTTCTTTAGTCTCGATTTCCTCCTCTTTTTCTTCCACTTTTTTTGTTGATTTAGCTCCCAGCGCTAGTTTAATTTTTTCCGCTGATTCTAGGGATAAACGCAGGCCAATGGCTAAATCATTGGTAACATTTTTTGCCCCAATCGGCAAAACAGCAGTGTAAAATGGAGATCCCTCAACAAAAATAACAATATTGGTTGTTCCACCACCAATATCCAACAAAACTACTCCTAATTCTTTTTCCGTCTCGGTTAAAACTGCCTCGGACGAAGCCAATCCTGAAGCAACTAAACTTTGGACATCCGCTCCAACCTCAGAAACACACTTCGCTAAATTTCTCATCGCCGTTGAAGAACCAGTAATGATATGAGTTTCTACCTCAAGTCTTACTCCTGACATACCCAGTGGATCCTTGATTCCCTCTTGTCCATCCACCGTAAAACTTCGGGGAATCACGTGGATCACTTCTCTTGAAGAAGGTAAAGAAACTGCTCTGGCCGCCTCAATTACCCGCTCAACATCAGTTTGGGCAATTTCGCTTTCTGGCTCAGCCACCGCCACCACTCCCTTGGAATTTTGCGAGGCGATATGAGAACCACCAACAGAAACCAAGGCTCGGGTGAGATTATAACCAGCCATTCTTTCCGCCGCCTCAACCGAGGCCACCACCCCTTCAGCCGCTTCCTCAATATTGACAATCTGTCCTTTGCGAATTCCTTTGGAGGGCGTTGAGGAGACACCAATTATTTTGACGTTTTCTTCCTCATCGGATGAAGAAGCAATCACCGTTGCTATTTTAGAGGACCCAATATCAATTCCGGCCAAAATTTTTTGTCTAGCCATTAATAATTATTGGTTTGTCAAAACGGACATCAATTTGTTTTAATTTCTTCCCCTCTATTTTAGCCCGCTGATAAATCAATTGTAAAGAGTCAAGTTGGGAACTAATCTCTTTTTTAAGAGAAATTATCAGCTGGGTATCGTCCTTTAGCCAGATATCGACAGAGGAGAAAGAGATTATTTTTGCTAATTTTGGTTCAATCAACCTCAATCTAAGACCCACAATCGCCTCAATTGTTTCTAAAACTTCTTTTTGGTTAAACTTTTCCCCTACTTTTAGGTTCATCTCTGGTTCAAGAAAAATTAAGGGATATTCACCTGAAGTTTCGCTTTTTTCAATTACCACACCCTGGAAATCAACTAGATGGAATTTTTCGCCGCTGATGGCTACTTGAGGCTGGCGGCTAGTTAAATTGAAATCCACCCGTGAAGGTAAATTTTTTTTAATTTTTATCTTATCTATTTGCGGATAACTATTTTTTATTTGCAGACTTATGCTTTCGATAGGAAAGGAAAAAATGTTTTTACCTAAAGATAAAGCCATTAGATCGGTCCAAATTTCCCCTGGACAGTTAGTGTCGTTTATTTGACAACTAATTTGCTGAACCTTCAACAGGTCAAGTCGAAAAACCAAAACGACAACCATAACCCCCAGAATCAAAACTCCAATTTTAACTAATTTTTTCCACCTCATCGGCGATTTTAGAAGCAGCATTGAGCTTGACTAATTTTTTAGCCTCGATTGAATTGCTTTGATAGAAACCAAGATTCTTTATCATCTTTTCAATCATCTTAAAAAGCAATCTTGGGGTAAGTTTCTCCTGGGGAAGGATTTCGGCCAGACCAGCCTCTTTTAACATCTGGGCATTTTTTGTTTGTTCATCTTTAGGAACCCAGGGGTGGGGAATTAAAAGTAAGGGTTTGCCTAAAGCAGCAAGTTCGGTTAAGGTATTCATTCCTGCCCGAGAGACAACTAAATCAGCTCTGCTAAGCAGAGTTCCCCATTCCTCACCGAAGATATATTTTTTCAAATGATAGCGTCGTTGAAGATTGGGCGGTAGTTGACTTCTTAACTTTTCTAATCGCTCAAAATCACCTAGGGCTTGAAGATGACCGGTTTGCTGAAAAAGATTATATTTGGCAAGAATTTTTTTAAGGCAACCCTCTACTGCCAAATTAACAGCATGGGAGCCTTGATTACCGCCGGTAACTAAAATCAACGGCCGTCCTTTTTCAAATTTAAGGGCTTGCCAAAGTTTTTGATTAACTTTAAAAATTTCCTGACGAATTGGATTACCAGTCAAAACTGATTTCTTTTTAGGGAACATCCAGGTTGTTTGCGGCCAAGAAATACAAATTTTTTTAGCAAAAAACGAATTAATTTTTGTCGCCCGACCGGCAACTGTGGTTTGTTCATGGGTAACTGCCGGAATACCCAAAGGCCAGCCGGCGACCACTACCGGAACACTGACATAACCACCAAAAGAGAGGATAACTTTTGGTCGAAGACGAAGAAGATGAAAAAAAGCTTGGAAAAAACCAAGAGGAATTTTCAAGGCCGCCGGGATAGTGTAACGAGTAAATTTCTTTTGCAATCGACCAGCGGAAATGGGAATAAACCAAATTCCTTTTTCAGGAATAATCAGAGATTCTAAGGAGGGAACTTTCTCACCTTCGGCAGCATATTTTCGGCCAAAAAAATAAATCTCCCAACCACCTCGTCTTTGCAGCTCCTCAATTACCGCCAAAGCTGGCGTCAAATGTCCTCCAGTAACGACAATTTTTTTCATTTTCTCGCCACCCTTTGTTTGGAAATATTAATCAGGATTCCCATTCCTGTCAAGGCTAAAACTAATGACGAGCCGCCATATGAAATAAAAGGAAGAGGAACGCCGGTTAAAGGAATTAAGGCGACCATCGCTCCTAAATTAACCAGAGCCTGAAAACCAATCCAGGAAGTAATCCCGACCGCCAGTAAGCGCCCGAAATCATCTGGAGCTTGACTAGCAATTTTAAATCCTCGCCAAATCAAAAATAAAAAAGCCAACAAAATCGCCACCGCCCCCACAAATCCTAATTCTTCGGCCACCACGGCAAAAATTGAATCAGTAGTTGCTGCTGGTAAATATTCATATTTTTGCCGAGACTGACCTAAGCCTACCCCAAAAACTCCCCCGGAACCTAAAGCAATTAAAATTTGCCGAATATGATAAGAGGCTCCCAAAGGATCGCGGGTGGGATTTAAAAAAGTCAGCAATCTCTCTCGGCGGTAAGGAGAGAAAAAAATTAATCCTCCACCGCCAATTAATCCCACAAGCCCAACAAGTCCGATTTGCCAAACAGAGGCTCCAGAGGCAAAATAAACGACTAAGCTCGTGGCTGCCACTACCACGGTTGTCCCCAAATCAGGCTCAAGCATAATTAAAACCACCAGTATTCCTAAAAGAGCTAGAAATGGTAAAAAACTTCTTTTGTTTGAAAAAAAAGAAGCTAAATACAAAACAATGGTTAATTTAGCTAATTCTGCTGGTTGAAAACGAAAAGCTCCTATACCAAGCCACCTTCTTGCCCCTAAGGCTTTAGCTCCAATCCCCGGAATTAAAACCAAAACTAAAGAAATCAGGGTAAAAATAAGCAAAGGAATAGCCAGCATCTTCAATCGACGATAGTTAAAAAAACAAGCAATTGAAAAGGCAAAAAGCCCAAACGCAACCCATTGAGCTTGCAAACGAAGATAATAAAATTTATCACCAAAATCCCGATATGCCTCGACCACCGAGGCATTACCAACCATAATCAAGCCAAAAATGGTTAAACCTAAAACCAAACCCACTAAAATCCAGTCAGTTTTGGCTGGAGTGATTTTAAGGGTTACTTTTCGTTTAAAGCGAGCGGACATATCGAATAAAGTTTTAATTGAACAGTATAGTTAGATTATGGTATAATTTTTCCCATAATGTTGCAAGAATTAAGAGAAAAACACCCCAGATTTATCTATGAATCCTTCCAAACCGACAGACAAGATAACAAGCTTCGGGTGCGCTTTCGGTTTATTCTTGAACCCAACATTGTTTTTTGCCCTGAAGTAATTCTTCCCCTACACCAATCATTAAATTATAAGGACCTTGGAAATTTTGCCTTTCACCTGGGACTTATCGAAATGGTAAGTTATTGGAAAGCAGCCTGTCCAAAAGAAGTAAGAGTTGAGGCAGGACAACTTACCAAAGAACAAATTAACTGGTGGCATGACCTTTTTATTCACGGATTAGGTGATTTTTTTTATCACAACAATATTGATTTCACGCCAATTAATTTTTTACAAATCAAATCTAATTCAAACAGAGAATTATATGCTCCAATTCAAAAATCTATTAATAATTCTGGTGATCTAATTCTTGTAGGCGGAGGAAAAGATTCTACAGTAACAATGGAATTACTCAAGGGGATGCCTGGGCGGAAAAGATGTCTCATCCTCAATCCTACTAGAGCTGCTCTTGAAAGTGTTCAAATAGTTGGTTATCCAGAACCCCTAGTTGTAGAACGAACAATAGACCAAAATCTCCTTAAATTAAATCAATTAGGATATCTAAATGGACATACCCCATTTTCTGCTTATCTGGCATTTTTAGGAGCTTTCGTTGGTACTCTCCATGAATGTAAAAATATAATCGTTTCAAATGACCACAGCACAGATGAGGGAAATGTTCTCTTTCATGATTTAGAAATAAATCATCAATATTCAAAAAGTTTTCGTTTTGAAAAGTTGTTTCGAGAATATTCCGCACGATATTTAACCTCCCAAGTTCAATATTTCAGTTTCCTTCGTCCTCTGTATGAAATTCAAGTAAGTCAACTATTTGCGAGTTATCCTGAACATCATTTTTCCTTTCGCAGTTGCAATGTTGGCCAAAAAGAAGATAGGTGGTGTGGAGAATGTGCTAAATGTGTCTTTGTCTACATCTCACTTTTTCCTTTTCTTTCCCCTGAAAGAATGAAAGAAATTTTTGGCAAAGATTATTATTTAAAACCTAAAATTGAGCCAGTTATTCGCGCTCTTGTTGGTTTGAAAGAACCTAAGCCTTTTGAATGTATAGGTACAAAAGAAGAGTCCATTCTGGCAGTTGCCCTTGCTATCCGTAGATATAAAGACTTAGGAGGAAAAATACCTTCCATGCTTGTTTCTCTGGGAAAAGAGTTAGGATTAGATGATACTAAAACTGTTCAACTTCTTGAGGATAAAATCAAGAAGAGATGGAATAGTGAACATTTCCTTCCGGAAGAATATGTAAAACTACTTAAAGCAGCATTGGTAAAACTTAAAATATGAAAGAAATTTTAGGTGATTCTGTTTTAATTTTAGGTTATGGTAGAGAAGGCAAAAGTACCCATCGATACGTACTTGAACATTATCCAAAAAAACGAATCGGAATCGCTGATCAACAAAAGGTAGAACCAATTGCTAATTTACCAGCTGAATTGCACATTGGCAAAGATTATTTGGAAAGTGTTTGTCATTATGACGTTATTATCCGCTCACCTGGAGTTTCTTCACGACTCCCAAAACTCCAAGAATGTCTTGAATTAGGAAAAAAAGTAACTACAGCCACTAACATCTTTTTCTCGGAATGTCCAGGAATGATTATTGGAGTCACCGGAACTAAAGGAAAAAGCACAACCTCCTCCCTGACCGCAAATATCCTAAAAGAAAAATATTGTGACGTACGTTTGGTGGGGAATATTGGCCAACCAGCTTTGGATTATCTTCCAGGATCGAATAGTAGGACAATTTTTGTAGCCGAACTCTCAAGTTTTCAATTGGAGGATATTCACTATAGCCCCCACATTGCCATTATCTTGGCTATTGTTCCTGAACATTTTGACCGTTATAGAAATTTTTCTCAATATGTCAAGGCAAAAGGGCAAATTCTCAACCACCAAACCACTAAAGATATAGTAATTTTTAACCCTTCTCATAAAATAGTCAATGAACTTGTTTTAAATGGTCTCGCAAAAAAATATCGTTTCTCTCTAAAACCTAAGAAAGATGCAAATTGTTATCTCAATAAAGAAGATATTTTTATTCAAAAGGAAGGTAAGAAACCCCTGTTTGTTCTGGATCGGAGCGAAATCCCTTTGCTTGGTGAAGGTAACATAGAAAATACCTTAGCAGCTATCTTAGTTGGAGCCATTCTTAATATTCCACTTTCCAAAATTCGTAAGGCAATTGCTGAGTTTGAATCTCTTGAGCATCGCTTGGAATTTGTTGGAGAATATCATGGTATCAAATTTTATAATGATTCATTAGCGACTATTCCCGAGGCAACAATCCATGCGTTGAAAGCCATTGGTAATGATGTGGAAACCCTTATTGCCGGAGGCTATGATCGAGGACTTGATTTTTCAAAACTTGGAGAATTTTTAGGTAAGCGAAGGCTGCGTTCTTTAATTCTTTTTCCACCAACCGGAAAAAGAATATGGGAGGCATTATGTAATGCTGCTCCAAAAGAGCCGCGGCCTCAAAAATATGATGTCTCATCCATGAAAGAGGCGGTAGACATTGCATATCAGACAACTTCTCCAGGTAAAATCTGTCTATTGTCTCCAGCATCTGCAAGCTTCGGTCTATTCCGTGATTATCAGCAAAGAGGTGATTTATTCAAAAAATACATAGAAGAGTTTGTTAAACAAAGTTAAGTTTGCAATAAAAGACGAAGGTTCCTAACTATTTCCTGATGTTTATTCAGGGGAAGGGTGTCTACAGTCAATCCGGACTCAAAAGTAATCTCATTAACCGCACCGGCATCGACAACTGCTTTAAGGACTTTCTCTTCTTCCTCTTCTGTTTGAAGTAAATCATTTCGACTTTCTAATACAGAAAGAGCAGCTATTAAACCGTAGGCAGCCCAATTAGCTGTACCCGCAACGACTAAATGATTAACAGGAACAATCGAGTGAATTCTTTCTTCTGCTTGAATATTTGAATCCCTGGGGACGTTGTTCATTCCTATTTCATTTAAACCATCCGCACAACTTATAGTTGTTACATCTTTAAATTCTTTGTTGTAGGCATTTAAAAAGAGCTGGTCAAGGGGAGCTGGGGATGGTTCGATTTTTACCCCTTTCATGGTGTAATAATTGCCATCGGCTGCTCTTCCGTGTCTTTCAATAGCTACCAAGCAGGCAGACTTAGCAATTTTAAGTAGTCCTTCTGGTTTTTTCGCCGCCATTGTTTCTCGAGTAAGCTGAACAGCTAATGTAGGAAGAAAGTTTGCCGCCGCTATACCGTCCCAAAGAGGCCTTAGAGTTTCTGGGTCATGAATAAAATAAACTTCTTTACCTAGTTGCTTGAGTGCCCGCCCTAGAAAAATTGCCCCTAGAAGACCATCTGTCTCCACGGTTCTTTTAGTAACAACATGGAAGCCAGTAACAATATAAGTCGCTTCTGCCTTTAGTAAACTATGCGCAGCTTCTCCTAGGGCACCAGTCAATCTTCCTCTTTCTCGCACCTGTTTAATACCTCGACCAACGGGGTCTTCCCCAATAAGTTCTTCAATTGCTAAAATTGTTTTTTCTTTATTTCGAACGTTTCCTACTCTCTCCATTTTACTTCCTTAGTTTTGGAAAATATTATACTATAAGACTAAATCTTTGTCAACTTAGTGGTTATTTTAAAAATTGATGCTACCACAAAAAGGCAAGCAAGATAGGAAAAAATCGTGCCCAAAATTATTCCAAGCCTAGGATAACTAAAATAAACGAATAATACATAAACAAAGGAGCTTAAAGCGCCAATGGGAGTCATTCTGCCCAGCGCGTGGATAAATCTACTCCCATTCTTCCATTCAAGGATAACATAAGTTGATAAGTAAACAGCAGGAAACATGCTGGCAAATCCACCCCAAATAGGACCTAAAATATAAGCAAAGATTACTGTTAAGGCGACCGTTCCACCTCCAAAGACAGAACGGAAAAAAAGCTCAACTTGGGACAATTTACTTCTTTTTACCATCACTATCTTTTTTTCTTCCCGAAAAACAAGACAGTAAACCATCAATGCCAAAACGAGCGAAAACGTTAGAAGGGCCGGCATTAATTCTTTAGGCACGAAAACAAATAGCGAAAAGTCAAACATAAACCAAATAAAAAGGGAAAGGGCAATAGAAATACTAATCGACTCCAGTTTCTTTGTTCTTAATCCTGAACTTTTAATGTAGACAATCAAAAAAATAATTGCGGCGGTTAAACCCAAAACTGAAGCTGGAATTGCTCTAATCACAGTTTCTACTGAATTGGTTACACCGATAAAAAATAGGCTCAGGGCAGAAATTGAGGGAAGAGTGGTAATCACCCCTCCGATTCGAGATCCATATTTTTCTGCCAGAAGTGTAAAAAGCACAACGACAAAACCAGCAACAATAAAAGAAATAAAGAGTTTAACTAAGAAGATATTTAAGGCCATTTTATATTACCGCTAGCCAGAGACCGAAGATGGCTAACATTAAACCTGCTAGCCAAACGCGCATAACGATTTTTGGCTCTTCCCAGCCTATATTTTGAAGCCAAAGATGGAGAGGGGCAACAGTAAATACTTTTCTTTTCAAAAATTGCTTGGAAAGAATTTGAATTAAGCTCGAACCAGCTTCAATCACAAATACCCCCCCGATAACTACCAACGCCATTATTTTCCCTAAAAGCAGACCTACAACTGCCATCGTCGCCCCAAAAGATAATGCCCCAACATCCCCCAACCAAATTCTGGCAGGATAAATATTGAAATATAAAAAGGCAATCAATGCTCCAATCCATAAAGAAATAAAAACCGACAAAGCGGTATCTAAAATTCTGTTAGAAAGAATCCAAAAAGCAAAAAGACAAATCATCAACAAACCGCAAGAAAGTCCATCTAAGCCATCGGTGATATTAAAGGCGTTAACAAAGGAAACAACAACAAAAGCAGCAAAAGGAATATACCAGGCTCCCAAATTAATAATGCCAAAAAAGGGGATGTGGATAAAATTTATGCCCAAATTTCGGTACAGCAAAATAGCGATTGTGAATGCCAAAATCCATTGGATTATAAATTTATGGCGTAATCGCAAACCAAAAAAACCATTTTTCCTAAAACCAAAAAATTTCATTAAATCATCATAAAGCCCAAGCATGCCAAAGGATATAAAAGAAAAAAATAGAATGTTAAGTTCGTCTTTAATAGGAAAAACGGCAGTAATATAAACTCCCAGGAAAGAAATTAGGGGAAACAACAAAGCATAAAGTAGACTGACAATGCCAATGACTAAAAGTCCACCCCCAACTGGCGTACCAACCTTATGTTGATGAAAACGATCAAAAATTTTTGTTCGCCAGCCAAGAAAATCTCGAGTAACCTGTCTTTGACGCAAAAACTTAAGTCTGTAAAGGAAATTAATAAAAGGAATAATTAAGGCACCGGTGACGATAAAAGAAAAAATAAGTAGTCCAAAATATAAAGCCATGAATTAGTAATTAGAAATTAGTAATTAGTAATTATTATAATCCCATTTTTAGATATGGGCAACTGGGACATTGATGATAAAAATGACATGAGGTTACCTTACAACCAACTTCTTCTCCATTTAATATCAAAAGTATTCTTTCCATGTGTCTTAACAACGACCCTTTAAGATAAAACAAATCTCCGACGCTAAGTAGTCTTTCTAAAATCCGCGCCGCTTGAGCTACATTCTCAACCCAGAAAACCTGATTTTTTTTCATTCCTGATTTTATTGCCTCTTCAGCCGTTAATTTTTGTAAAGGACCAACCGAAACAAGATAATCAATCTTCAACCCGGCCACTTCTTTGCCTACTCGCCGATGCTCCTCCTGGGCTAATTCCCCTAACTCTCCCATTTCTCCTAAAACGGCAATTCGCCTGCCCTGAGCGGCTCGAAGGGTTGGCAAGTCAACTAAAGTCTGCAAACCGGCAATAGTTGAGGCTGGATTGGCTCGAAGGACATCATTAATTAAAATCGTCCCTTTTGGTCCTTTTTCAATGCTTAATCTTCCGGCAAGAGGTTTTAATTTGCTTAAGCCATTTTTAATTTGTCCCCAAGTTAATCCTTGATTTATTCCCACCGCCGCTGCTGCCAAGCACTCATGAATAAAATGCCGACCAACAAGCCCTGTTTTTATCGCAAACTTTTTGTTTTCATAGTGAAGAATAAAACTAGTTCCCGAAAAGTCAACTTTAATCTTATCTGCCCAGAAATCGCATTTCGGCGAGGTTCCACATTTTAATACTTTAGCTTTAGTAAACCTTGCCATTTTCCAAACATTTTCATCATCCCAATTTAAAATCGCCAATCCATCTTTGGGCAATATTTGAAGTAACTTCCTTTTTTCTTTAATCACTCCCTCAAGTGAACCTAAAAGTTCCGGTTCGGAATGAGTGGGATTTATGCCAGTGACCACTGCGATTGAAGGCTTGACTAAACTCAAATGAAAATCCATTTCATTTTTATGGTCAACTCCCATTTCCAAAACCAATTTTTGATGCCAGGGACGAAGTTTAAGGATGGTAATGGGAAGATTATAAATGGTGTCAAGGTCTAAATCTGTCTGCAAAGTTTTGTATTTTTCCGAAAGAACTTGGGCAATGGCTCGGGTAGTGTTTGTTTTTCCATAGCTACCGGTGATACCGATAATCGTCAGATGAGGAAAAAAATGAAGCCAAAGCTTGGCTATAAACCGCCGACTTTGGTGAAAAGGCTGCTTCCAAACCTCAGTCTTGGCCATGAAACCTATTTTACCATATCCATGGGAAACCGACTATTTTTTGTATGCTTCAAAAGAAGCTGCTGCTTCTGGGTTGACTGACCGCACGAGTTCGAGAACTTTGATTCTGATAGCGCTTGACTTAACCACCCCATTCACGACTGCGCTTTGGACCCAAGTTTCAATTTGATTGGTAATGGTTTCTGCCTCCGTAGGCGATGCTCCAGACTTAACAATACCACCACTGACCTTATTGCGGTCAAAATCCTCCAATCGACCATCTTTTTTCTCCACTTTGATTGGCATTCTTTATCACCCCCTCTCTTCTTATATCTTATCAGATTTTAAAAGAAATTTTTGGCGGGGGCGAACCACCACAAGTTACGGAGCTAAGGCATAGAAATTAAATCCATCTCCATGTTCTTCTTGTTGACAAAAATAATCAAATTTGCTAAGCTTTCAGCTAGCCCATTCTGAATGACAAAGGAAGGAGATAAAAACTATTTGCGAAGAGGATTTCAAAACGAAACAAACTTCTTGAGAAACCGCGTGGTTAGTCAATTAGTTGAACGCGGATTCATTCGAAACAAAAAAATTGAAGACGCTTTTCGTAAAGTTCCCCGACATATCTTCCTACCAGGAATTGAACCCCAAGAAGTTTATAGTGATGTCTCTATTATTACTAAAAAGATAGGAATTGAACCCATAAGTTCTTCTACCCAACTCTCTTTGATGGCTTCAATGTTAGAGATTTTACATTTAAAAAAAGGAATGAAGGTTTTAGAAATTGGTGCAGGTACAGGCTACAACGCAGCTATAATGGCTGAACTTGTGGGTGATGAAAGAAAAATTATCTCTGTCGATATCGATGCTGAAACAGTCGAGGAAGCACAACAGAATCTTGCCAAAGCAGGCTACAAGGGAGTAACAATTAAATGCGCTGATGGGGCAAAGGGCTTTACTGAAAACGCACCTTACGATCGAATAATCGTTACCTGTTCCATTCGTAATATCCTAATACCATTAATTAAACAACTAAAAGAAGATGGAATAATGGTTTTACCTATCTGGTTCAATGGTACCCAAATTACGCCAGCTCTGGAAAAACAACGAAATGGTGACCTTATCAGTCTCTCTGCTACCATCGGAGGACTCATGGATATAAGATCAAAAACGTTCCAAGAGATACAAGTTGAGCCTTCAAAAAAAGAGGCTGAGGAACTTCTTATCTGTAGCGAGCATCCAGAAATGTTTCCGGAAGAAAAAATAAAGTCTTTATTACAAAGTCCCCACCAAGAGAAAGAATTACCATTAAAGGAGGCTTTATCTCAAAGAGGAGGTGATTTTTTTATCTTTCTCGCCTTGCATGAAAAAAAATCTGTTGAATTGTTTGTAGAAACAGATGCAAATGAGTTTGCGTTTGGCGATAGTGCTGCTGGTATTGTTGATCTCGAGAACAACAGCGCTTGTCTGATATCTAGAAATAATAAGCTTTTTATTTATGGTAATCTAAGTACTTACCGAAAATTGCTTTCACTTTCAAAAAGATGGGAAAGACTGAAGAAACCCGGGGTTGATAAATTACAAGTTTTTGTTTTTATGCACAACCAAATTACCCTACAAAAAAATGATTTAATATTTAGAGAAAAATTTCCAACTATAGTCGTTAGAATACTATAAAATTTGTCAAATTAAGTTTGAAAAGTCAGAAAGGAGGTGAGTAACAAGATGGAAAGAGAACCAAAATTAAGAGATCATCCAAAAGATAAAAGACAAACAGAAGAGTCAGACTTCTTGCCGGACCTAGAAGTAATAAACGAAACAAAAATTCCTCCAGTTGAAGCAGCTCAGAGGAGTGGATGCGGAAAATGCGGTTAGTCTATTGTTAGTCCTCTTACATCTGCCGCATGAAAGATAGTGGTATTCGAGTCTTCTGGGAAATAGTCCCAGCAACTAGTTGTAATTTTTGTTGTTTAAATTGTTACGCCGCTGATAACGCCAGACCGGACGTAAGGTTACTTGACTGGAATAAGATGAAAATTGCTCTTGATAGAGCAATTAGTCTGGGTATAAAACATATTTATATCTTAGGAGGAGAACCCCTCACTTATAGCCACCTTGAAAAATTTATTGAATATTTCAAAAGTCAAGTCAAAGATAGTTTTTGTGGTGTAGTCTCTAATGGTTCGCTTATTAGCAAAACCAGGGCAAAATCTTTGTCCGATTCTGGGGTAGACCAATTAAGTATCTCTTTAGACGGTACAAAGGCAGAGATAAATGATGCTAATCGTGGGGAAGGAACGTTCAGACAAGCGCTACTTGGTATTGAAAACACTGTCAATGCAAAAATACCCCTAACTATTGCATATACGATTACTCCCTTCAATACAATAGACACAAAAAATTTACTTACCTTTGCAACAAAATTAGGCGCTCAGGCTGTCTCTATCCAGATTACAGAACCGCTGGGTCGAGCAAAAAGAACGCTCATTGGAATTAAGCCATTCAACCGTTTTGAAGGCCTAAAAGCAATTTGTAAAATTTACCATCAAAGACCATCAATTCACACCGAAATTTCTACTAGAAGTATGTTTATCGAATTTCTTAATTATTTTTTAAATGCTGGTTTGCGCTTGAAAGACTTAAGATGTGAAGGAGGTCTAAAAACTTTTATGGTCTCCTCGGGAGGAGATATCTACCCATGTTCCGAATATGCTTATTTCCCTGATGGCAATCAAAGAAACAGAGGAATAAATCTGGTTCTTGATGATATTAATAAAATAAAGAAAGTTATTAAAGATAAATATCATAAATTTAACGCCAAGATGAAATTGCTTGAGACAAAAAATTTCACTACCTGCCGAAATTGTAAATATCAGTTTTCCTGCGCACCTTGCCCCTTGGCTAATCCGGTAGGTATTGTCCCAGAATGCGAATGGGTAAAACTTCAAACTAAGAGGCTCACCAATAAAATTTTGAGGTCTAAAATTAAATTACTGATACCACCAAAAACAAGCAAAGGGACGGGAATCAGATTTTCAGTCCCTACTCAAAAACAACCTCTCATTATCCCTCTGAACGAGAAAAAATTTAAGGAGCTTTTTGCTTTCAAATCAGTTTCAGAGATTGTAAAGAAGTATGAAGCCAAAGAGAAGAAACGAAAAGCGGGCGTATATAAAAATAAAATTATCGGGTTTCTTTGTAAGCTCAGATCGCATCAGGTGATTGAAATACAGGGTTTCAATTCTTTCGGAATGTGAGCCGCTTTTAAGTTCTCAAATTAGGTGTCAAGTTAATCCACCTTCTAGGTGTCCAATCAGAGTAGATTAAAAAGGTAAGTCGTCTGAATAGTCTTCTTCCTTAACGTCTTTTATAATTTCTTTAATCTTTTCTTTTTCTGGACAGAAAATTTTGAATAAACAGAATTTACAAAGTTTACTTGGTTTTGGCTCAAAACTCTCAGTTTTTTTAATCTGAATGATTTTTTCCAATATCTCCTTTTTAATTCTTTCTCTTTCCTCTTTCTCTAAATCAAAATCTTTTTTATTGCCTGTCTTGAGAAAATAAAAACTGGCCTTTTTAACTGGTTTTTTAAAATTTTCTTCGGCTAAGACTTTGTAAAACCTTAATTGAAAGAGATCGCCGTTTTCTTTTTTACCAGTTTTAAAATCAATAACATGAAGGGAATTGTCTTTGTTTCTGGCAATTAGATCAAATTTACCACTAATATCGAAATTATCACTTAGAGGAATTATTAATTTCTTGTAATCGTCGAAAGACCGCCCGAAATTTTTGGTGGGTAGATACTCAATCTCGGGATCAACCTCAGCCATTTGAAAAAAATTTTCTAACATTAGAAGGGCTTGATCGTAAGTTTCTTTCTCTTCCTCGAGACCTTCAAAACCACCCCATTTCCCAAGAGGCCATTTTTTATTCCAGATTACCTCACTTCGCCAAGTTTCCTCAAGGTATCTTTTCAATTGCTCTTTTGTCCTTTGTTTTAACGGAGAATGGTAAAAAAGAACAATCGCTTCATGAACTGCTTTTCCTAGCGTATGGAAACTCCAGATGTTATGTGGCATTTTTTTGAGTTCACTTTTCATTGGACTATAGACCGGATCAAGATAGCAAAAATGATACGACTTTGGGCATTTTGAGAACATATCCAATTTGCTTGGGGAATAAATTTTTGAGTAGTCTATTTTTTTATCCATATGTATTTTCTCTCGGGCGGGGGCGAACCGCCAGAATTTTAAGTTCTAAAAAACCAAAGGTGTCAAGCTAGTACACCTTCCAGGTGTCCAACCACCAAACAGTCTAATCACTTCTCCAGCGCGAGGTCAATTATTCGGTCCAGAAGATTGGGATAGGAAATATCTGCGGCAGCCGCTTCTTTTGGAAATAAAGAAACCGGAGTTAAACCGGGAATGGTGTTAATTTCCAAAACATAGGACTTGTCTTGAGAAATAATCATATCCACTCGACCAAAGCCTCGGCAATCAATCGCTTTAAAAACTCGAATAGCTAAATCTTGAACCTGCTTGGTCAGTTTTTTGGAAATTATAGCGGGAACAACTTCGTCACGTTTTGTCTCGTCGTATTTTGCCTCATAATCAAAAAATTCTTTTTTCGGAATAATCTCAATTACTGGTAGGGCAATTGGCTTTTCATTACCCAAAACCCCACAAGAAATTTCGATTCCCGGAAGATATTCTTCAACCAAAATTTTTCGACTGTAAGAAAAAGCCCTTTCTAAGGAGGGTTCGAGTTCTTTTTTGTGATGAACAATACTGACGCCAACACTTGAACCCTGATCAAAAGGTTTAACCACAAAAGGAAATTTAAAAATTGACAAAATTTTTGTCTTTTTTTCGCCTTGACTAAAAACTAAATACTTGGGCACAGGAATTTTTTCTTGTTTCATAATTTTTCTAAACATAATTTTGTTCATTCCCAGGCTTGAAGCTAAAACCCCTGCCCCTGTGTAGGGTATTCCCGCCAATTCCAACATCCCCTGGATTGTTCCATCTTCACCAAATGGTCCATGCATAGCAATAAAAACTACATCAGGCTTTGGAGTAGTCAGCTTAAGGGGCAAGCTTTGTCCTTTAGGAAGAAGAGCTTCTCCGCTTTTAATTTTCTTTTTATGGTCGGTTTTCTCTACCCCGGCGGCGTAAAGCCGCGTGGCGGCAACGCCGCTATACGCGGGGGAGTGGAGTAAAATTTGCTGGGCAGATTTTAACTGCCATCTTTCTCCATCTCGGGAAATCACAACCGGCAAGACTTTATATTTTTTCTTATCTAAATGACGAACTACCTCCCTACCACTAACCAGTGAAATCTCATGTTCCGGGGTTTTCCCGCCCATTAAAACAACCACTTTAATCATTTAAACTACCTCTCTTGGCAATAATGGATTAATTCGGGTAACCACTTCGTAATTAATTGTTCCTAGTTTTTGGGCAATCTCTTCGGCGGTAATCTCATTTTTGCCCTGTTTACCAATTAAAACTACCTCGTCTTCAACTTTCACGCCGGAAATATCAGTTACATCAACCATAATCATATTCATACAAACCCTGCCAACTATCGGGGCAAAATGACCTTTAAGTAAAACCCGGCCGGCATTAGATAATCCCCTATCATACCCATCCCAATAACCCACTGGTAAAATAGCAATTTTCGTTTTTCGGCTGGTTTTAAATGTTCGCCCATAGCTAATGGTTTCTCCTTTTTGGACCTCTTTCACTTGAGCAATTTTAGTTTTCCAACTCAAAACAGGCTTAAGTTTTAGGGAATTCCCAGCCGAAAGTCTTGTTTCCCTAGACGGCCAAAGACCATAAAGACCGATTCCAACTCTCACGAGATCAAAGTGAGTTTCTGGAAAAAGAATGGTGGCCGCCGAACAAGCAGTGTGTTTAATGGGAATATTAATCCCTGCCACTTTAATTATTTGGAGTGCTTTTTGAAATTTTCTAAGTTGTTCCATGGCAAAACCAGGATCTAAAGTATCTTCAATGTTAGCATAATGGGTATAAATCCCCTCCAAAAAAACATTTTTTAAAGTTAAGCAAAATTTAGTAAATGGAACGATTTCTTTTATACTGATTCCCTGCCTGTTTGTTCCGGTTTCCAGTTTGAGATGAACTTTTGCTTTTTTACCAAGTTTACTAGCTTGCCTTTCTGCCTGCTTTATCGTTTCCCGATTGTAGACCACAAAAGACAGGTTATTCTTGATTGCCTCCCCTAACTTCGCAAGCGGAATATAGCCCATTATTAAAATTGGTAATTTTATCTTTTCTTCCCGCAAACTCATCCCTTCCTCTAAGCTGTTTATTCCTAACCAATCAGCTCCATTTTGAGAAACTATTTTAGAGACTTCCTGAATTCCATGACCATAGGCGTTAGATTTAATGACGGCCATTATTTTTGTCCTATTACCCACTTGCTTCCGAAACTGAAAAAGGTTGGAGGTTAGGGCTGCTCTGGAGATTTCAACTGTGGTTAAAAAATCTTTTCTCATCCTCTTTTAATCTTCGCTCCCAAGTTTCGTAATCTCCCATCAAGATTCTCATATCCCCGGTCAATATGTTCAATTCCTCGAAGTTGGGTTTTTCCTTTAGCAACCAAAGCCGCCATAATCAAAGTTGCCCCAGCCCTAATGTCTGAAATAGTAAACTGAGCACCTCTAAGGGGTGTTGGCCCAAAAATTCTGGCGGCATGGAAATATTCTGGCCGATCGTCTTCAAGGTTAAAATTATAAAACCTTTCTGGATTAGGTACTTTAGGGCTGAAAAGCTGAATCTTTGCCCCCATGGCGATCAAATCACGAACGAATGCAAATCTCCAACTATGAACCGCTTCGATGATTATACTTTTACCTTTTGCTTGAGTCATTAAAGTAGTCCAAAGTGGCTGCCAATCAGTCATAAAACTAGGATAAGGTTTGGTAACCACTCGACTAGGATGAAGTTGACCTTTCCAAAAAAATCTAATTCCTTCCTTTTTGATTTCAAAACCACCATTTATCTTTTTAACCTTATCAAGAAAAGCGGTTAAAACCTTGGGGTTTGCTTTTTTCACCAAAATATCACCCTGGGTGATTAAAGCCGAGCAGGCAAAGGTAACTGCTTCATTTCTATCTGGCATTACCCGATAGCTTGTCCCTTTTAGCTTTTTCACTCCTTTAATAATAATTTTTCGTCCCCCAAGTCTTTTAATTTTTGCCCCCATTGAATTAAGAAAACCAATCAAATCATCAACTTCAGGCTCTAAAGCCACATTTTCCAGGATAGTTTCTCCTTCGGCCAAAACCGAGGAAATAAGCATTGCATCGGTTCCTCCGTGAGTAATTTTAGGAAAGTGGAAAGTAGCTCCTTTAAATTTATTAGCGGTGATTCGGTAGTAATCACCACAATCCTTAATTTTTGCTCCTAAGGCTTTAAATCCGGTAAGGTGACGGTCAAGAGGGCGCTGGCCAATTTTACAACCCCCTGGAATTGGAATAATCGCTTTACCAAAATAATAAAGAAGGGGACCAACAAAATAAGTTGAGGCTCGGGAAAGTCGACCCGTCTTTTCGGAAAACTCAAATTTTTTTAATCCTCTTCCCTCAACCTCAAGAATATGATTTTTTTGAAAACTAACTTTTCCGCCAAGCTCCTCAATTATTTTTGCTGTCGAATAAACATCACCAATCTTTGAAAATCCTTCAATTCGGCTTTTTTCTCCGGATAACAAAGAAGCAATCATCAGCTTAAACCCTGAATTTTTGGCGCCCGCCAGGGCTACTTCACCTTTAAGAGGAACTCCCCCTTGGATAACAAATTTTTCCATCTAAAATTCTCCGACAATTTTAATTTCTTCGTCCAAAATGATTCCAAATTTCCTTTTAACCTTCCCTTTCACCAGCGAAATTAATTTTAACACATCCTGGCAATTTGCTTGACCTAAATTAACAATAAAATTAGCGTGCTTGGGAGAAATTTGGGCATCACTAATCCTTTTGCCTTTCAATCCACATTTTTCAATTAACCAGCCAGCTGGTTTTTCTTTTGGATTTTTAAAAATTGACCCGGCGCTTTTTTCTTTTGGTTGATTTGTTCTCTTGGCGATAATTTCTGCCATCCTTTGTTTAATTTTTTCTTGACTGTCCTTTTTAAGTTTTAAAACTACTCGTAAAACAATCTCTTTAGTTTTTTGGAATCGACTACCCCGATAGCCAAATTGACAATCAGCTCCAGATAACTTCTTAATCTCTCCATTTTGGTCTAAAACCTCAACCTCCTCAATCATATCCCCAATCCATTTGTCAGCCGTTCCAGCATTTCCGACTACCGCCCCTCCAATTGTTCCCGGAATCCCGACGACAAATTCCAATCCGGATAAAGAATTTTCTAATGCTAATTGGACTAGTTTTTTCAGAGGAGTTCCTGCCTCGGCAATTATTTTCTCACTTTGCGCTTTGCGCTTTGCACTTTGCACTTTCATAACCATTCCCCTAATTCCCTTATCACTAACCAACAAATTGCTTCCGTCACCAAGAATAAGTAAAGGAATATTTTGGCGACGACAAAACTTAACTACCTTTATCAGTTGAGGAATAGTCTTTATTTCACAAAACCAATCAGCCGGTCCACCAATTCCAAGGGTGGTATGTTTAGCTAATGATTCGTTTTTCTTTAAACCCTTAATGCTTCCAAAATTGATTTGTGCCATTGGAAAATATTCCCTGCTCCTAAAGTCATTATAATATCGTTGGGTTTAGCTTCATTTTTAAGAAATTCCACCACTTCTTTTCCCGAAGATTTATAAACTACATTTGAATGACATTTTCTAGTTTCTTCAGCTAATAATTTCCCGCTTATTCCTAAAGTATCAGTTTCTCTAGCTGAAGAATAAATATCAGTAATAACAACCATTTTTGCTAGAGAAAACGACCTGGCAAATTCGTTAAATAAAGCCTTGGTCCGGCTGAAAGTATGGGGTTGGAAAATAGCAATGAGACGATTTTGGGGAAACCATTTTTGGGCAGCCATTAAAACTTCTTTAATTTCATTTGGATGATGGGCATAGTCATCATAAATTTTAACTCCATTAGTCTCACCAATAAATTCAAATCGCCTTTTAGTCCCGGTAAATCTCCCCAATCCATTTTTGATTGTTTTAACGTCAAGTCCTAAAAATGTTCCCACGGCAAAGGCAGCGGTGGCATTTAAAACATTGTACCTCCCAGGAACTTTGATTTTTATTTCATCAATAATCACTTTTTTGTGAGAAAGGCTAAAAATTATTTGTTCTTGACCAAGATAACTGCTAACAATCTGCCAATCAGCTCTAGGCGAGAAGCCATAGGTTTGCAGATTGCCTTGAAAATCCTTAACTGCATCCCAAGTATTAGGATTATCAACACAAGCCACCAGCAAGCCATTGGTGGGCAGGACCTGAAAAAACTTTTTAAAAACCTCTTTTGTCTGTTCAAGATTTTGATATATATCTGGGTGGTCGTATTCAACATTGGTAACTACAATCACCTTCGGTTTTTGAAAACTAAATTTTGGTCGATTATCAATTCCTGGCGAATTGGCATATTCATCTGCTTCGGTGATAAACTCTTTTCCCTTATCATATTTCCCTGCCGGACCTAAAGAGTTTATTTCCCCAACCCCAATGGCAAAACTGGGATTTTTTCGGGCATTGTCTAATACAGTGGCAATCATCGAGCTGGTGGTAGTTTTTCCCCCAACACCGCAAACGGAAATCCCTTCTTTTCCCTCCATAAATTTTCCCAAAGCTTGAGCCTGGGTTAAAATCGGAATTTTTAACTTACCAGCAGCGACCACCTCGGGATTAGCTAAACCACCATGAGCACCCGTGGTTATTACCAAATCTGGTTTCGGTTTAAGATGTTTTTCCTCAAATCCAATTTTCCAGTGGATTTTTCTTTGTTTCAAAATTTTATCAGTGACAAAAACTTCCTCAACATCACTACCGCTAACCTCAATCCCTAAATCTTGGGCGCAACAAGCCAAAGCGGTCATTCCCACTCCTTTAATGCCTACAAAATGAATATGGCCGACGCGTTTCAAAAAAGATGGCTTTTTCATAGTAATTCAATAATTATCTTCTTTTACTCTCCCACTTCAACTTTTCTCTCCAGACAATTTCCTTCTGCTTAGGTTTAAAGGAAACACAAAGGGGGACAAGTTTACCAAAATCTATGCTTTTACTTTGATTAGTACAGGGAGTATGCTCATTTAGCTCGTGATCTCGAAGCTCATTTGTTGGAGTTTCATCCCAAACAATTTTTCCCTCATAAAATCTTGCCACACCATAAGGAGTCCCTATCATCAGAGAGCAAATTCGGATTATACCGTTTGGGTGGACCAAAACTCTTTCGCCCATTTTAGCGGGACAATAACCATAATATTCCGGATTTTCTTCGAACTCTTTTTTAGTTATAAAGCATTGGGGAATCCTAACTGGAATTTTATATTTTCCTTTTTCAATATTCGATTGGATTTTTTCATAAACCTTTATCCACTTTTCTAATGACGGATCTAAATCTCCCGTCCACGTATCTCTAGGAATTCCGGTCTTAAAAAGATCATGGAAGTTTATCCGATTGACACCCAGAGCCTCAGCAAAATGAATCATTGAATCTAACAATAAATTTCCGTCTTTATCTCTTTTTACCAAGCCTCGGTGAATACAACAAGTAATATCAACATTATAGTCCAGCTTTATGGCTCTTTTGATATTTGACACGCATTTATTAAATACACCCTTTCCCCTGATCAGGTCGTTAATCTCTGGAGTTGGTCCATCAAGACTGAATGTTATCTCATCCAATTTTCTGAAACCTTCTTTCATTAAAAGTTCGGGTTCAAATTGGCCATTAGTATCAAGGCGGACATATTCATATTCCAAGCTTTTGGCTTCGTCGATCACTTTTAATAGTGGTTTGTAGCCTTGGGTGAGTCCATAGAGTGTGGGCTCTCCACCCATTATGGTTAGTTTTAGATGCACCCATCTCTTTGAAATCAGAAATAAGAGCCAAGGCCGTTTTGAGTGGTATTTCTTTTTCTTTAAGGTGGAATGTAAGATCTGGCTTATAAAGACAGTGTTTACATCTAAGATCACACTCATCCGTAATGTAAATAAAAACCTGGGAGAGATTTCGAAAATGGTCTTTAAATTTTTGATCAATTTTAAAATACATTCTGAAATATTTCCTTTGATATCAAATTATATCATGATTTAAAAATTTTTGATAAAATAGGAGATATGAGACAGCTTTTTCTTGACGAATATTTCAGGAAAAAAGAAAAAAAGGAAGTTCTTGATAAGTTAGTTTCCCAAATAAAGATTCTTAATTGGAATATCGCTCATCCTTCCTTAACTAGAGCTCGGAGAATTGCTGATTGGCTGGAAACTCGCGAAGAGAATATCTTGATTTTGACGGAAACCAGTGACTCTCCTGGATGCGTTTTTATTCATGATAGGTTAGAAAGTTTAGGATTTAGGGTTATTTTCCCTAGAGTAAAAAAGGATTACGGAGCGATACTTGCTTTTAAAGGATTTGGAGCCCAAGAGCTCAAGACTGGTTTAAACTTTTTGCCCCATCGGGCACCGGCAATAATTTGCCAAACACCCACCGGCAGGGTGGGAATAATCGGCGTTTACGTTCCTTCTTCGGTCTCCAGGAAAGAAATCAATGGAAAAAAAGAAAGATTCCAACGAGAGTTTACTAAAATGATTCCTCTTCAGAAAAGAAATTTGCCTAATCTTGTTGTCGGTGGGGATCTGAATGTCTTGGAACCTACTCATCAACCCCACTATTCATTTCTCCGTGAATGGGAATATGAATTTTATGAATCATTTAAAGAGAATGGGTTTATTGATGCCTTTAGATTGTTTTATCCTGATGTTTTGGAGTATAGCTGGTATGGGAGAGAAGGGTATGGCTATCGTTATGATCATTGTTTTGTCTCTAAGAGTCTCAAAAAATATATTAGAATGTGTCAATATCTTCATAAACCCCGAAAAGAAAGATTGAGTGATCATTCAGCAATGTTATTGAAGCTAATAATCCCCAGCATTTCTCCATAAGTTTTTTTACTGTCTTTTCGATAGGAAAAAAATTCTTTATTTTGGCAAGAAGTGCAAATCTGGGAATTAAAAATATTTTCTTTTGGAACCCCGCTCTGAACCAATTGATTTAAGGTAGGAACAGCTAAATCTAAATATAAACCTTTTTGATTAGAATATATCATTGAAGGTAAATTGCCAAATTCTCCAAGAAATTGTCCTGCTCGTTGGTTATCCGCCGAATAACAACAACCACCAATATAAGGACCAATCCCAATCAAAATATCTGAAGGAACAGAACCCATTTTAATCATTAAATCAATCACTTTTTGGGCAATTCTTGCCAATATCCCTCGCCAGCCGGCATGAACAACACCAATGATTTTGCCTATCGGATCATAAAATAAAATTGGCAAACAGTCAGCTGTTTTTACTCCTAAAACTATTCCAAATGTATTTGTCACCATCCCGTCAATCCCCGGAATCACCTTTCCCTTCTCGTCTTCATCAACCACTTTAACCTTATCTCCATGAACTTGTTCCATCAAAACCAAATTTTTTTTCTGGAGATTCAACACGTGTAAGAAATTATCTAACTTTTTATTGCTCCTCATATCTCCAAACTTTCGACTGGAAAATCCATGAATTAAACCTTTAAACTTTTTGAACTTATTAAACTCATAATAACCTTTTTGAGTTTTCTTAAACATTCTTTTTAAGGTTTCTTAAAGCCTCTCTGGTTTCATTTTGGTCGCTCCAAGGATATTCGGTTTTTCCAAAACACATTGATTTTTCGTGTCCCTTACCGCAAATAACAACCACGTCCCCTTTTTTGGCTAATTTTTGAATAGCAAATCTAATCGCCTCTCTCCGATCCGGAATTCTAAAGAAAAACTTTTTCCCACTTAAATAATATATATTATTTAAGTTTTTCTCTTTGGCTCCAGCTTTTAGGCAGCCCCCAGAAATCTGATCGATTATTTCATTGACATCTTCAGTTCTTGGATCTTCAGCAGTTAAAACTATAAAGTCTGCATATTTAGTGGCAACTTCACCCATTATCGGTCGCTTTTGAACGTCACGCAAACCAGCACAACCGAAAACCGCAATTAGATTTGAGGTTTTAGGTTTGAGGTTTGAGAGAGTCTTTAGGACATTTTCTAAGGCGTTTGAGGTATGGGCAAAATCTACAATTACCTTAAAATCTTGACCCTCATTAATCTCCTCCAGCCGACCTTCCACCCCCTTAAATGAAGTTACGGCTTTGCGAATTATTTCCGGCTTTAATCCCAAAGCTGAGGTGGCGGCAATAGCCGCCAAACAATTATATTGATTGTATTCGCCAGGTAAAAGAGTTTTAAATTTAAAAGTTTTCGGAGTAAAATCGGCTTTGTTTTTAATTCCATAGGTAGTGATTTGTGATTTGTGATTTGTGATTTGTGATTTTAAATAGTCATACGACTCATCATCTCGATTTATAATAGCAATTTTCACCCCGCGAAAAAGTTTTGCTTTGGCTTTCAAATAATTCTCATAAGTCTGGTGATAATCAAGATGTTCGTGGGTAACATTGGTAATCACTCCTAAATAAAATTTGGTTCCTGCCAGCCGATGTTGATCCAATCCGTGAGAGGTTACCTCTAAAACAACATATTTAATCCCTTTATTAACCATTTTCCGAAGTAAGCCTTGGAGTATCCAAGAGTCGGGCGTGGTGGTGTGTAGTCCAGGAGCAGAGATGCTGGAGATCAAATCAGACGCTAGTCCTGCTTCTTCTAAAATATGATTGATAAGATGGACGGTAGTTGTCTTTCCGTCTGTTCCGGTTACGCCAATTACAATTAAGTCTTTTGAGGGAAATCTGTAAACTATACTTGCCAAAAGGGCAACCAGGAGATGATAGAAATTCTTCAATTTCCGCATCATTTAGAGATATTATATCTCATTTCGCAAGAAACAAAACAGAATGTTTTATTTCGCAAGAAACAAAACAGAATGTTTTATTTCGCAAGAAACAAAACAGAATGTTTTATTAGGGCAAAATTCCGTAATAAATGAAAAGTTCTTTGGCGATATCAAACCATAAAGGGGCGGCGGTTTCTGAGCCCCAAGGAGAGGAAGCAGGCTCCCGTAGAGTAACTAGCATCACGAATTTTGGTTCATCGGCTGGAGCAAAACCCACAAAAGAGGCAATTGTTTTTTCTTTATCGTAGTGCCCAGCGACAGGAATTTGAGCAGTCCCAGTTTTGCCGGCAATTCGATATCCTTTTGGTTTTGCCCATTTTGCCTCCCCCTTGTCAACAGCATTAACCATTATTTCCGTCATCACTCTGGCAATGTTTGGTTTAATTACCTCTGTTTGGACTTTTGGAGAGATTTCACTTACCTCCTTTTCACCAATAACTTTTTTCACCACAAATGGTCGCATTAGTTTTCCCCCATTGGCTATTGCTCCAACTGCTCTAACCATTTGAATTGGGGTAATGGCTATTCCCTGACCAAAGGCGGCGGTGGCTAAATCAATCGCCCTCCATTCGTCCTTTGGCCGTAAAATAGGTGAGCTTTCGTCTTGAAGATCTACCCCTGTTGGTTTGCCAATGCCAAACTTCTCAAGATAGGCCACCATTTTCTCCACTCCCAATTTTTCGCCAACGAAAACCATCCCCACGTTATTTGATTGCTGAATTACCTCAATCATCGAAGGCTCAGGTGGATATTCATCGTTCCAAGTTTTAATTGTTTCACCGGAAATATTTCTTGGACCGCCACAGCGATCACATTTCGTTTCCGGCTCCACCACTCCTTCGTTTAAAGCGGCCGCCATTACCAAAACCTTGAAAATTGACCCAGGTTCGAAAGAAGAAGCAACGACTGGATTAGGGAAAAGGTTTTTGTCGGCCTGCCAATATGAGGCTGGATCGTAATTTGGAAAAGAAGCCATCGCCAAGATTTCTCCGGTTTTAGGCTCCATAATTACCACCGAACCACTAACAGCTCCATATCGCCTGAGGCCTTCTTGAAGTTTTTTTTCAGCAATATATTGGACCGCCCGATCAATAGTTGTCACCAAATCCCGACCATTTTTTTGTTTTTCTTCCTTTGTTTCTCCAACTAAAATTGGTTTTCCCGAAGCATCTTTTTCTCTTCTTAAAATACCGGCCTGACCCCTTAGTTCCAAATCATAAAAACCCTCAAGACCAAAATAACCTTTATCTTGGCCATTGATGTCCGAACCAACAAACCCCAAAAGATGAGCGGCACTCGAACTCTCGGGATAACTTCGACGACTCTCTTCTTGAAAGCCAATCCCTTTTATTTCCAACTCCTCAACTATTTTCTTTATTTCTGGAGAGACTTTGTGTTTTAAGGGAACCCAAACTAGATCTTGACGATCTAACCTTTCCTTAATTAAACCAGACATTGTTGAAGGGTCTTCGGGATTAAGAATTGGAGCAAGTTTTTCTGCTATTTCGATTGAATTTTTATTTAAGTCTGGTAGGGAGGCAAAAACTAAAAATGCCTCTTCATTGGCTACCAAAGGAAATTCATCACGCGCCAAAATTTTACCTCTTTCTGCCGGAATCTCAAAAGAAATCCAGTGTTGGCTTTCGGCAATGGCGGTTAATTTTTCTCGTGAGATTACCTGCCAGTAAAAGAGCCGACTGATGATTAAAAATCCAACTAAAAAAAAACATCCCACCAGTAAATTTAATCTAATATTCAGGCTCATTTTAGGGCTACTGGAATTTCTGGGGTTAGATGAAGAACCTGAGTGGCTTTAACCAAACCCAATTTTTGGGCCTCTTCAGTAATTTTTGCCAGTGAGCCGATTTTATTAATTTCAGCGGTTAGGGTGGCGTTTTCTTCTTCCAATTGATCTGCTTGAAGCTCCAATTGACGTACCGTTTCTCCAGTGGTCGCTAAATTATGAGAAATCACCAATTGAGTAAGGCTTAAAACTATCACTAGTCCAACAACCAGAAATAACAATTTTGACCTAATCATAATTTTTCTCCTACCCTAAGCTTGGCACTTCGGCTTCGTGGATTGGCGTTTAGCTCTTCAGCCGATACTCGAATCGGTTTTTTTGTAATCAGTCGCAACTTGCCTTCTTTTGCTTGGTGCCTCAAAAATTGTTTAACGATTTTATCTTCACCCGAATGAAAACTAATCACTGTCAATCTACCGCCCGGGTTTAAAAGTGCCATTGCCTGCGGCAGGGCTGCTTTTAAATTATTAAGTTCATCATTAACAGCAATCCGCAGCGCCTGGAAAACTTTTGTTGCCGGATGTAGTCTGCCTCTTCGCGGAACTGCATTTTCTATAATTTCCACCAGTTGTCCAATAGTTTTAATCGGCTTCAGGCGACGGGCGTTAATAATAGCTTCAGCAATGCACCCAGCAGAGTGTTCTTGAGCAAATTTTTTAAAAAGTTCTTCAAGTTCCCCCTTATTTAATCCATTAACTAAATCAGCTGCTGTCACCTCCAGGCTTGGGTCCATTCTCATATCTAAGGGACCTTCAAGATTAAAAGAAAATCCCCGCTGGGGTGTTTCCAACTGATAACTAGAAACGCCCAAGTCAAATAGGACCCCGTCAATCTTCTCAAACCCATACTTGCCGGCGATTTTAGCTAAATCCTTAAAATTCCCCTGAGTAAGGCGCCAGGAAGCATCAGGGCAGGCAGTAGAAAGACGCTCCCTGGCGGCCTCGATCGCCTCAGGGTCACAATCTATGGCAAGTAATTGTCCACCAAGTTTTAAAATTGCTTTGCTGTGCCCGCCACCACCAACGGTGGCGTCAATATATTTCCTTCCGGGTTTAATGTTTAGATACCCAATAACTTCTTTTAAAAGTACTGGCTCATGAAATTTTGCCATTTTTTCTTACCCCAACTCTTGTCTTCTCAACCTGGCCATTTTTCATCGTCCTTTTGAGTAGCTCTTCAAGCCTTTGTTTCATGAGCGAACCATTAAGTCGGACCACTGGCTACCTCCTTTTAAAAACTTCAAATATTTTCTTTTTCAATCTTCTTTTTATACTCAACCCAACGGCTGTTTTCCCAAATCTCAAAATGATCCCCAGCCCCAATGAGAGTCAGTTTATCTTTAATTCCGGCATATTCCATCATCGCTTCTGGAATAACAATCCTTCCTTGAGCACCTAACTTAATGACCATTGCTTCCATACACATTTTTCTTCGTAAATCCCTTCCTTCGGCGTCGGAAAAAAAGGGTCTTGACAATTCAGGTTTGACTATTTCCTCCCAGTCTTTCTCATCAAATCCAAAAATACATTTTTCAAAGCCGACAGTTAAAACAATCTTGTTGCTCACCAGTTGCTCTCTTATTTTTTTGGGTAAGGCAATTCTTCCTTTACCGATTAAATTTGGACAATAAGTTCCTAGGAACATATTTTTCTACATTTTTCACCATTTAGATACTATTTACTCCATTTTGAAACACTTTGAGATACTTTGTCAAGGGGCAATTCCAATTGCCCCGCCGATCCCATTAAACTGCTCCGTGAGCCGTATACGAATAGTATCTGAAGGCGAACGGTAAAGTTATACTGGGGGTCAAGAGGCAATTTATGTTTAAATCACCATTGAGGCGTTCTTCGGGTGTAGTGGGAAATTAAGGAGAAACTGCAATAAATGTTCCTAGAATATCTGTTGGAGTGGAAATTATTTCCTCCTCAACCTTGGCGCTTTTTTCCTCATTCCAATCTTTACCATCCCACGAGTAAAGTTTAGCCAATGATGGCTTTTCGGAGAGTGTTAAGTTAGCTTTTCCATTTTTTATTGTTTCGCTTCCTGAAGTGAAAACTCCATATGGTCCAGCAATTATTTTACCTTCAATTTCTTTTGGCAAACCAACGGTTGACGTGGTCATATAAAAAGCTCCCCCCGAAAGTTTGCCTGTCAATTTAAATTTGCCGTCAATCGAGGTTAATTCATTATCCCCTCGTTGAAGATGGAACTCGGTGGTAAATTTCCTTGTGCCCCCTGGTCCGCGAAAGCGCAGGGTCAAAGTCCCTTCGGTTACTCCTTCATCATATTTACAAACATTTTTTGAACAGGTTCCCAAAAGAAGTTTCCGGGAAATATTAGTTTCTCCCTTCAAATCAACCGAACCAATTACCCCCCGAGATAACCCCTGGCTTAGATAAACTAATTCATATTCAACTGTTTGGGTATTTTTAATCCGCCCAATATCCATCGTAAATTCTCTACCATCGGCTCGAGGGGTTAAAGTCATATATGGTCGCTCTTCAAGGGGCGTCTCAATAATGGTTTCTTCTTGAGGTTTAGATGTCGAGGGAGCAGATGTTTTCTTACTTTTTATAATTAAAAATCCCCCAATACCCAAAATAAGAACAACAATAACGGCAATTATTATTGGCAGATTTTTCTTCATTATTGTTTTTCTAATTTATTTCGACTTGCCAAAAGCAACAAAGAAACAAGCTTGTCGCCTTTGGCGACTATAGGGCAGTTTATTGCGCTATAGCTTATTTTGAAAAAAATCTTTCAATTTGTCAATCCCTAATCTTTCTTGCTTCATCGTATCCCGGTCACGCACCGTCACCGTCTCATCCTTTAAGGTTTGATA
>Ga0210024_1000422_pt1 | contig 38168 bp, 47 predicted proteins | sample CryGeymeta201525_FD_183988 | JGI IMG/M metagenome (GOLD analysis project Ga0210024, IMG submission 183988) | Groundwater microbial communities from Crystal Geyser aquifers in Utah, USA - Crystal Geyser metaG 2015-25 (SPAdes) (version 2) | ecosystem: Environmental > Aquatic > Deep subsurface >...
TTCTAATTCTTTGATTTTTGCTTTTGTACCAATAATTAAGCTCTCCAAAACTCTTAACTGATTATCAAAATATTCATCGTGCCACCAGCGGTCAGGAGATTGTTTTTTCAGTTGATTATATTTTTTCTGGTATAAAGCCAATTTCTGTTTCCAAAACTTTAATTGTTCCTGTGTTTTGTCTTTTTTCATAATCTAATTCTATCAAACAAGACAATGTATCATATATTAATATATGATACAGAGGAGAAATTTTTCGCGAGGCGGAATTTTAAGTTCTATAAACTACTTCTTTGCAATAAGCATGTATCGCTTCGAATTAGTCACAATTCCCTTAACTGTTTTATTTTCTCTGACGAAACGGGCGAAAGTTTTAAAATCTTCAGGTTTTTGGCCAAAATCAGGAATAATGGGAGTATGACGAAGAAGGAAAATCAAATCTTCAGCTGTTTTATAGTATTCTTTAGCGTCATAATCAAAAGTCTGGATTTCAGTAAAGCCAGCCTTTTTTAGCCCCTTAACATAATGCCTCTTTCCTGTTTCGTCTTTAACGCCGAATTCTTGACCTCGCCCAAAAGCCCGCTTGATATTTATTTTATCCATCTCGCTCACTTGTTGGGTTAAGAAAAAACCACCCTCAGTTAAAACCCTCATCACTTCTTTTGGGTAAAAAGAGGAGTGACGGCAAGAAATTACGTTAAAAAACTCATTAGGAAACAAGATATCTTTGGCGTCCATTTGAAAAAAGCGGACATTAAAATCCTGAGATTTACCTAAATTCTTATTAGCAGTTCTTATCATCTCCTGGGATTTATCTATTCCTATCAGAAGAAGAACTGACGAAGCAATCTTTAAAACCCTTTCTCCACCACCCGTGCCAATATCGAGCAAGACATCAGACTTTCTACAACGCTTAGCTACTTCTTGATAAAAATCCCACTTTTCTTCTTCGCTGGTAACCTTAACCTGACTAAAATCCCAGCCAATAAGCTTCCCAACTCTGTCATAGAATTTCTTATAGTCGATTTTATTCTTTGCTCCCACATTTATATTTTACCAAATTCAGAGAGAAATTTTTCGCCCACAAATCATTTAATCACAATTCTTTCAAAAGTCGCGCCAACGGCATGAAAGACCTTCTTAACATCATCCATATTAATTTCCTCTGGAGAACCGCCTCTTTCTATCACGTCCAATATTCCTTGGGCAGCTTCAAAAGAAGGTGAGCTTGGCTGAATTCTTCCAGCAACCTCAAAAAGTGTTTTGTACCACGAACTAATTACTGGATGGTCAATGCCATCTATAGAGGTATCAGCCGTTCTGGTTTGTTCGGCAATTTGTTTTAATTCTTTTAATCTTTCAGACATTTCAGCCTATATTATATCAAATTTTGGGAGAAATTTTTCAAAGGAGTTTACCCTGCTTGCCCTTCCGTAGTTTAAGCGAAGGAGGGCTTGCCCGCCTCTGGGGGGAGCTTGTCGAAGGGCCATTTTTACTCCCCGCATTTTTCAGCCATCTCTTAATTTCTCCTAATTTTTTTATTGGCCAATTATTCATAAAATTACTCAATTATTGTGATAGTACTTCCAAATTTTTTAAGTTCTTCATCTATCTCTACAAGGCATAAACGAATTAATTCTTTTGCTCTTTCACAAAGTTTGATATAGGCGATTAATGCTGTTTTTCTTCCTTCGGGTTCGATTTCTTCAAATGCTATTACACCACCAACTATCCTTTGAATATTTAAATAAGCATTTATAATACTGCTCATTAATTTATCGTTATCAATACTAGCAAAAGCAGTCGATGATTGAGCCGCAATGTAAGATTCTTGAGATAGAATCGTGGTGAATTTGCCCAAAGCTCGTAAATCGCTTTCATTAATCTCTGCAAAAGAACAAACTGTTTCTGCTGCATGTTGTAAATTTTCTATATTTTTCTGATTTGATACGAGCTCTGTTTTAATAAAAGTAAGTATACTCGTTAAGATTTTTTTATCTTTTCTTTTTTCAGTTAAACTATTAATAAACAGTCCGAATGGAATACCTAAAGTAACGCCGATAAGGGTAGCTAGTAACTGCGGATAAAAATTTAGCAAATATTGACTTGTTAGAGAAACAATAACTCTACCTCCCCAAAATCCAAATATTACTAAGGCAATAATTATTGTAAGAAGAGCTAGATTTAATTTATTTTTTACTAGCCAGTTAGGTTTCATAATTTAACTTAGGACGACTCCAATTATTTGAAAAATAAATCCAATGGCAAATAAAATCAGGCCAATTATGTGTAATGTTCTGTCCTTGATGTGTTTCTTCTGGGTGTAAGTTTTCCTCTTTTTGTTGATTTTCTCAATGAAATCATCATCTAGACTTTTCTCGACATTTAAATGTGGAAATATTAATACCAAGGAAGCTAATACATCAATTGAAAGCCCCAAAAGGATTAGTATTGTAGAGCAGCTCATTTTTACTCACCGCCTTTCTTTTTCTTATATTTATCAACCAAAACAATATGAGTAAAACCATTCTTTAGGTTTTTATTGGGCCTGTACTTTAAACAACCGATACCTTCTGGAAAAAATGGATTAATAACTTTTGCCATTTTAATCACCCCCTTTCTCGATCATCTCTTCAATTTCTCTATTTCGCTTTCGAAAATATCTAGTCTGTCCTCAAGATCATCAACTCTTTCCTCCAGATCTTCTATCTCTTCGTAAAGATCCCCAATTACCTCGTCTGGTTCTCGACTCGTATAAAAACCTTTACTATGACGCATTAATACCACCCCCTTCTTCTTTAAAAATATCGCAAACCGGACACTGCCAATTTGAACCCACAGGTCTTTGGGGGTGTTTTTTATTATCTAACTTACCTTCCGGCCCTCCAAAGGCGTGCCAAAGCTTGCATTCCTTTTCAAAAGCTGCTTTGGGTGAATCGAAATACCCAAATTTAAAATGAGGATATTCCCCAACCCAGTCATGTAGTCGGTCGTTGATATCGTCATCAGAGCGACCTATATACTTTACAGAGGTAAGTAGCTCGTCATCTTCAGATTTCCCTAGAGCATAAGTACCAGGTGATTTGCGAGTTACAACTCTATCAATTTCTTCAGTTGTTAACTCATATGGTCCTTCTAACCCTGTATTTGCCATTCGTGCTTCACCTCCTTCTTCCGCGCTTTTTAGTTATTTTTCTCAATAGTTTCTTTGTTTCTTTTTTATGAGTGGATTTCTTTTTTAACATTAAGTTTCTCGGGTCATCTTTTCCTCCAAGAACCAAGGCTTTCCTATGGGCAACTTGTTTACCCCGAGGCGTCTTTTTAAAACCTCGCTTTTTAAGAAATCTCCTTCGAATACTGCTTGATCTTTTTCTTGGTCTAGGCATAATTTCTCCTTTTAAAAATTGCCTCTTGACAAACTAATAAAGATATCATAAATTAATAATAAAGAAAAAGTTTATGGTTGTCAATAAACAAAAGCCTCTAACCCCAAGGCAAAAACGAGCCCTTGACTTCATCAATAAGTTCATTGAGGAACATGAATACCCTCCTTCGCTTCAAGAAATTGCCAAGTACCTCAAGAAATCCATCAGCACAGCCCAACATTATGTTGATGAACTTTTCATAAAAGGTTATTTAGAAAAGGAAGAAAATTTAGCACGAGGAATTACTCCGGTTGAGAAGGAATCCCGCAAAATTCCCCTACTCGGATTTATTGCTGCCGGCGAACCAATTGAGCCTCTTGAAAATCCTGAACCGATTAAGGTTCCCTTAAACCTAATCCAGAAACCAGGTCAATATTATGCTCTCAAAGTTAAAGGTGACAGCATGATTGAAGACGGCATTATGGATAGAGACATTGTGGTGATTAAACACCAACTTACTGCCGACCCTGGCGACACTATAGTTGCCATCACAGAAAAGGGTGCTACATTAAAAATATTTAAAAAGAAAAATGGTAAGATATTTCTAGAACCGAGAAATAGAAATTTGCCGAATATTTATCCCAAAGAACTTGAAATTAGGGGTAAATTCTGTGGTTTAATAAGAAAGGGGCAGATATGAATTCTCTTACTTTATTTAATATGGACCAAAACGATACCCTTTTTACTTACAATCTCAAAACACTAGAGGAAAAGAAAAAAATTTTTTTGAATAGCATAAGGAGTGCTAATAAAAACAGTCAAAATAAATATAAAAGAGTTGCTTTATCTCCCATAAGATATGCTGGGGGAAAAAGTTTAGCAGTTGGATATGTTGTTGAATTATTGCCAGATAACATAAAAAGAATTGTTTCTCCTTTTTTGGGTGGTGGCTCGATTGAAATAGCCATGAGTAAATATTTGGATCTAGAAGTTCTTGGCTATGATATTTTTGATATTCTTTGTAACTATTGGAAATTCCAAATAGAAAATTCAAAACTTCTTTATGAGAAACTTAAGGAATTAAAACCTGATAAAGAAACATTTGAAAAGATAAGATTGATTTTAAATGATGTATGGAAAAAAAGGTTGAGATTAGACCATTTAACTTTGGCAGTTTACTTTGTCTATAACTTTAATTTATCCTATGGTCCTGGTTTTATGGGTTGGAGCTCTGATATTTATTTAGACGAGAAAAAATATGACAGGATGATAAAGAAAATTAGAGATTTTGACCCCAAAAATCTAAAAGTAAAATGTGCAGATTTTCAAGAAGTAATAAAAAATCATCCAAACGATTTTCTTTATTGCGACCCACCCTATTATATAGGGAAAGACTCAAAAATGTTTAAGGGGATATATCCTATGAGAAATATTCCTGTTTATCACAATGATTTTCCCCATGAGGTTTTAAGGGATTTATTAAAAAATCATAAAGGGGGATTTATTCTCTCTTATAACAATTGTCCTACAATTAAAGAGTATTATAAAAAATTTCAAAAGTTTTTTCCAAGTTGGCAATACACGATGGGACAAGGAGAAACAAGAATAGGATTGAATAGAAGAAACGGCAACCACAATCATATTAAGGAATCGCACGAAATAATAATCTTTTGCCCTCCTCGAAATTAGTGGTGTTTGTTTCTATAAAATCCTAAACTTACTTATTGCTCTACCATGGGCAATAACTCTATGGTATTTTTGCCGCTCTGACCGAATTTTGCTCTTTAATAAGTTGAGTGTTTTTTCTTTATACATCCAAAATTTAACCTGTCTGTAATGGACGAGACTATCATTTCGCATTTCGATTTCGCCAATAGTCACTCCGCTATTGGCAAGCTTAAATACTACTTTCTGATCGTCTATTTCTCCTCTTCTTTTTGCCTTGGAGTTCACTAGCACTGTTGAGTTATCGATTGTCTCAATTACTTCTTGGCCATCAAACACATGGAATACGTCTCCTTCTTTTATAGTGAAATAATCCACCTCTCCATTATTTAAAAAAGCTTTCTTAAAAAAAATTAGTTTATTATTTGACCTAGATAAATAATCTTTAAGCTGGACCATCCTGCCTTTCAGGATATTTTTGTATTTATCTTTATTTGCTACGTAATTCTCCCTTGAATTGGGAAAACTATCTATAAGCTCTATAAATAATTCGCAGCCCTGAAAATCAATTTCTTGCTGAAACCTCTGTTTGGTATATAAGAATATCTGCCATTTCTTTTTTCCACTTTTCACAGAATGAACGCCATTTTGCTGATCTATGACGTCTTTTTTCTTGGCGCTAGTGCGAGTTCTGCCGCTTATTAAGCTCGCGAATTCTTCCTCTGCCTGAAATCCATTTGCCCTTACTCTTCTCGCTTGGTCGCTTGTCATTGAGCGACGTTTCCTTTTTGGATTAGTGTTTCTTAGCATTTTTTAATAGTTTCTCCCTTGGTCTTCGGTCTTCCGGTAAATCTTTAATTTTCACCATCCTACTCTAATTTTACCACAGTACAATGCTTTTTTCCTCTGAGGTTTACAGCCTCACTCGTAAATGGCGCATATACGTGGCAAGCCACAGAATCTGGCTTCTTGAATACTTGGAATTTTTGGGAAAATTGTGGATAATTATTCAAGTAAATATTTTGAGATATTTTCCTCGTGTTCTTCCGAGGTTTTGGCGTAGTGAATTTTGCCTTGGCTATCCGAAAGATAAAACCAAAAGTCGGTTTCAACCGGATTTAGGACTGCCTTAATTGCCGCCAACCCAGGATTACAAATCGGTTTTGGCGGTAAACCTTTATATCTATAAGTATTGTAAGGAGAATCGATATTTAAATCTTCTTTCGTTAATTTCTTCGCCCACCAATCTTGACACTTTGCACTTTGCGCTCCCTCGACCTGAGCTCGGGACGAAGGCTTGCACTTTGCGCTTGCAACTGCATATTGAATCGTCGCATCTGCCTGCAAGGCCCAATTCTTTTGCCACCTCTTAAGCAAAATTCCCGCCACAATTGGTCTGTCTTCTTCGGCTCTTGCCTCGCGTTCAACAATTGAAGCCAAAATCAACTCTTGTCGGCCAATCTTTAAGTCTTTAGTTTTTTTCTCAAAATTATTAGTTAAAATTTTAACTACCGCCGAAGGACTGGCGTCTTTGGGAACCAGATAAGTATCCGGAAACAATTTTCCTTCTAAATTTTCCGTGAGGTTCAAAAATTCCTGATAATCAAAATCTTCGAGATTAGCGGTTAATCTTTGTCCATATTCCTCTCGCCGCCAACCTTCAGGAAAAGTCAACCAAACATCCAAAGTTCCATGGGTTAAAATTTGGGCAATTTCCTGGGTTGTCAGCGAGGAATTCAAACGAAAATCTCCTGCTTGAATTTTGTTAGCCAATCCTTGGGTGGAAACTAAAATTTTAAAGACTAAGGCGCTGCGGATTAATCCCTCTTTTTCTAAGCGATTAGCCACCAAAGATAGGCCTTCTCCCTTCTTGATTACAAAAATTTTACTGATGGCTGACTGCTGACTACTGACCGCTGGAAGATTTGTTTTCCACCAAAAAAAGCCGCCAATAATAGCGACTAAAATTAATAAAAAAACAATACTAAACTTCTTCAAAAAGCGCTCGATGATACTTTTTGGTCTTCCCATCATAAATAAAAATTCGCCCGCATTTGCAGGTCACCTTTTCCGTTCTATCCTTTCTTTCCTCTCGCTTTCCTTCAGCCAGTGGTTTTCCGCAACCAACACATTGTCCCCGAGATAAAAGCCAAGCTTGAACTGGAGCAATAATATTTTTAAACATTAATTTTTATTAAGCCAACTTTGTAAAATAATTGCCGCTGCTACCGCATCTTGAAATTGGCGACGAAATTTTCTTCTTTTGCCTGCTTGAATCATTTTAGCAATTGCGTCTTGACTCGTCAAGGTTTCATCTTGAAATTCAACTGAAAGAGAAGTAATTTTTGCCAGTTCCCGCCCAAACTTTCTTTGTTTCTCCGCCATTTTCCCTTCGGATATTCCGACGACTATTTTTTCAATCCTTTCTTTTCGGCAAATACTTAATACTTGATACTTAATACCTGATACTTTTACAATCCCAAGTGGTTCGGCTAATTCCCCCTCGCTTATAGCCAATCCAATTTTTTTCAAACCATAATCTATTCCCAATATCCTCATAATATCTATCCTCTATTTACTAGTATCTAATATCTAGCATCTAATATCTTACCAACTTCGCTCTAACTACCAATCGCCTAAGATAGGTTCCCGGAGGAACACAGGTTATTAAACTCAAATATTCTCCATCATAATATTGTTCTAAAATCGAAACATCTTCAGGAAGAGTTTCCACAATTTTAATCACTTGATAACGATATTCAACTCCATCAAAATTAACCAAGATTTCATCTTTTTCTTTAAGGGTCGGTAAAGTAGAAAAGATCGTTTTGTAATCCTTGGGGTTAAAAAATTGAGGTAAAACCGAATGTCCAAAAATAACCATATTGCCGTATTGTCCAGGCAAAGAGGTGCCGGAATAATGAATCAGGCTCTTCATTAAATCTTCGCCCCCGATTTGGACAACCGCATCTTTAATCTTTAATTTTGGTATGGAAATGGTGTAATGGGTAATTTTACTAGGTTTGGGGGGTAATTTAGGCGCCGTCGGAAACCAGGAAGCCGGCTGACTATAATCAACTACCGTCGTCTGTTCTCCTAAAACCTCTACCGGAGAAATCAACTGTTGAGAAAAATTTTGACTTTTTATCTCATAAATCAAAATAGGTAAAAAGGCATTGGCCAAGAAAACTACCCCCGCCAACGAAAGGGTAAACGACAAATATTTGCCGATTTTCCTCTCTTTTTTTGGTTGAGCTTTAATATAACAATAAAGTGCCATTATTGGACGTTTATTTCAATTTTGATATTTTTGGCCAATTTCGGAAGAGTGGCTAACCGACCGGGCAGCCTTGGTTTGATTTTTATTTCTGAACCTTCAATGTTGGGCAGGTTGTCAAAATATTGCTTAGCTAAGTCTGGATATTTACCAGCAAGGTCTTTTTTCATTTTTTCTAAATCGAATTTGGGGACAAGATTGGCTTTAAGGTGAACGGAAAAAATTGCCACTCCTTCTTTAGTAAGCTTTTCCAAACTAAAACTTGTTTCGCTTTCTTCATGTTTATACTCAAATCCAGCTGGAACAGTCTTTCCAACCTCGTCTTCAATAATATTTTTAAGTTCATCTTCACTAAAACTTAAAACTACAAATTCAACTTTAAGATTTAATTTTAGTTCTGATGTCTCCTGGCCAACATCAAAACTAAAGTTCTTCTCTATAATTTCACTCGTTAATGATTCGCTAATAATTTTTTGGTCTGAGGCGGTAGTTTTTGACAATTCATCGATAGCCCTGGTTTTCAACTCTTCAGTTAATTCTAGCAGCAGTTTCTCTTGGTCTTCCTTAGCCACAACTTGAACTTCCCGACTTGTTCCTTCACCAAACGCTTCCTCATTTTTGGCAATGAAATCTGAGCGGGAAAAATTACCAATACTAAATTCCGTCCCAGAAGCCAAATTGCCTTCGGTTCCAATTGCCACGGCCGTCACTTTCACTTTTGCCTTGCCGGGGATACTGGTATAATCCGGTCCAGCACTTTCTGAAGCAACAGCCACCTCATCATTGAAAGTAAATTTTAAATTATTTGGTCCGGTTATCTCTGTCCCTACTGAAAAAGTTTTCTGTCTATCCGTTCGGTTATAAATTGTCACCTCGCCCTTAGCCGGATCACCAACTGTTTTTGTTCCGGTGGTCGGGCGACTTTTCTCTCCCTCAGGAGTAGTTTTAGCCTCTTTGGCCGGCAAAGTCATCGTCGCCTTATCAGCTATCTCCAGCTTTGGGTCTAGCCTAATAGTAAAATCCTTTTCTAATATTTGCGGTTTAACTAAAAGAGTGATTTCTGCTTTAGGAAGATACCACCAACAAGCAATAAAAATTCCTCCGAAGATAAAAAGAATAACCGCCAATAATCCCCAAATAAAGGGAGTTCTGTTGGTAAATTCAATTCTAGGAATCCTTGAAAAAATTTCTCTAATCACTCCAAGATTAATTCTAGGAGAGGGCCTTTCTTCGATTTCTGGCGCTTTTTCGATTATTTCTGGTTCGGGAATTTTTTCTTCTGGCGGCTTTTCTTTAGTAATATCTTTGCCTTTTAAAAACCCCATCATTTCTGCTTCCGGCATTTCTGGGACTTCTTTTTTTTCTTCCTTTTCTACGACAGGTTTTTCCTCCAACGGAACAACTTGAATTCCTTCGGCTTTAGCTACCTCCCGACCACCAGCTAAAGCAATCGAACGAATGTCAAAATCAGCAGGCAAAATTTCCACTTTGGGCAAATGAAGAAAATTAACCCTACCCTGGGACCATGAATAGCTGATTAACTGCTGTTTTTCTTCTTCTAAATTTTCACTTGGACCATAGAGTAAAATTCTGGCAGGAAAGATCTCTTCTTCTCCAAATCGAGAAAGTCCTTCAGTCAGGTCTCCACCTAAATTGTCGCTTCTTTCAACTAATTCAATTCCGACAATTTTTCCCAATTTAACTAAAGTAACTGTTAATCTTTTCCTCCCTAAACCGGCTAAAATTGCGGTTGGGGGAATTCCTTCGGTAGTTTTCAGACAATGGACAATAGCTTCAGGAATAACCACGAATCCTACTGGAGATATTTCTAATTCCTTACTAATCTTTTTAAGAATTTCTAATTTACTAGTAACTATTTTATTTTCTTCAACCCAATCAGAGGCCAGTCCAAAAATAACTTTATTAGGTTCGGCTTCTCCCTCTGGGGAAGGTAATTTTTCTGCTGCTGAAGATAGTGAAGTATCAACTGCCTCTAAAATCTCTTTTTCATCCCCCCAGGATTGAGTTTCCCCAATTGCCAGAACTTTAACCACCCCCTCTTCTACTGTCCAAACGGCACTTTTAACCAAATCTTCATCCAGCTCAAGGGCAAAAAAATGTTCTTTTTTTTCTTGCTCTTGTTGGCGAATTTTTTTAAGGATTTCTTTAACTTCCATGAGATTAGATATTAGATATTAGATATTAGGTAATACTTTAGAATTTTGCCTTGTTTTTCTCAATGAATATACTCTTTTTTATAAAAACGACTTCGTCCCTCGATGATATTGGCCGGAATTGATATGACAGCTCTCCGCATTTGTGAAACCAAGCCGTAGCTTTCAATGTTTGGAAACTTCTTGGTTAGTTTATAAACCAACAGCACTAATTCGTCCGCCTTTTTAAATACTAATAATTCTTCAGGTTTTTTAATCACCATAACTACTAACACCTGCTAAACCCGCTAACACCTAAAATCTAATACCTAACACCTATTCCAATTTGGCATAAATTCGTCGGATGCCCGCACCAGCTGACTCTTCTTTTATAATCTTAAACTTTCCCAGTTTGCCTGTAAAGTCAACATGGGGACCGCCACAAACTTCTTTGGAATAATCACCTATCGAATAGACTTTCACTTTTTCTCCATATCTTTCCGCAAAAACCGCTACTGCTCCCATTTTCTTAGCCTTTTCAAGGGTCATCATTTCCATTTTGACTGGCAAGTCTGCTTTTATTTGCTTATTTATAATATTTTCAATCTGCTTGATTTCTGCTTCAGTTAATTTTTCCGGGTTCGGGAAATCAAAACGAAGCCTTTCAGCCGTAATATTTGAACCTTTCTGAAAAACATGAGAACCCAAAATCTGGCGCAGAGCCGCATTCAAAAGATGAGTGGCGGTATGAAGTTTAGTAACTTCTTCCGAATGGTCCGCCAACCCACCGGCAAATTTCTTCTCCGCCCCCGCCCTTGAGATTTCCTGGTGTTTTTTAAAGGCTTTATTAAACTCTTCTTGATCAAAGTCGTATCCTTGATTTCTCAATTGTTGTGGAGATAAACCGTGGGTGGAATAAAATTTGAATGCCTCTTCCCCTGATATATTTCCCTGCACCATAGGACTCGGTGATGGACTAGGCGAAGAACTAATTGTTTTGTAGTATTTTTCTCTTTCATTCTCATATAGCCTAATAATGAGGTCTTTGTTTTTATCCAATTCCGGATAATCTTGCTTATATATGTTTATTATTTCGTTGAATATTAATTGAAAAGAATCTGTGTATCTTATTTCTGTTGTTTGATCAATAGCGCGCCTTATTAATCTTCTCAAAATATATCCCCGCTCAACGTTTGAAGGAATTACGCCATCGGAAACCAGGAATGTGGCCGCCCGAAGATGGTCGGCAATAACCCGCATTGGTTTTTTATTTTCTTTATCTTTATAACTTTTACCAGAGACTTGTTCAATTTTTTGAATAATTGGAGCAAAAAGTTCAGTTTGGTAATCATCGTCAAGACCAGATAGAACTGCCGCTGTCCTTTCAACACCCATCCCGGTATCGACATTTTTTTGTTTTAAAGGCTCATATTTTCCTTCGGCAATTTTGTTATATTGCATAAAAACATCGTTCCAAATTTCAAAAAACCGGCCGCAATTATCATTTGGATGACAAGAAGAACTACAAGGCTTGCCGGTGGCGTCATAAAATATCTCAGTATCTGGTCCGCAGGGACCAATTTTTCCCGCTGGTCCCCACCAATTTTCGCGCTTTCCATAAAAATAAATTTTTTCTTTAGGAATACCAACTTCTTGCCAAATTTTGGCAGATTCTTCATCTTTTGGAGCATCTTTATCTCCACCAAAACAGGAAATATAAAGCCGACTTGGGTTAAATCCCAGCTCTTTAGTTAAAAATTCAAAACTCCATTCTATTGCCTCTTTTTTCCAATACCCGCCTTGTCCGATGCCATCAGGCGAGGCAGGATCTCCTAAAGACCAATTTCCTAACATTTCAAAAAAGGTGTGATGAAAGGTGTCACCAACCGAATCTATATCATCAGTCCGCAAACATCTTTGAACTGAACATAATTTTTTCCCTAAAGGATGGGGCTCGCCAAGTAGGTATGGCACCAAAGAATGCATGCCAGCACTAATAAAAAGGGCTGTTGGATCGTTTTCAGGAATCAAAGAAACATTGGGGATAATCTTGTGTCCTTTTTTGACAAAAAAATCAAGATATTTTCTCTTTAACTGGTTGGCTGTCACTAAAATAAATGATACTTGAAAGTTGGATCTGAAGCAAGGATTAAGAAAGAGAGTTTCAGAATCCTCATACTCAATACATCTGAAACACGCACTCAGAGTACAGAACTATTCATTGCTTTCAGAGTCCCTAAAGAGTAAAATTTCAAACATGGGTTTTACACCTCTCACAGAAGCTAAATATAGTGGGGGGTCTATTTCTAATATTCTTCCCTCATTCGCAAAAGTGTACGCCATTCAACCAAGAGATGGGATTAAAAGAGCTCCCCTTTTTCCTCAAATTCACAAGCATCTAGAATCTCTTGCTAAAAAATCTAAGAGGATCGTAATTTTTGAGATAGATGGACTTGGTTTTGATAGACTAGTAAAAGTAAGAAAAAGATTTTCTTTTTTAAATCAGGCTGTTTTTAAAATCACTTCTACATTTCCCACCTATACCCATTCTGCTTTCACAAGCTTTATTACTGGCACACCACCCTCTATTCACGGTCTAGTTGCAGGAACTTTTAAATTAGATGGAGAAATTAAATGGGTGGGAGAAATATCTAATCGAGAAAAGAAAAATTTGATTTTAGCTGATTCATTATTATGGGCTTTTGAAAAAAGGGGCCACAGGATCCATTCAATTCTTTACGATGTAAATAATGGGCACTATTCAAAAGTTCTTTATCCAAATAGAAATTTTGTCTCAAGTCAGTTCTCTGGGAAAGATAATCTAGTAACAGAGGCAAAAACTGTTGAAAAAAGAGTTTTTGAAAAAGTGCAAGATTTTGCCCGAAAAGATTTTTTCATCCTGACAGCTTATTTTTGGTATTTAGATGGAATCACTGGAAAATATGGAAAATTTAGCCAGCAATCAATTAATCATTGCGTTTTTTTATTCAAAGAAATTGGCAGACTCAATCGCATATTTCCTAAAGATACCCTATTTTTATTTTTTGGCGACCATGGCCACACTAGTCTTAAAAAAAACGTTTTGCTAAACCAAGATCATCTTCGGGAGATTTCAACTTTATCTGGAGCAGAGTTGGCTCTTGATGGAAGGACCCTAATGTTTTACAGCCAAAAGCCAAATTTGACTAAAAAATTATTTGAAAAGTACTATGGACAATATACCGATGAAATTTCAAGAAAAGATTACATCGAACTTTTGGGCAGAAACTGTTCAACTGAAGTTAAAAATAGGATTGGTAGTCTTATTTATTTAGCCAAATCCCACTATACTCTTCGCCTTAAACCCAAAAAATCAAAAGCAACCCACGGGGGCGGAAGTAAAAAAGAAATGGAGACCGTGTTGGGTTTTTGGAAAAATTAATTCTCCTGCCGTTAGCATGAATAAGATAGAAGAGATCGATCTTAATGTTACCAACAGATGCAACATTGGTTGTAGCCACTGTCTTTTTTCTGCTGGTCCCGAGAGAGGCGACGATCTACCTTTAAATCTGATTAAAAAAGTGTTATCTGATGGGAGAAGGCTAGGAGCTAAAGAAGTTCATATTACTGGAGGAGAACCTTTAGTGAGAAAAGATGTCTTGGAAATCCTTAAGATTACCCACACTCTAGGATATTTTGTTAGACTTCAAACAAACCTCTGGGCTTTTCAACAAGAAATGATTCCCCAATTTAAAAAATATACCCGCGAAATTCTAACTAGTATTGATGGCTTGGAGAAATCTCACGATTCCATCAGAAGGAAAGATTCTTTTCGTCGGACAATTAGCTGGATTAAAAAACTGCTTCAAAAAGACTTCAGGATTGTTGTTATCACCGCCGTCCAAAAAAAGAATTGTAACGATATCATGAAGTTGGTGAATCTATTGGTCAAAATTGGCATCAATGCCCATTTCCTTTTTAGTGTTACTCCTTTAGGAAGAGCCAAAAAGAGTGATGTAGTGGCTCCAGGAAAATGGGAACAACTAATTTTTAATCTTCAGGAGAAATATAAATCGATTCCGACTAAAACAGATATCGTTTGTGAACTCCATCATCTTAGAGCCGATGCAAAAATAAATTTCATAGAACCCGACTGCAGATTAGATACTAAAAATCACGTTATCATATTACCGAATGGCGAGGTGTTTCCTTGCTCTTTGTTTACTAGCACAGATAAATCTCTTGGCAACGTTAAACGGAAAAGTCTATTTGAAATTTGGACTAACTCTCCTGTCTGGGATTTTTATGCTGTTAAAAATGATGATCCAGAATGTAAAAATTGTAAATTATGGGGGCTTTGTAAAGGAGGTTGTCGAGGTTATTCCTATCTCTTCGCGGGCAGCATGAAGAAAAAAGACCCGCGTTGCGAAAAAAACAGATATCCTGTTTGCCCATCCTGGAAGTTAAACATTAAAAATTTAAGCCTTGCTTGTGCCACCTGGAAGGTAATGAAAAGATAAAAATTTTCTCTGAGGATAAAGAAGTTTTTCTATATTACATTTAGCCATTTGGGTTAGTTCATTCCCCATTTTTTGAAATCTTGTCCACTGGGTTTTAGGGCTTTTTACTTCTTCTATCAATTTCTTTTCCCGAAGAGCAACAGGGTTTGATAGCCTGTCTACTAAATTTACTATTTTTTCTTCAATTGTCTGGGGAATAAAGTTTTCTTTTGGAAGGGGCAAATTGTTTTCAATAATTTCTTCTTTCGACAACCCATTTCCATAGTGTCTTTCGGCAATTTTAGCTATTTCTGGATAACCTAATTTTCTTAGAACCTTTCCGGCAAAAAAGCCATGCTGGCAACGAGTAATTTCTTTGTCAATCAATGGCATCGCTAGATCATGAAGGAGTGCGCCTATCTGAACTAAATCTAAATTAACTCTATAACCGTTGTTTTTTATCTTCCTGGCTACTCTTAAGCAATGTTTTGAAATTATTTGAGAGTGTTCCAGCACAGAAATATTTCTATACCAGATTAGCTCATTACAGCCAAATTTTTTCAGGAGTACAATCGCTTGTCGTTCTGTGGGAATATTCATTTTTGTTTTTAATTTTACCCAAAAGTGATAAAATATCATCTTGGGTAAACCCTCAATATAATCTAACTCCTGCCTGTTAATATTATCCTGCCTACATAGTAAAATACCATGTTAAATAGTAAAGAACCGATTAACATTGTTATTGCTACCTGGAACGCAGTTGATTATACCAGGAAATGCATCGAAAGTATCAGAAACTACACTTCTTATCCTCACTTACTTACTGTTGTTGACAATGGTTCCACGGACGGAACTTTAGAATATCTACATTCTGAACCAGGAATCAGGGTAATAGCTAATAAAGAAAATCTAGGTTACGGACAAGCTATAGTCCAAGGTTATGAATCCAGACCGACACCATTGGTTTGCGTGATGAATAATGATGTAATAGTCTCCCCCGGATGGTTGGAATCCTTAGTGTCCGTCATAAAGAAAGATCCTGAAATCGGCATTTTGGGATCGCTAAGACCAGCCGGCTTTTGTCTCCATCCCTATCGAGAAAAAGACACAAGATCTGTTTTAAAAGAAACAAGGGGCAAAGGGGCTTCTCCACCCGAACAATGGCTGGAAAGGTTCTGTGCACCGCACAGATTTGAAGATTTCGTCTAGGATGTTAAAAGAGAAAATAATTTTGGCTTGAGATTTGTTGAGGGTCCACCTGCTTTTATCAGCACTTGTTGTGCCTTGATCAATGGTCAGATTGCCGAGAGAGTTGGCGGTTTAGCTGATCCTCAATTTTACAAATACGGCTGTGAAGATGTAGATCTATGCTGGCGAATTTCCACTGAGGGTTTCAAAATGGCAATAACTTCAGAAGTTTATATTCATCATTTCAAACATGTAAGCGCTGATGTCAGTGGTCTTGACAGAAAAAGACTATCCGAACAAAACGCGTGGAAATTTTTTGAAAAATGGGAAGGAATTATCAAAACTTATCTTACTCGGGAACTCCAAAAGGGACAAGATATTGAGAGATTATTGACTGAGGAAAATTGGGAGTTCTGGTTCTTAGCTAGATTAAGAAACATTGTTGGTCCAGAAAGATTTTGGCAAGACGTAGAAAGACCGATCTCAAGTAAAGAAAGAAAAGGTTAATGCTGATATATGAGAGATAAAGAAAGATTTTATCCAGACACCAGACCGCTTTTGAGCAACGAGGCAATCGGAAGATTGGTTCGATATTGTCACTCAGAAGCTCAAGTGAAAACACTTCTTAAAAAAGAAGGACTTTCCCTTTCTCCTGATTCAATGAGAAATGTTTTTTATGCCCTGCTTGTATTGCGTGAAATTCGAGTAGACACTCCCTTTTCTTATTTTATTTACGGCTCGACCGCTACCGGAAAAGCAGGTTTAGAATCAAGAATTCAGGAATTTCAATTTTGGCAAGGCGAAAATTTTTTCGGAAGCACTTTCAGATTCTATGGAGATAGCGATCTTGATATAAGATGTCTAAGTGAAGCCCCCGAAGCAATTGGCGCAACTTTGCAAAGGTGTCAAGAAAAACTGCGCCGGCTGATGCCTCCTGTGGGAATTCGAATCGATAGCTATGATTTTGCTTTTGAAGATATTACCAACCAAGAGGCACCCTCATTTTACAGGGGAATTCTTGTTTTAAATAAGCCACTCGTGCTTTATGGAAGAGATAAACTTGATGCCTTTGTCAGCGTAGGAGTTACCCATCTTATTCCCCAAGATTTTGATTGTGAGAATCAAATGCGCCAGGCAAAATCTTTTGTGAGGTCAAGGTTGAAAGAAACCAATGTTTTATATCTTCCAGAATCACAATTAAAACAGCTGTTTCCTGTATATTATGATCCTACCAACTTAAAGGAGGTAAACATTAAGCGCCGTCTTTCTCCTAAAATTTCTTTTGGATCAAGAGAAAGTTCTTTAATAGCCATTCAGGTGAGAAACCTTGAAGAGATAGATAGATTTAATCAAATTATTTCCGCATACTCCGAAGCTCCCTTTGAGGAAATTAAGCTATTGGTTTAATCAACTTTTTCGTCAATTATTGACAATTTCTTACTTATTTGATAAGTAATAGGCATGGAAATAAATCCCAATAAGGCTGTTTACTCTCTAGGAATTGGACTTACCAATAAATGCAATCTTAATTGCCCCCATTGCTACTCCCGCCCCATGCAACAAAGCGATCTTGGTTTGGCTGATATCAAAAGAATTTTAAAGCTTTTTCCCAATCTTAAAAAAATTAACTTCGGAACGGGCGAGAGTATTTTCAATAAGGATTTTAGGGAAATTATGGACTTTTTCAGAAAAAACAATATCCAAATGGCTCTGACAACGAATGGTTTAACAATTGAGCAATTAGAAGATAAATATCTTTCATGGTTCAAAGATATAGATATCTCTATAGATTTCCCCAATGCTAAACTGCACGATAAATGGCGCGGACAATCCGGACTTTTTAACTTGGCGATTAGAGGAATTGAAAAAGTGTAAAAGAATGAAAATCGACATTTCTCTTGTTATGTGCTTAATGAATAATAACTACAAGTTTCTTCCTCAATTTAAAAAACTCTTAAGAAGATATAATATTTTTTTGAGGATTAATCTCTATAAACCCGTAGTAACTAAAAAGTTTCTTCTAAATTACGAAGAATTTTGGAAGGCAATGAAGATGCTTTCTGAAAATTTTGAACTAGTAAGTAATTCAGAGCCAATTTTATCGATTGTAACTGGTGATAAGCTCGCGGGTTCACCGTGCGGTAACTCCCTAAGAATCCACCCCAACATGGTAGCCTCGGGATGTGTGTATATTGATGGCCAAAAGGTTCCAGCGAGAGATTTCCAGAAACAAAAAGAAATAATTCCTAATATTTGTCGAGAGTGCAAGTTTGTTAATAGTTGTCGAGGTGGTTGTTTGGGGAGGCGTTATCTAACCCCGGGCATTGAAAAACCTGATATTTATTGCCCATTTGTTAAAGGCGAACAACAACCAAAGATAAAATTTAAAAAAGCTAGAGAAGAAGAATTTATTCACAGTAGTTATCTTTGCACTATAATTGTTAAATAAAAATATGCCTGAAAAAGAAATTATCACTATTTTAAAAAATGTGGGAGTCAAATTGCCAATCGAGATTGGTATTGTGGGAAGATTTGATGCAGAATTGCAAAAATATAAATTTAAAAGAGTTTTTATTCCTACTAAATATGGATTAATGGACAGGGCTTTTGGGGGGACGGTTGATGGCAGAAGTATCCTGGTCATTTACGGCCGTTTTGATAAAGAAAGAGGGCTGTCAGCTGATATAAATTTTGAAAAAACTCAAGCCGCTTTCAATGCTGCTGGGGTAAAAACAATAATCGGAACATTTGTCACTGGCGGAATTCAAAAAAAGCACAAGATAGGAAGCGTGTTTATTGTCAGCGATATAGTTGGTTTAGGAGGCTATAGAAAGAGTTTATATAAAGAGGGAGGGTTTAAAAATGTAGATATGTATCGACCCTTCTGCGAGGAGATTAGAAAGGCATTAATTAGGGGAGCAAAAGAAGTTAAATTTCCTGTCCACACAAAGGGAATTTATGCGTGTTTCCATGGATACCCAAGAATAGAAACAAAAGCGGAACTCGATTTTTATAGGGAAATGGGATGGGATATTGTGGGTCAAACCCTGGATCCAGAGGCAACTTTAGCTAGGGAATCTGGATGCTGTTACGCAGCCATAGCTGTTACGATTGATGATCCTAAGACAAGAGCTAAATTTATGACAGGGGATAAGAAAGCTCGAAAACTAACTCAAGATGCAATTCCAAGGGGAAGATTAAGAACAACCGAGCTTGTTTTCAAGTCCCTTAAATATATTACGCCTTTAGAAAAGAGAAAGTGCAATTGTGGTCACAAATTTCACGGTGAAAAAAGTTACTTTTGTTACCTGCCGGACTTTATTTTAGATGCCGAATAAAAAACCTCAAAGGATAAAAATTTATCTTGCCGGAAGAATACCAATCGGAGACGAGCCAGGGATAGACCCGCGCTGGCGAGAAAAATACATCCAACGCCTCAAAAAACTAATTCCTCAGGCAATTTTTGTTGACCCTTCCTATCGAGAAATAAAGGAAGAAGACCATAAGGCTGTGTTCGGCCATGATTTATTTTTAATTAAGCAGGCCGATTTAATGTTAGTCAACGCAGAAATGCCTATTGGCCTAGGAACTGCTCAAGAGATGGTTATTGCTAAATATTTCCAAAAACCTATTATTACTGTTTCTCCAGGAGGAAGCTATTATTCTCCTGCTGTTACCAAAATAAACGGGAAAAACGTCAAAAACTGGCATCATCCATTTTTGGCCATTCTCTCTGATCAAATTATAGAAGATGTCCAAGAGTTAAAACCTATTTTAATAAAGTTAAAAGGAGAAAGAATCCCGAGATGGAAAACTTTTGTGGAGAAAAGTATCAAATATTATTTAACACACTATTTTTCAAAAGATAAAAAGACCCAAGAAATCCTTAAGAAAACCAAATGTTAAAAGAACAGTTTGTTAATGTTTCGTAACCTATCCAGCTATAGGTTATTTTAAGCAAGAGGTTTGCCGTTGCGGGTGAAAAATTTGACTGCCTTCCTCCCTCGTTCTCGAAGTTTCTCTATCTGAGAAAGGCCTTCTTTTGCTTCCTCTACTACCTCTTCTTTAATATCACTGGCTTTTTCTTCAAGTTCAACTTGAATTTCTTTCGCTCTTTGGTTAAATTCTTCCCCTTTTTCTTCTAACTCAGCCACAATATCAGATAAATTATCCAAAGTATCTTGAGATTTTTCCTTTAATTGTTTTTTGACTTTTTTTCCTTCTTCGGTTGAGGTTAAAAACCAAAAAAAGCCGGCGCCAAGCAAAGCTCCTAAAACCAACCCTGAAAAAAAGTTATTATCGTGATGTTCATGGTCATTCATTTCTTTCCTTGCTACTTTTTTTTCGATTCGCCAACCAACTTAAAAGCCCGGCTACCCCCGAAAGCCCGCTAATTTTTCCTGAAAAAGAAGCTATTGACCCGGAAATTGTTCCAGCATCATCTAACATTTTATTCGTCTTTTTAATCGATTGTTGGATTTCTTTAAGAATAAGGAAGACCTGAATACCAATGACTACCAGCAGAATGGTTAGGACAGTAACAACACCGATAAGTAAAATTTGGGTGGCATCCATATAGGCGTGCAAAAATACCTAATATCTAATACCTAATATCTAATATCTAATATCTAATATCTAATCCAACTTGTCAATTATAACTTTTTCTATCACTTTGTATCGTCCTAGCGGTACGGAGTATTGACTAAAGAAAAATACTGCCAGCTAAGATAGATTATTAAAAGTAAAGCAAAGATACTAATTACTAAAATTAGCGTCAATTTTGGCGTCCAGTGAAAACTGGAGTAATAGGCTGGAATTGTTTTTTTTATACCCCCAACAAAATCCCTTTTAAAGACAGCTAAAATTGGTTTTGAAGAAAGTCCTAAAAATTCGGCATAATTTTTAATAAATCCCCGCGTGGCTACTTCCGAGGAAATTCGTTGAAAATTGTTGCCCTCAATCGCCTCCAGAAATTCTTTTTTTATTTTCGTCGCCCCTTCGACTTCGCTCAGGGCAAGTTTTTTTTCCAATCTTTCATTTCTTAAAATTTCCCCAACGGTTTTCACTGTTTGACCAAATATTCCTCAGTGGCTTTAAGGTTAACCTCTCGCGGCTTTGCCCCTTCGGCTGGACCAACAATTCCCAATCTTTCCAGCTGATCAATAATTCTGGCTGCCCGGGCATAACCAACCTTCAACCGGCGCTGAAGCAACGAAGCTGAAGCCCGGTCATATTGTCGAACAACCCTCACGGCGTCATCAAGGAGTTCATCTTTTTCTTCTGGTTCACCAGGAACGCCTAGCCTCATCCCAGTCGGCATTTGCGTCACTTCTTCGGTGTACTGGGGAGCAACGCCGGTCTTTTGCAAAAATCCAATAATCCTTTGAATTTCTGGTTCGGAAACAAGCGTCCCTTGAATACGAGTTGGTTTCGCTTGGTCTGGAGGAATATAAAGCATGTCTCCCCGGCCTAAAAGTTTTTCCGCCCCAGGCATGTCAATAATTACCCGAGAATCAACCTGGGAAGAAACATTGAAAGCAATTCGACAAGAAATGTTGGCCTTGATTAAACCAGTAATAACATCAACCGAGGGACGCTGGGTGGAAACAATTAAATGAATTCCCGTAGCCCTTGCCATTTGGGCAATTCGACAAATAGCATCTTCAACTTCGGCTGGAGAATAAAAGATGATATCAGCCAACTCATCAACAATAATCAAAATATAAGGAAGAGCGGCAAATCCAGAAAGTTCATTGTAGCCGTCGATATTTCTTGCCCCAACCTCGGCAAATAATTTATACCGCCGATCCATCTCCGAAATTGCCCATCTTAAAGCAGAAAGAACTTTATCAGGCTCAATAATAACCGGAGTTAAAAGATGAGGAATGCCATTATATTGAGTTAACTCTACCCGTTTGGGGTCAACTAAGATAAATTTCACCTCTGCTGGAGTGGCTCGATAAAGAATGGTAGTGATAAAGGAATTAATACAAACACTCTTGCCCGAACCAGTTGAGCCGGCAATCAAAACGTGGGGCATCCGACCAATATCAGCCACTACCGGTTCACCAGAAACATCAAGTCCTAAAGCAACCGTCAGTTTTGATTTAGCTTTTTTCATTTTTTCCGAAGTCAACATTTGTTTTAAAGTAACAAATTCTGGGGTGTGATTTGGAACCTCAACTCCTACTAAAGAACGGCCAGGAATTGGGGCTTCAATTCTAATTTGACCAGTTGGGGCAGCCAGAGCTAACGCCAAATCGTTAGATAAGGCGGTAATTTTTGAGAGTTTAGTCCCCAAGGCAATTTCCAAAGCGTACTGGGTCACGGCCGGACCAAAATTAACCTCAGCCACTCGGGCGGCGACTCCAAAAGACTCAAGGGTTTTTTCGATAACCTCGGCATTCTTTTTAATATCGCCGCGGTCGGCTTTGCCAGAAACAGTATCGGCTAAAAGTGAAAGGGAGGGATACTCCCAAACCTGACCTTCGGTTGGTAAATTACTTACTAGCTCTACCCCTAGTTCCGGTTGGGGTTTAGGAAATTCTTTTAATTTAGTAGGAATTTCCCCTTTTGGAAATTTGGGTCGAGCGGGAAATTTTCGAAAAACTCCAACCATTTTGGCCAGAAATAAAAGTATCTCTTCTAAAGAAGTATTAAAAGTAACCACAAAACCGATAAAAACAAAACCCAACAAGACTAAAAAGGCACCTAAACCGCTAATTAAAAAGCTTAAACTTTGCCAAGTCTCAAATCCAATCAACCCAGTTCGAGTTAAGCCAATTAGAGAGACAAACATGAGTAAGGCACCCATAAAGACATTTGGACGACTAATTCGCCACTGCAGTCGGGCAAGCATCAAACCAGCAACTATCAATAAAAATGGCAAAATTAAAATTCCCCATCCAAAGTAATAAGTTAAAAGGTAATAAAGTTTGGCTAAAAATTTCCCCTGGCGAGAAAAAGAAAGGATTACAATACTAGCAAGCATAAAGAAAGTAACGCTAGAAAAGGTATAAAGAGTGGTTTTTTTTAATTTTAAGCGAAACGGCTTTCTCCGTCTTCCCCAAGCCATAAATTCTCCTTTAATTCATTTTATCACGGAATGAATTTTGGATGAAGAGGAATTTTTTGTCCCAATCTTACCTGACCACCAGGAATCATTTCCACCGTCTGATTTCTCTGGGGCAAGAGAATCTTTTCCGCCGAATAGCCCATTTTTTGGGCTAACAAAGCATATTGTTTCATTTGTCTGAAAGCCCCGCCAATTGGCAGCAAATAAATCGGTTGGGTTAAGCCAATCATTAAAGCCAGGTCCGATTGACCACCGTGTCCACTAACATGAAGGTCATCCAAAATTTCTGAATAAGAAACATCGGCCCCCAGGTAAGAAAGTTTATCAATTAAACGATGAATGGCTACTTCATTGCCGGGAATATAATCAGTCGAGAAAACTACTTTATCTCCAACTTCAACTTTAACATCGTTAAATTCGCCAGCAGTAATTTTATCTAAAGCTGATCCGGATTGGGCCTGACTCCCGGCAATCAAAAAAGCAATTTCATTTGGTTTTAAGTGTTTGGTCTTTTTAACTGGAACAATAATTCCTTTGGGTATTTGAAGATAACCAAGTCTGGCAGCGATGTTGATAATTTTTTCAACTGACCGACCAACCAGGGCAATTTTTCGCTGATGAGCAACCGCAATATTAATTGCTTGTTGCCAACGCGAAACATTAGAAGACATCGTGGTAACGAAAAATTTCCCCTGACAATCTTTTATTTCTCTTTCAAAAGAATCTTCAATCATTTGCTCTGAAAGAGTATAGCCTGCTTTTTCGCTGCGCAAACAATCCGAAACAAGAAGAGTCACCCCTTGATTGCCGGCTAAAGCAATTTTCCCAACTTCAGTTTGCTGACCCATTACTGGTGTCCAGTCAAATTTAAAATCAGCTCCATGATAAACGACTCCGATTGATGTTTGGATTAAAAGATGAAATGTGTCGGGAACTGAATGGGTAATATAAATAAATTCTAAAGAAAACGGTCCGAGATTTAATTTACTATCTGAATCTAAGACATTTATCCGGTGAGAAAGATTATATTCACCAAGTTTTTCCTCAGCCAAGGCGGCAGTTAAACGAGAACCATAAATAGGAATTTCTCTTCTAAGTTTTGGCAATAAAAATGGCAACCCACCAATATGGTCTTCATGACCATGGGTAAGAATAATTCCCCTAATTTTTCCTTGGTTTTGAAGAAGATAATTGACATCCGGAACAATTAATTCTGTCTTTTTAGAAGCTCCCTCAATAAAACCAATCCCGCAATCAACAACTAAAATGTTATCTTTGAATTCATAAACATAAAGATTTTGAGTAACATTACCAAAGCCACCCAAAGATATGATTTTCAATCGATTGTCTTCTCTATTTTTAAATTTCATTTTTCATTGCGAAGCAACAGGCTTGCTTATTGCGAAGCAACAAGCTTGCTTATTTTTTGGAAATCCTCCTTTAATTCTTTCATAATTTTAGCATTTCTTAAAGCGGCGGCAGGATGATACATGGGGATAACGATATACTTTCTACCACCAAAGTCAATGTTTCTTTTCTGTCCATGAATTTGGGAAATATATTCTCCTGGCAAGAATTTTGCCATTGAAAATCGACCAAGAGTCGCGATAATTTCTGGATTGATAATTTTTATCTGCTCGTCAAGATATGGTTCGCAGGCTTTAATTTCTTCAGGTAATGGATCGCGATTGCCTGGGGGGCGGTGTTTTACTACATTACCAATAAAAACATCTTTCCGAGGTAGTTTAATTAATTGGAGTAGTTCATCCAAAAGTTTTCCCGCTTGACCGACAAAAGGGCGACCCTCCTGGTCTTCATAATATCCTGGTCCCTCCCCAATAAACATAATTTCCGCATCCGGATTGCCTTCGCCTGGCACGGCTTTGGTGGCGTTTTTATAAAGAGCGCATTTTTGACAAGTCGCTACTTTTTTTGCTATCTCTTCTAATTTTTTCTGTTTTTCTTCCACTTTAATTAATTAAACTACCAGGTAGGTAGAAATTCTTTTATATTTTCGCTGGTAATTACAAACTTTTTCCCTTTTCCTTGAACAATCATTTTAGCTACTTTTCGACAAATTCCATTTATTGTTCGTTCCAATGTCCTAATTCCAGCATCATAGCCTAAGGGTCGGACAATTTGGGGCCAAACTTCAGAACTTATCGTTAGGGCTTCTTTTTCCAAACCAGCTTCTTCCATAGTTCTTGGTAAAACATAATCCCGACCAATAGTAATCTTCTCTTCATCGGTATAAGAAGGCATCTGCATTGGTTCAAGTCTGTCCATCACTGCCACCGAAATGTTAGTCGTATTATTACAAGTGGCAATAAATAAAACTTCAGAAAGATCAAAGGGATAATCGATGAAATGATCGCGAAAAGCCGTGTTTTGTTCTGGATCCAAAAGTTCAACTAATACCCCCATAATGCTACTTAATCCTTCGGTGGTTACCCGATCTATTTCATCAAACAAAATAACTGGGTTTTTTGTGCCAGTCCGGCGAAGAGCTTTAATAACCAATCCGGGTTCAGTATCGGGTCTTAAGCGTGATTGTCCTCGAAGATCCAAAGGATCACCCATCCCGCCGAACGGGATGCGGGCAAATTTTCTTCCCATTGCCTCGGCAATTGAATAAGCAATAGTTGTTTTTCCTGTTCCCACTAAACCAACAAAACATAAAATTGGCGCCCGCATCCCTCCTTTTAATCTCAAAACCGCCAGGTATTCTAGAATTCTTTCTTTAATATCTCCCAAACCATAATGGTTTTTATCAAGAATCTTTTTAGCGTTGTCCAAATCTAAAACATCTTCACTCCGCTTATCCCAAGGCAAGCTAGTAATCCAATCAATGAAATGAGCAGTTTTCTCATATTCAGTGGAATATTCTCCAAATTTTACCATCCGGGAAAGTCGACTAACCATTTCCAAAGCTTTCTCTTTAAGTTCTGGGGGAAGAACAGTTGTGTTTACTTTTTTTTCTAAATTGACAACTTCTTTAAGAAGTTCGGCAGGTTTTTCGGGCATATTTAATTTTAACGAAAAAATTTCTTTCTTGGACTAGGTCTCGGTGCTGATTCATCTAAAATCATTGACAAATTTATTCTTCCTCGCTCATCAACCTCTAAAATTTTAACCTTAACTTTTTGACCAATTTTAACAATATCGGCAGGATTTGCTACATATCTTGGAGCCATTTTCGAAACATGAACCAATCCCTCTTTCCCTGGAGAAATTTCCACAAAAGCTCCAAATGGTTGGATTCTTTTAACCACTCCTTCAACAATTTCTCCTGGTTTAACTTCTTTGGTTAATCCCTGAATCCAGGCGACCGCTCGGTCAACTGAATCTTTCTGAAGGGCAGAGACATTAATCGTTCCGTCGTCTTCAACGTCAATCATCGCTCCTGTTTCTTGGATAATTGCCCGAATTATTTTTCCTCCCGGACCAATAACTTCACCAATCTTTTCAATTGGAACGTGAAGAACCTCAATTTTTGGAGCAAATTTGGAAATCTGCGCCCGCGAAGCAGGTAAAACTTGAAGCATCTTATCTAAAATAAATAATCTTCCCTTGTGAGCTTGATTTAAGGCTTTTTCAAGAATTTCTTTAGTGAGATCAAGGGTCTTGACGTCCAATTGAATAGCAGTGATTCCCTTTTTACTGCCGGCAATTTTGAAGTCCATATCGCCATTAAAATCTTCCAAACCAGTAATGTCAGAAAGAATCACCCCGCTAACTTTTCCCATAGCAATACCAGCAACCGGAGTCTTAATTGGTACTCCGGCGTCCATCAAAGATAAAGTCGAACCGCAAACCGCTGCCATTGAGGTTGAGCCATTAGAGGACATTATTTCGGAAACCACCCTAATGGTGTAAGGAAATTTATCATCAGAGGGAATAACTGGCTCTAGGGCTCTTTCAGCTAAAGCCCCATGACCAATTTCTCGCCGCGAGGGCCAACCTAAACGACCGACTTCACCTAAGGAAAATGGTGGCATATAGTAGTGATGAATATAACGCTTGGTTTCTTCGCCTTCCATGCTCTCGATTAGTTGTTCCAAAGAAGGAGAACCGAGGGTAGTAACAGTTAACGTTTGGGTATTACCTCGCTTAAACATAGCTGAACCATGGGTTCTGGGTAAAATTCCAACCTCCATTGTCAAAGGACGAATATCTTGAGGTTTTCGACCGTCAGGTCGACAAGATTTTTTAATTATCTTTTCTCTAACTATTTTCTTGACTAAATTGTCAACAATTTTTGAAATTACTGATTTTTTTTCTTGATTATATTTTTCGGCTAAAGCTTCTTTTAATTCAAGGAGTTCTTCTCCAGCTTCTTTTTTAACGGCAATATTCTCTATAAGCTCCGCAGTCTTATCTTTAGCATCTTTTTCGACGGCGTCGATAAGCTTGGTATCTACCGCTTCCTTTTGAATCGTTCGCTTTTTTAAACCAACTTCTTTGACTAAATCTTCCATTAACCCAATAATTTTGACGAGCTCTTGCTGACCAAAATCGACACCCTTAAGCATTGTTTCTTCAGAAACCTCTTTTAAGTTCCCCTCAATCATGATAATTGTTTTTCTCGTCGCTGCCACCACTAAATCCATTTCTGAATACTCTAAGTCTTGATGGGTGGGATTAACGATAAAAGATCCCTCGCCATTTTTGGGAACAAAACCAATCCTTAATGCCCCAACTGGGCCATCCCAAGGAATATCAGAAATAGCCAGCGCCGCGCTGGTAGCTAAAACCGCGGGAATATCTGGATTATTTTCCGCATCAACTGAGAGAACAGTGATAATTACCTGGACTTCATTTCTGTAATCTTCAGGGAAAAGTGGTCTGACTGAGCGGTCAATTAGACGGGCAATTAGAATAGCTTCATCAGAAGGTCTTCCTTCCCGTTTTACCCAACGAGAACCTTTTATCTTCCCTCCAGCATAAAGCCGCTCAAGATATTCAACGCTTAAAGGAACATAATCAAGGTCCTCAATGGGTCGGGCGGAAACAACAGTTGAAAGAACTATCGTGTCGCCCAACCGAGCCAAGACGGCGCTATTCGCCTGGGCGGCGAACCGACCCGTCTCCAACGTTAAAGTCTTATTCCCAATTTCAACCGATTTTGAGACTATCGATAATTTTCTTGTATCTTTTTTCATCCCTTTTCAACAAATAATTTAAAAGCCTTCTCCTTTTGGAAATCATTGAAAGCAATCCTCTTCGGGAATGAACATCTTTTTTGTGTTCTTTGAGGTGCTTGGTTAATTTTTTAATTTTTGAAGTTAAAAGAGCAATTTGCACCTCAGGGGAACCGGTGTCGCTTTTTGCCTGGGCAAACTGTTTTATAATTTTCTTTTTTTCTTCAATGGTTAATGCCATCCAAAAAATTTTACCAAAGATAAGGAAAGATAACAAGAGGCTAAACTCGAGTATCTCCCTTGTAAATTTTGGGTCCTAGCCAATCAGAAGAAGGGGGCTCTTCTGGCGATTTAGTGGCGGAAACCCCGGCTGGCATTGGTTCAAGGGGAACCTTAGGTTTTGGTCTTTGGGGTCCAGGGAACTTCCTTGTTATTCTTCTTGCCCCAAGCCTTAAACAAAAAGCAGCCGCTTCAAAAGTCCCCGCATTTGTTTTGGGGGAAGAAAAATTTCCGGTGGCTCTCTCAATTCCCCCAAGCAAATTACTAGCAATATCTACATCCGTGGGTAAGCGCAAATCAGCAATCAGATGGGTAATTTTTTCCGATAAAGAGGCTTCTTCCTCAATATTAATATCAATAACTTTTGCCCTATCAAAAAGTCCCCGATTGTCTTTATAAAGGGAACCCAAATCTTCAATTGAGCGAACTCCAATAGTCAAAACTAAATCCGCCTGACCCTCACCATAAGAGTATTCGACTTCGTCCGAAGACAAAGGAGGAAATCCGTCTTTTGGCTGAATAACTAAATTAAATTTACCGCCCTCAATGTTATAGCTCACTTTTTCGATTGAATCTTCCAGATAGTCAAAAGAAATCTTTAAGTTTCTCCCTTCTGATTTTGTCTTAATTTTATCCACCCCTACCAATGAAGAAAATTCAACCGTCATCTCCTGGGGACTGGCGATAGAAACTTTTCTGCCTGCCTTTTTTAAAGATAAGAATAGGGCTAAACTAGCAGCCACCCGATCATAATTAGGACTCTTTGGTAAGGCAATAAAGATAGATTGGGCGGTAGCTAGAGATTCTCTGATTGAAGAAAATTGGTTGAACTCTTCCATTAAACTTCTTCGATTTTACGAAGTGATGCTAACATATCGCCAATAGCAAAGTCAAGTTTGGGAGAAAAGACTACCCCAAATTCCTCGCCAGTTTTCGCCTCATCAACATCATTTTTCCCTATTTTCATCGATTTAATTCGAGCATTGCCTAAAATTTCTTCTCCTCGCCTTAATTGAATTAAATTTTGTTTAGCAATCTTTCCTTCTTTCACTTGACAGCCGGCAATTCTTTCATTTTTGATTTTAAATTCAGCAATAATTTCTGCCCTACCCAAAATTTCTTCCTCTTTGGTCAATTTTAAAAATTTTGTAATTTTTTTGGAAACTGCCTCTAAAAGTTCATAAATTATCTTAAATTGAGTAATTTTGACCAATTCTTCCTCAGCTAATTTTTTAACTAGTGAAGAAATTTTGACATCAAAAGCAATTACTTCTGCCTTGGTAGTATTAGCCAATAAAACATCAGATTCATTAACATCACTGACCCCGCTTAAGATTACTTGACATTTTTCCGGTAAACTGGATTCAATCGCCTCTAAAGTTCCTAAACTGTCGGCCTTAAGAATAATCCTTAGCTTTTTTTCCTCCTTTTGAGGTTCCTCCACTTTTTTTGCTTTTGGTTTCTCTTCTGGTATCTCACCTTCCGCCCGCTTTACTTTCCCTCCTACTGGCGGTACTGTTTTGAATCCTAAAACCCCAACTGGCTGACTTGGTACGGCAATTTTAACCATTTTGCCTTTATCATCAATCATCGCCCTAATCTTAGCTCTTAAACCTTCAACCCAAACTTCATCCCCAATTTTCAAACTACCATTACGAACTAAAACCGTCGCCAGCGTACCTCGACGGGGATCAAGCCTTGATTCGAGTATCACTCCTTCTAATTTATCTTTGGAATTTCCTTTAAGTTGGGCCATTTGAGCTAAAAGTGAAATCATTTCCAAAAGCTCATCAATCCCCTTACCAGTTTTGGCAGAAATTGGAACGGCAACAATATCGCCACCATAACCCTCAACCATAATTCCATTTTGGCTGAGTAGCTTTTTTACTCGTTCAATATTTGTGTTCGAAACATCAATTTTATTTAGAGCTACCAAGTAATTTATTCCAGCTTTTTTAATGTATTTTAAACTCTCAAGGGTTTGGGGCTTAACTCCTTCATCTACGGCGACTACTAAAACTGCTAAATCAGCGACCTTAGCTCCGCGGGAGCGCATTTGAGAAAAAGCCTTATGACCTGGAGTATCGATGAAAGTAATAGGTTGACCTTTATAATTTATTTGGCAGGCACCAATATGCTGGGTTATGCCTCCTGGTTCACTTGAAGCAATGTTTGTTTGGCGGATTTTGTCCAATAAAGTTGTTTTTCCATGATCTACGTGCCCCAAAACCACCACTACTGGAGGTCGGGGCCCAAAACCAATTTGTTTGCCAGTCTTGACCATTTAGTTCGAATGTTTCCATTCTTTCTGCTTATTACTTTTTCGTCTTTTTCCGTCGTTTGCTAACTTTTACCTTTTTCTCTTCTTTTTTCTCTTCTTTTTTCTCTTCTCTCCCTTTAATATCAATTTTAAATCCAGTCAGTTTAGCCGCTAATCTAACATTTTGTCCTTCTCTACCAATGGCTAAAGAAAGTTGGTCCTCAGGAAGAGAAACTTTAGCCATTTTTTTTGTTTCATCAAGGTCAACTTCAACTTTTTCTGCGGGTGAAAGGGCAGCGGCAATAAATTTACCAGGATCATCGCTGTATTGAATAATATCAATTTTTTCCCCATCCAGTTCATTAATCACTGCTTGAACCCGAACGCCCTTTTGACCAACACAAGAACCAACTGGATCAACCCCAGTTTGCCGGGAGGAAACAGCCACTTTTGAGCGATTTCCTGGTTCGCGAGCAATTTGGCGTATCTCTACCGCCCTAGAAGCAACCTCTGGTACTTCCCGGCGAAAAAGAGCTTTAACTAAATCATTGTCTGCCCGGGAAACAATAATTTGTTGACCTCTCGGTCCTTCTTGAATACCTTTTATCAAAAAGGTTAATCTTTGATTAATCTGGTATCTTTCCGCCCGAGTTTGTTCTTGAGGGAGCATCACTCCCTCGGCTTTGCCGATATCCACAATTACATTCGGTCCATCAAAACGAAGAACCATTCCGTTAACCAAACTTCCCACTCTCTTTGAATATTCAGCTAAGACAGCTGATTTCTCGGCTTCTCTAATTTTTTGGAGTAAAACTTGTTTAGCTACTTGGGCGGCAATTCGCCCAAATCCAGGGGGAGTGATATCTTTTTTGGCTTTCTTTTTTCCTGTTGACCAAGAAAAAATTCGGCTTTCACCAGTTTGGGAATTAACCTCAGCTTCATACTTTATTTTCTCATCTATACCAAAATCACGGCGATAAGCCGCTAATAAAGCTTCTTTAATTGAGTCAATAACCACCTCCAGTTCAATGCCGTGTTCGGCACAAATTTGATTTAAAGCTGAGGCAAATTCAGTTCTTGCTTTTAACATTGCCATAGACGCTTTGCGTTTTTATGCTCTATCCTTACTAATAGAGATGGGTTCTTCCCACCTCAAATCTCCTTAATCTAACTGTATTTTAACAAGAGAGGTTTAAGAAGTCAAACACTTATGGACAATTTAAAGCCTTACGCCAGCCAGCCGCCTGGGCTTCTTCTTCGGAGCAAAACCAGCGTTCACCCCGACCCTCATCTATCTGGGTTTTTGCATAAGAACCGCAACCAGGAAGATGATAAATTTTTTCTCCAGAGGTACTAATGTTGCCCTTGATATTACAATCTGAAGTGGGTGCTTCAGTGGGCAAAACTGTCGGCGAGACAATCGGACAAGCGGCCCAAAGTCCGCGGTTTGCTTCTCTGGCTTCGGCCTCGGCAGCGAGAATTTCTGCCTGGTATTTTATGTCTGGTGGATAAGTATAGGAAAAAGCAAAGCCCTGTTTAACTAATTCAAGATTTATGAAAATATTGTCTATATAAACATAACGCAAAAGCCGGCCATATTTGTCTTTGTCGGTAATATCTTTTTCCAAACGAACATTTTTTCCCTCAACCAATTCTTTATTTTTCTTTGAAGCCTCAATCCCAAAACATTGAACCGGTTTTCGAGGATCAACTGTTTCTGGAGTATCGATGCCAATATAACGAACTCGTTCCCCACCCTCGATTTCAATCGTATCGCCATCAATTACCCGAGTGACTTTGAAAGTTTCAGTCGGAACTTCGGTTGGTGATGATAAAGATGGGGTCGGAGTTGGCTCAACGAGAGGTTTGTTATCATTGTTTATCCGACCCAAAACAAAACCACCCAGAAGAAGTAAAACACCACCAATGACAAAAATGAAGTTCTTTCTCTTAATTTTCACTAAAACCATTTTAACATACCCCAAATTTACACAAGGAAAATTCAAGAAGATTACAAACCGCTCAAACCGCCTCCTCTTTTCCCTATAAGTTTATAAACCCTTGGGCGGACTCGCTTGAGAAAACCTTCTTCAACCCCTCTTTGAATAACTCCATTAATAGTAGTTTCGGGGAGTCTATTTGCTATCTCCAATGCCCTTCTGGCAAATACTTGGCCTATCTCGGGGTTAACTCGAAACAAAACTCTCAAACTCGAAAGGTTTTCTTTTCGCATACACCCTTATTTTACCAAATTTCGGTCTTGCAATCTTTAACCCCATTCTTTTTCTAGCTTACAACTTCGGCAGACGAATAACCTAAAAGGGAATTTCGTCTTGACCTTTTTGCGACTTTTGGGTGCAGATACGGTAATAACACCATTTACAGTTATCCGGATTTTCTGGAGGAGGAGGACCATTGAGAAGCTTAGAGACCTCGGAAATAAAAGCATAAAATCGGTCCATGTCTTCTTCTATCTCAAACCATTGGGGCTTGGCTTTGAAAATTACATCTTCTTTTGGAAATGAAATTTCTTCCGGATTGATGGCGATGACCCCCATTTTGCTGACTTTTTTCGGTTCACCGATTTCGGGATTTTCTAAGGCAAATTTATAGGCATGCAATTGAGGAAAAAATTTCTGAATTTTATCCTCGGTTGGATCGGTGATTTTAAAATCGACAACCGCGTAGGTGCCGTCGTCTAAATGAGAGGTAAAATCAAATCGTCCGCTGATATAGCAATCATTTGTTGGCGGGATTGGTTTTGATTTCAAATATCCTTCTTTTACCTCGACTTTGCCGGCCGGAAGACTGGAATTAATTTCTTTTAAATCCATGCCGAGAATCGCGTTTTGAAGAAGGGAATTCATTTTGGTGAAAACACCTGGCATGCCAATCGACGGCAGCTCTTTGATAAACCCTTTTGCTTTTTGGTAATAACAATGTTTACAGTCCTCGTAGAGGTATTTGAAATCTGACGGTGAAAGTTTATACATTAAAGATTAAGTTTTAATGCCGCATTTTGAAAAAGAATGCTATACATCATCGCATCCTCGGCAATCTTTTGTTTATCTTTCTGGGCAAATTTTGAGTCTAAATTTGTAAGCAGTTTTCGAATATAAGGCTTGAGAGTTTTAGCGTCTATCTCTTCACTTCTTTTGATAGATTCTTTAATAAAACGATTTGCCATCGAATTTGAATTTCTATAGAAACCTAGTGCAACACGTTTTAAATCCATTGAAAGCGAAGCAAGTTGTAGTTGCGTTTTGTTCACAGTATTTTTTTGAAAAAATATCTTGTTAAATTTTCAAATTTTTTTCTCACTTTTGCGTCTATGATTTCATTGCTCGGATTATTGTTATTCGGCCGTATGTTAATGAAAGCATTGCAATCAATAATTTTTGTCTCAAGGTCGATTCCTCCGCCCCAAAGATCGCTTTGGGCTGATCCTTGTTTAAGAAGTATCGCTTCAGATTCAAAGTGTCTATCACAACCAGCTGAACAAATTCCTCTTTTTACATCAATAACCGTTTTTATATAAACGTCAAACAGTTCCCGGACTTTCTTTATTTCCTCCGCTATAAAAGGCTCACTTTTCGTGATAATCATTTGACTACATTATATAATAACCAAAAACACCGTGGGCATTCTTTAAAAATTCCAAGTAGATAGGGTGAGAGGAAAATCATCTTAGATGTATTTTACCAAATTCAGGGAGTTTATACTGAGCGTTTATCCTGCTTGCCCGCCTCTGGAGGGAGCTTGTCGAAGGGAAGTCGAAGTAAAATTTTCCGCGGTAATTATTGCAAGGTCTTTAGCACCAATTTTTGCAAAAGTTTCAAACTATCAAGGTCATGAATGGAAACGGCCAAAACCTTTTTATTGAGTTTTCGCAAAATTTTTATTTTTTCTTTTTTCTCTGCTTCACCTAATAAATCGGCTTTGGTCAATAGTAAAATTTCTTTTTTCGCCAGTAGATCTTGGCTGAATTTTCCTAGCTCCTGACGGATAATTTGATAGTCTTTTGGTAAATTATCAGATTCTGCGGGAAGGCAATGAACTAAAATTTTGGTTCTTTGGATATGGCGCAAAAATTTATGACCCAAACCCCTGCCTTCAGCCGCTCCTTCAACCAAACCGGGGATATCAGCCAAAATTAAATCGCCCATAACTCCTAAATTCGGTTCCAGGGTAGTAAAAGGATAGTTGGCAACTTTCGCCGAAGCATGGGTAAACTCGTTAAGAAGACTGGTTTTGCCGGCATTGGGCAAACCGATTAAGCCAACATCGGCAATTAACTTAAGCTCAATTTTTAAATGTTTTTCTTCGCCTTTTTCTCCGTATTCGGCCCAACGAGGAGTTTGGTTGGTGCTGGAACGAAAACGCCAGTTGCCGCGACCGCCCTTTCCCCCTTTTGCCAAACAAACACTCTGACCGACTTTGATGATTTCCAATAATTGTCCCTGGCTGTCACTGATGATTGAACCGATAGGAACTTTCAAAATTAAATCCTGACTGCTTTTGCCGGTTTTTCGGTCACCCAGTCCGGCCTGACCGCTTGCCGCTATAAATTCTTTTTTATAACGGAAGCGATATAAAGCACCGATATCGCTCACTCCCTCAATATAGACATCTCCGCCGTGGCCGCCGTCTCCGCCGGAAGGACCACCACGAGAAACAAACTTACTGTGCAGAAAAGCTACCCTACCGCGTCCCCCGTCTCCAGCTTTAATTACAATATCGACTTCGTCAACTAACATAAAAAGATTATACCTTAATTGAAGCTAAAATTCGAACGTTTATTCTAATGTTCTCATTTATCCTGAGCAGTTTACCCTGAGAGTATCGAAGGGAAGGAAGAATTTGAGAATAAAGGGGCATTTATGGTGAGCATGTTTATCCTGCTTGCCCTTCGAAGTTTCAGCGAAGGAGGGAGCGGAGCCGAAGGACTATTCAACACCCGGTGTTGGTTTCTTTTAAGACTTGACAAACCTTATCTGTTCTGCTAATATAAACTCAGAATCCACACGAAAAAGTATCTCTTAAGGTTTCGTCTTTAAGCGGTGCTTTTTCTTTTTTTATATTCAAGTTTCTTTCTCAAATTATCCATAAAAACAATTCTTTCTTTAGCGGCTTTCTTTAAAAGAACAGAACATGTTTTTACATAAGGACTCATTACGTAAATAAGTTTTTTCCTTTCATAGAGATATTTAACCAACGAATAAAAATCACCATCGCTTGTGACAATAAGTGCTTTGTTGTATTTTCGATAATCAATCATCGCTTGTAACACTAGGTCGGCATCGATATTGCCTTTTACATTTCCGTCTTCGTCAGGCAAAGTTGGTTTGAAGATTAACACATAGCCAGCCTTCTGAAGCGACGAATATAAATCTTGATGAGCAGGAAAATAACCAATAAAAAGATATGCAGTTGAAACATTATATTTTTCTTTCAAATAGACCCTAAACTTTTTGAAATCAAGTCTCCATCCCAAACTTTTGATTCCTAGATTAAGGTTATTGCTATCTATGAAAGTGTAAGCTGTCTCTTTTATTTTCTTCATATTTTGAGTATAGCGGATCTAGGGAAAACTTCCGAAGGAGTTTACCCTGCCCCGCCCTTCCGTAGCTTCAGGGGAAGTGTATGGATATGGAGCACCTGTTAAGATTGGTCTTTATTTAGATCGACTTCTCTTCCAAGCCTTCTAGCTAAACTTTCAATCTTTTCTTGTAATCGCGGATGTCTTCTTATCCTTTGCACTAAAGCTACTCTGGTGTACTCAACGACGCTGTAGCTTGCGCTTGATCGTTCGGCAAAGTCTTTAAACCACGGCGTTAAATGTAGCTTGCTAGGTTCACCAACAAACTTGTGCCCTTCGCTTCCCCTTTGTGGACCAAGTTCGGGTCTGTTCATTTTCTATCACCTCCCTTAGACAGAGTATTTCGCTTATTATTTTACCACACTTTGTCCCTGTTCCACCACTAAGGTGGAAACTTCCTATATAAATCCAGGACTATCCTGGAAGGCCTTCACAAAAAAACTTAAACAATGTTCAAACCGAACTCCAGATCTATTGTTTCAGCTAAATCAAGAGAGATTTTCCCTAAACGACGCAATTTATTTCTAATCGGTCTTAAAGGATCGTGTTGGGCGAGATCTTTTAAGGCATTGGCAATTGAAAGCAAACCATTAATGACAATAAAGGCTGAGGTTTCAGCATCAAAAGTTCGAAGCTCTGGATCTTTTTCTTTTTCATCTTCTAACTTCGAGGTTAAAGCGCGGTAAATTTTGGCTCGAATTAAAGATTGATAATGAGAAATAATTTCCATACTTTCTAAAATTAGTTTCTCATCGGCTTCAATAGGAACAACCCGAAGATCCTTTGGAAGTTTTCCTAATTTTTTCGAAAATTTATCAGCCAAATTATATAAGGGAAACTCCTGCGGCTCTTGTGGTGGTTGATAGTCTGAATCATCAAAATCGTTCAGGTCGATTCCCCATTTCTTTGCCCCTTTTTCGATAAGCTTCATTGTCTTTTCAAGGTTTTCTTTAACCGTTGCAAAAACATATTCCCATGAATCAGGATTTTTGCCTTGCTTAATCCATTTTGCTCTTGATTTTTGTTCGTCCTGAAAAACTCGACAAATATCAGTCAATTGGCATCTTTCACACCAGCGATCACAATAATTAAAAGGAGTTCTGTAGAAATCTTTTTTACTTATCCAGGGAGGTCTATTGGCACCAAACATTTAAGAAAATTATACTACATCCTACGACTTTCCCAGAGATCTACTTTAATGATTTAAATCATGATAGCAAGCTGTATATCATATATTAATATATCGTATACGAAGCCACGACAACTAATTTTTCTCTTCGCCTTTTAAATTATTAGATTCTTCAAACCACTCGCCGCCGACAATCGCCCCTTTTTCTTTTGCTTTTTGAAAAGCCTCTTTTAATTCCTCTTCTGTTGGCATCCTGCCATTTTCTTGGGCCAATTTCATTGCCTGGCAAACAGGGCAATCATCAAAAAAATCCCCATCTTTTTCTATTTTCAATTTTTTCTTTTTAGCCATAATTTTTTACTCGTTAAATCTTAAAAAATTCTTTCAAATCCTAATGTGTCTACCTAACCAACACCCGGTGTTAGTTTCTTAAAGTTTACCAAAAACCAATAACCAAATAATTTTTCCTCGTATTGTCTGTAATCTTTAAACCCCTTTTTAATATAGAGCCAAAAGTTTTTGCTATGGTTTTTAACAAGTAAATGGACCATTTCATGAAAGA
>Ga0210024_1000436_pt1 | contig 37572 bp, 25 predicted proteins | sample CryGeymeta201525_FD_183988 | JGI IMG/M metagenome (GOLD analysis project Ga0210024, IMG submission 183988) | Groundwater microbial communities from Crystal Geyser aquifers in Utah, USA - Crystal Geyser metaG 2015-25 (SPAdes) (version 2) | ecosystem: Environmental > Aquatic > Deep subsurface >...
CCTTCCTCCTGTTCGACGGGCTGGACGAGGTGCCGAACATCGAGGTGCGGCTCAGGGCCGCGCGGAACGTGGAAGCGACGCTACGCGCCTGCGCCGAACAGGGCGCGACGGGCACCCGCTGCCTGGTCACCTCGCGGGTGTACGGCTACGAGTTGTGCCGGCTGCGCGGGCCGGAGCACTTCGAATTGGCGCCCTTCGAGGAGCCGCAGATTCGCCGCTTCATCGAAGGGTGGGCCTGGGCGTTGGAGCGCAGCCTGCGCCCGAAGGCGCCTCGGCGGGCGGAAGCGGAGAAAGAAGCTGAGGAGCTGCGCCGCGCCATCTTCGACGGCGCCGTCCACCGCGAGACCCTACAGAGCTTCGCCCGGAACCCGCTGCTGCTAACCATCCTCGCTCTGGTTCAGCGCCAGTGGGGGGGCCTGCCCGACCTGCGGGCACAGCTCTACGAGGTCGCGCTGAAGACGCTGGTCGGCACGTGGAACCGGGCGCGCGGCCTCGCCGGGCCAATCGAGGGCATCGAACTGCCTGACGAGCGCACCATGCAGCTCTGGGAGCCGGTGGCTTTGTGGATGCACCGGGAGTACCCCGGCGGCACGGCGCCGCGCGAGGAGATCGTTGACCGGTTGGCCGACAAGCTGACCGCCGAGGGCACGGAGCGCGCCGCGGCGCTGGCCACAGCGGAAAGCTACCTGGACGCCGCCGCCCGTTGGGCCGGCCTGCTGCTGGAGCGCGGGCCCAACGCCTTCGGCTTTCTCCATCAGACCTTCCAGGAGTACCTCGCCGCCCGCGCCCTGGTGCGCGTTGCTCCCGACCCCTATGAGGCGCTGAAGGGCTTCTTCTTCGCCCCGCGTTGGCGCGAGGTGGTGCTACTCGCCGCCGGCTACCTCGGTGCGGTCCAGGGCCGCACCGAAGACGCGACGAGGCTCGTCGACCGGATACGAGGCACCAGCGATGTTCTGGAGCCATTGCTTGGTCGCCACCTGGCCCTTGCCGGAACGATACTTTCTGACCGCGTCCCAGTGCCTCCACGGTGCGTCGAGGAGACTGCGTTGGCATTGGTCACGTCGCAAGCTGGGGCAGACGGGGTGTTGCTGGTTCTTGACGCACTGGCCGGCATGGCCTCTTTGTCCCTTGGCGGTCGAGTGGTTGACGAGACGACTGAGCGCTTCGGCGCCTACATTCTGTCGTGGGAGTTCCGCTGTGCGCTCCTGTTGGTTGCCTCTGAAGACCCCAAGAGCGCGCGAGCCTTGATCGACCTGGGACTCCGGTACCAAGGCGACGACGTGCATTCCCTGGCAGCCGCCCTTGCCGTCCACAGCGGCGACCTCAGCCAAGAGGTACTGCAGGGCCTCCGGCTGCCATCTCCGTTCCTGCGGGCGTCTATCGGCAGGTGCGCAGAGCGGACTGAGCGAGCCATCCGGGACGCGTTGGCGCGCGCCGATGTGCAAGACGTGTTGGTGCACCAGTTGGCGGACGAGTCGGAGATGGTGCGCCTCCACGCAGAAGCGACATTGGCTGGTGCGGGCGCACTCGGGGAGGAAGCACAGCAGGCCCTCGTCGGGCTGCTGCGGGACGACTCGGCTGAACTGCGCTGGACTGCGGCGGCGCTGTTGCGCCGTGCGCGTGTGCATGAGGAGGAGACCGAACGGACCCTCGTGGAACTGCTGACAGGTGACAATGACCAGATGCGGCACCAAGCAGCGAGGATACTCTCACTGCCGGGACACTTGGGCGAGGAGACGCTGCCAGTCGCCGAGGAGATGCTGAGCGACGAGTCGCCGGAGATGCGGTACCAGGCAGCGAGGATACTCTCGCGAGCGGGAGCACTGGGGGAAGAAGCTCAGTGTATGCTGGTGCATCTTCTCTCCGAGGAGTCGCCTGCGTTGCACGCCGATGCTGCGCGGATGCTGTCGCGGGCAGCCCCGTTGGCAGACCGCGCACAGCGCGCTCTGGTGGGCCTGCTGTCGCACGAGTCACGGGAGGCGCGCTACCGGGCGGCGCAAGTGCTGCTGCACTTCGGCAAGCACGTGACCGAAGCGCAGAATGCATTGATGGACCTACTGTCAGAGGAGTCGGTGGGAGTGATGTCGCGCTGCTACGTAGCGATTGCCTTGGCGCGGGCGGGGATACTTGTGGACGCTGCCGAGCGCACGTTGCATGGGCTGCTAACGCATGACGCGCCCGACGTACGCAGTCAGGCAGTCGAGGCGGTGTCGCAGACGGGAGTTCCGGGAGATAACGCACGAGGTGCGCTGATTGGGTTGTTGCCGGACGGATCGGCGAAAGTGCGTGCACTCGCGGCGGAGGCTCTGTCGCGCGTCGATGCTCTAGGCAGTGATGCCGAGTCTGCGTTGCGCTCCCTACTTTCGGACGAGTCGCCTGGGGTGCGTCGACAAGCTGTGGCGGCGCTGTTTGGCGCCGGGAAACCGGTGGATGGGGCGCAGGGGGTTCTCGTGGAGTTGCTGTCGGACGACTCTGCGGAAGTGCGCGCCGAGGCGGCGGAGGCGTCGGCACGGGTTAGCGTGTGGCGCCCTGAGACCCAACGTGCGTTGGCAGCGTTGCTGTCTGCCGAGTCGTCGTCGGTGCGATCACTGGCGGCGAGCACGCTGTCACACGTAGGCGCTCTGGAGGCCGAGACTCAGCCGGCGCTGGTGGGGCTGCTGTCGGACAAGGATCCTATGGTGCGCTACCGGGCAGCGGAGACGTTGGCGCGGCACGCGGAGCAGCAGGTTGCTGAAGGTGGACCTCCACCGGCGTGGCTCGACACGAGGGAGCCACCGAGGCGTGTGGAGGGCGAGCCACCACGGCGCCAACCCCGACCCCCGCGCACGAAGAAGCCGGACACGCTGGCTGCTGCGCTGGACGAGGCGCTCCGCGCGAAGGGCAAGGCAAGGGAGCGCGCCGTCCGCGCGGTCGAAGCTCGGCTCCGGCCGGCGACCGGGCAGGAGGTGCGGGAGGTGCTGGCCTGGCTCGGGCAGCCGTCTGTCGCCGCGGCGATGCCAAGCGGCGGCGAAGAGCACGGCGAGCTTCGCCGGGCGCTTGTGGAGGCGCTGACCCAGCGGCTCCGCGAGCTGGCCTCCCGCCGCCAAGAGGGTGACCGTTCCGCCGCCGAGGAGGAGCAGTCGCTGGTGGACGCCCTGCCGGCGCTCCTGTTCGCCGAGGTGATCGACGCCGCCCTCGACGACCTCGGCGCCGAAGCCGTCGCTCGGTGCCGCACCCGGCTGGTGGCGCTGCCGTTCAACGCCAACGACGCGGAGGCGGCGCGCCTGCTCGGGCTGTACGCCGCCCTCGCCGAAGGCGCGAGCGCCAAGGAGCGGACCGTGCTGCTCCGCCGGGTGCGGCAGGCGTGCGAGGCAGACGCGCCCACCGTCCGCTCCGCCGCGCTGGAAGGTCTCGCTGGGTTCCTCTCCTGGCTGAAAGGCACCGATCGCAACCGCGCCTTCGATCTCATTCTGACCAGCGCGACCGCGGGCGACAGCGACGATGTCCGTCGCGCCGCCGCCCGCGCGCTTCACTTGGTCCGGTCCAGCCTGACCGCCGATGAACGCCAGGCGGTGACGAAGGCGAAGCTGCCGGCGCTGGCGGAGTTGGTGTAGGTAGCCGCTCGCTCCGTAGCACGGGTTCCCGACCGGGCGCATCCCACCACCACGGGATCCTGTAGCATAGCCCTTCATGGGCGTCACTGGTGCGCTTCGATGACGCCCATGAAGGGCTACACTACGAGGACAACGGAACAGGTCGGAGACCCATGCTACAAGACTTCCCAGGTGAGAGAACCAGCATGACAGCAACAACGGAACGGCTCAAGCTCATCTCGGTGCACTCCTACAAGGGCGGCGTGGGCAAGAGCACCCTCGCCACGCTCCTGGGGCTCGCCCTGGCCGAACAGGGCAAGAAGGTGTGCTTCGTCGACCTGGACCTGTTGGCGCCGGGGCTGCACCACATGCTGGGGGTGGCGGATCAGGTGGCAGGGAAGGCGGCGGTGCTGGACTACCTGATCGCCAATGCGGCTGGAAACGCCAAGGGGGCGGGCGAGGTGATCCACCGTGTCCGTCCGGCGTTCGCCGGGTTCCCGGACCGAGACGTCTGGCTGGTTTCCGGCAAGCCGGTGCTCACCGACGCCCGGAACGCGCAAGCCTACCTGGCCGCGGAAGCGCGCGCCGGACTCGTGCGCACCAGGCTGGAGCGGCTCCTCCACGAGGTGCGAGACCGCGAGGACGCAAGCAGCCCCGAGGTCTTCATCCTCGACACCCCACCGTCCCTGTTCGGCGTCTCAGCAGCGGTCCGCGGCTTGGTGGACGCCCATCAGGGCGCGCTCATCTTCGTCTGCCAGCCGACCACTCAGGATCTGGCCGGTACGTGGGGGATGCTCCACGCTCTCGACGAAGAGGAGCCGGAAGGCAACGTCGCGTCGGCGCGGGCAATCGCCCTGAACCGCTGTCCATGGGACCTCGGCGACGACCCGCGAAGGAACCTCCTCGCCCTGTTCGACCAAGCGGCGCGCCCGGCGGACAGCCGGCGCACCGTGAGGGCGCTGGTCAGCAACTGGCTGAAGGCATACCAGGCAGCCTGGGTCCCGGAGACACTGGCCTACCAGCGCATGGTACGCGCAGCGATGGTGGACGAGCCACGCCCGGCGCTCGCGGAGGTCCTGTCCAACGACCTCCGGCAACTTGCCGACGCGCTGTTCGCGAGCGCGAGCGGGGAGGTGAGCGCGGATGACGGTCAGCCTTGACGAAGCAGTCCTCGCCGCGCACGCTGACCAGCGCCTGCGTCGCCCCGAGCGACTGGCGGCCAACCTCTGGCCGCTGTACGACCCCGGCGTGCCCCTGCCGACCAAACCGCCGAGCCGGCCGGAGCTGCCGCTGGTGTTCGGGTCCATCGCCGATCCCTACGCCCGCCGCCTCGAGCAGGCATACGTCCAGATGACCGCCTTCGCCGACACTTGGTGGCTGCCGGTGAGCGGGATGGTCAACGCCGAGCCGATGTTCGAGTGGCTGATGCACACCGATCTGTTCAACCGGCACTACCGCGACCATATCGTGCACCAAGTACGGGTGGCTGCCATTGGCGACCTGCTGCTGGACCAGAAGGTGGCGGGGCGGACGCTCCTCGGCTGCACGACCGAGGAACTGAGCCGCCGCTCGGCCGCTGGCTGCCCTTCGGCGGAGTCGGTCCTCCTGGCGTGGTGGCTGGCGGCGATGTTCCACGACTGTGGCTACCCGCACCAGCTCCTGCACGGGCACACCGGCGCGCTGAGGACGGCGTTCGACATGACCGTTGGCAGTCCGTCCGCCGCTCACTGGTCTGCCTGCTACCAGGAGTTGGCGCGGTTGACCGGCGGGCTGACCGCGCTTGACGTCGCCAACTGCCTGCGCGGGCGGCATCCCTTCACCAGCGCGGCTGCGCTGGCTTCCCAGGAGCGCCGATACGAGGCGCGGGCAGGCAGAAGTGAGGGCACGGCGTGCCGCGACCGGCGCCGGGTAGTGCTGGGGCTGGCGGCTCGCGCCATCTTGCTCCACCACCAGCTTCGGAAGTCGAGGGACTGGCAGCCCATCCGGTTCGCCGACGAGCCGCTGGCGTTCCTGCTTGTTCTGAGCGACGAGATCCATGAGTTCGACCGCCCTGCCGGCATCCCCTATGCCGTGCCGACCCCCGCCGGTACCAATCAGACGGTGATCGGCTACGACTTTGGACCCGTCCAGGGCGTGGAAGTGCGCAGCGCCGGCGGCTCTCGCGGGACGAACGCGACGCTGACGTTGACCTTCCAATGCCCGGACGGGACCAAGCGGCTTCGAGGGAAGTCCCTGGCTGACTGGCGGAAGGCGAAGCAGGAGGACCTGGAGAGGGCGCTGTGCTTCGCGGACGGCGAGCTGTTCCGGAAGCTCAAGGTGAAGGTCGTCTGACGGTGAAGACCGCCCCCACTCGCCGCGCAGCGGCGGCCGCAGAAGGCGAAGCTTGTGCCGCGAGGCATCAGCGACCGGCGAGTGTCCTATACTCCGCGAACGACTGCGACGTTACTGTCGAGCGGAGGTGAATCGCCGTGCCCAAGATCATGGTTGTCGATGATGAGCCGGAGAACCAGTTGCTCATCAAGGTCATCCTCAGCACCGAGGGATACGAGGTCGTCGGCGTCGAGCGAGGAAAGCAGGTCGTCGAGCGGGCAACCGCCGAGCGACCAGACCTTATTCTGCTGGACGTAATGATGCCTGACCTCGATGGGTTTCAGGTGTTTGGGGCGCTACGAGCCAACGAGCCGACGCGGAACATCCCCGTCGTGATGCTCAGTGCGCTGACACAGCAGTGGGACGTCGAGAAGGCGATCAACCTCGGCGTGAACGACTACCTGACGAAGCCGTTCGAGCCGGACAACTTGGTGGCGAGGGTGGAAGCCAATCTGCGCGGCGGCGAGGGCGCTCCCGGTTGAGCCGAGGCCGCGCCGCGGGGTGCGCAGTGCAGACGCCTTTCCCGGTGGCAGATTCCCTGCATTCGCGGAACCTCTCCCCGCGTCACCATGCCACCGAGGGCGTGGCGGACCCAACCGGGAAGCGTCAGACCCCAAGGCTTGTCCGGGGAGGGCGTCGAGGCGTTGTCGGCAACCATGGCCGCCCAGAGTAACTCGCCCCACGCCGACTTACGAGAGGACTGCAACCAAGAACATGAAACCAGCAGAGAGTGTGTATAGGCTCAGCACCGAGACGGCGTTCAGTGTCCTGGCTGAGGTCAACAAGCTCAAGGAAACAGGGAAGGACATCGTCAGTTTCGCCATCGGCGAGCCCGACTTCGACACCCCCGAGCACATCCGCCAGGCGGCGAAAGACGCGCTGGACCGCAACGAGACGCACTACGGGCCCGCCATCGGGATTCCGCCCCTGCGCAAAGCCCTCGCCGAGTACATTGGCTCCACCCGCGGCGTGACCGTCAACCCCGACCAAGTGTGCGTCATGCCCGGCGCGAAACCGGCGCTGTTCCATGGCATCCTCTCCTGCGTCGGCCCCGGCGATGAGGTTGTCTACCCGAATCCGGGCTTCCCCATGTACGCCTCACTCATCAACTACGCCGGCGCGACGGGCGTGCCGCTGCCGCTGGTCGAGGACCGGGGCTTCTCCTTCGATCACGATCAACTCCGGTCGCTGGTCAACGAGAAGACGGCGATGATCATCCTGAACAGCCCGCACAATCCCACCGGCGGAGTGCTCACTCCCGCCGACCTGGAGCTGATCGCCGAGCTGGCGCTCAAGTACGATACCTGGGTGTTCACGGATGAGGTCTACTGCCAACTCGTCTACGAGGGCAAGTTCCACAGCCTCTACGATCTGCCCGGCATGGCCGAGCGGACGATCCTGGTCGATGGCTTCTCGAAGACCTACGCTATGACCGGCTGGCGGCTCGGGTACGGGGTGTTCCCGGAGCCGTTGGTGCCACTGATCACCACGTTCCTCGTGAACTCGGTGTCCTGCACGTCCACCTTCAGCCAGTACGCGGCCATCGCAGCGCTAACGGGCCCGCAGGACTTCGTCCGCGACATGCGCGAGGAGTTCCGGGCGCGCCGCGACCTGCTGATCGACGGGCTCAATGCCCTTCCGGGCATCCGGTGCCATCGCCCCGGCGGCGCGTTCTATGCATTCCCCAACGTGACTGGCGTGTGCCGCTCTCTGGGTCTCAAGGATGCTTCTGCACTGCAGCAGTACCTGTTGCATGACGCTGGCGTCGCAGTGCTGGAGCGCGAGTGCTTCGGGCCGCGGAACGAAGGCGAGGCGGAGGAGTACCTCCGATTCTCCTATGCCAGCAGTCGGGAGGTCCTCGCCGCTGGGCTCGCCCGGATCGCTGCGGCCATCACGAAGTAGCGCAGTCGTGTGCGCAGGCAGTGGGGCGCGCACTGCCCCCCTTGCCTCACCGGTGGCCGAGGGGTACGATTGCGTACGAGAGGGCGGTGGCTGGACATGGACAAAGGCAGTCGCGGACAACCCATTGCGGTTCCACCCGCAACGGTGGCGCGCGTGGCGGAGATCAAGGCGTTAGGGGAATCTGACTCCGACGACGCCATCGCTCCCCTTCTCGAAGCACTGCGCGATGGCGACGGGAACGTGAGAGAGGCAGCGGTGCGGGCGCTGGTCTGCCTCGGCCCCGAGCGGGTCATGTCCTGCCTACCGGCCCTGCCTCGCGGCACCGGCCCCTGGAAGCCCATCGCCCGGATCCTGGGTCTCCTGGCCACAGCGGAATCATGCGCCCTGCTGGGCGCCGCCCTCAATGACCCCAGCCAAGACGTCCGGGTGACCGCCTCCCTGGCACTGGTCGACGCCGGCGAAGCCTCGCGACCGGTGCTCGTGGGCGCGCTTTCGCACACCGACCCTGCCGTTCGCTCGCGGGCGGCGATGAGCCTTGGCAGGACCAAAGCGCGAAGCGCAGTCGAGGCGCTGATGGCGGCCTGCAAAGACGACGCCCCCGAGGTCCGCATGGAAGCAGTGCTGGCCCTCGCCGCCATTCGGGATGAACAGGCTGTCCCCGCCCTGCTGGGCGTGCTGACCGACCCAGCCGAAGTCGTGCGGCAGGCCGTACCCATCGCGCTGGCGGAGATCGCGACTCCGGCGGCCTTTGACGGTTTGCGGCAGTGCGCGTCGAGCGACGACGGGATGGTCCGGTGGATCGCCAAGAGCGAGCTGGAAGCTGCCGGTCAGTAGCTCTGGAACAGCCTGCCCCACTGGGTGTTCTGCAGCACGTCGTTTACGCGCTTCTTCCCCTTGAAGGGGAACCAATACCAGTTGTGATACACGTTCGACGCAGCGAACGACCACGGGACGATGGGTGTCCGCAACAGGAAGTGCTCGAAGCGGTGGAGCTTGCCGTGGTAGATCGCCTTCTGCCCTTTGCTGGCGAAGGTGTCGCCGACGGTGAAGCCCCAGTTCTCTCCCGAGATATCGTCGCCCAACACCTCGATCTCCGACGGATTCCCCACGCCGAGGCCGCTCTCGTGCCCGAGGCGAATGTAGTCAATCTTCATCGGGTCAAAGCCCATCAGCTTGGCGGCCAGCGCATCGATGGCGACTTGATCGGCACTGGCCAACAGGTAGTCGTGGACCTCGTATTCCATGGCCCGCGGACCGGGGCCCTTGCCGCAGATGGTGCCATCCATCACTGCGAACAACCCCGGGTGGATCTCCTTCTGGATGTTCAGCAGGTCGACCAACGTCTCGTGGATGCGCCCATGCGTCCAGTGGCGGTTGAGGTTCAGCAGACCGCCGAAGGCGTTCTTCATCGCGCCAGTGGTTCCCGTGAAAACATGGGTCTTCACGGTGGGTAGGTGGATCGCGTTCTTGCCCAGGAACATCCTGGGGAGCTCGATGCCGTCCGGGAAGATTTCAGGCAGGCAGAGCATCTTCGCCGTCGGTTGATAGGTGACCCATTCCACCTCGGGCTGATCCAGCCAGGCGAACTCCAGCCCGTGCTTCTCGATGACAGGCACATGCTTGTTGCACTTCGCCCCCACCCGCGGGTCGACGACCACGGTGCTGTTCTGCGCCGGGATCAGCGACTCCTTCGGGTAGCCCGCCCCAGTCATCGCCTGGATCACGCCGTCGAGTTGCCAGGGAGTGGTGGAGCACGCCGGGTAGTAGTGCTGCCAGGAGATGTTGATCTTGAGCAGCGTGTCGGGCCCCTTGGGCAAAGCCTCCTGGAAGCCCGCGAGTTCCATGACTCGTCTGAGATCCTCAACCACGGATTCGGCGGAGGTCTTCAGGACGGCAACGCGTCCCATGGGCGGGGTCGCGCGGGTGAGGTCGGGGGTGCCGACGGTTTGCAGTTGCTTCTTGTCTGCCACGGATTCAGGCTCCTAACACGGCAGGGCGCTTGAGGGCGGTGATCGGGACAGCCGGCGCAGGCGGAGCAGACCCTCCCGGCCGCGGTGTCCCCGCAGAGATAGTGATTATACACCACCGGCGCGTCGACGTAGCTGCGCGCGCCAGCGCGTGGACCCACCGCAGTCGGCATCGACGACGCGGCGGTGCTGAAGACGTAGCTGCGCGCGCCAGCGCGTGGACCCACCGGCTACGCGCCGGCCGCTACACCCACTCGGTGTGAAACACGCCCTCGCGATCCACGCGCTCGTAGGTGTGCGCGCCGAAGTAGTCCCGTTGCGCCTGGATGAGGTTGGCGGGCAGGCGTTCGTGCCGGTAGGAATCGAAGTACGCCAGCGCGGAACTGAACGCGGGGACCGGAATACCGAGCGTCACCGCGGTGACAACCACGTGCCGCCAAGCGGTCTGCGCCGCGTGCACCGCGTCCCTGAAGTAGGGAGCCAACAGGAGGTTGGGGAGGTCCGGCTCCGTCTCGAACGCGTCGGTGATCCGGTGCAGGAACTGGGCGCGGATGATGCAGCCGCCGCGCCAGATCCGCGCCAGGTCGCCGTAGCGAAGGTGCCAGTTGTACTCGTCGCCGGCGGCCCGCAGCAGCTCAAAGCCCTGGGCGTAGCAGCAGATCTTGGAGGCATAGAGCGCCTGCCGCACCGCCTCGACGAACTGCGTCCGGTCACCCTCGTACTCGGTACGGGGACCGCGCAGTTGCCGCGAGGCGTGGCTGCGGAGGTCTTTCTGCGCAGACATGGCGCGCGCGAAGACGGCTTCCGCCACCGTGGCCGCCGGCGCGCCCAGATCCAGCGCCGATTCCGAGGTCCACTTGCCGGTGCCCTTCTGACCGGCTTTGTCGAGAATCAGGTCGACCAGCGGCTGTCCGGTCTCGTCGTCGGTCTTCCGGAGAATGGCGGCGGTGATCTCGATGAGATACGAGTCGAGCTCGCCTTCGTTCCACCGGGCGAACACCTCAGCCAGCTCGGGCGCCTCCATCCCCAGTCCGCGCACCAGCAGGAAGTACGCCTCCGCGATGAGCTGCATGTCGGCGTACTCGATGCCGTTATGGACCATCTTCACGTAGTGACCGGCTCCATCGGGGCCAATGTACGTACAGCACGACTCGCCCGCTACCTGCGCCGCGATGGTGGTCAAGACGGGCGCAACCAAGTCGTACGCGTCCCGCGGCCCGCCGGGCATGATGGAGGGCCCGTTCAGCGCGCCTTCCTCGCCCCCCGAAACGCCCACACCCAGGAAGTGGATGCCCGCTTGCCGCAGCTCCTTCTCACGGCGACGGGTATCCTGGAAGAACGAGTTCCCGCCATCGATGACCAAGTCGTCCGGCTCCAGCAGCGGCCGCATCTGGGCGATCACAGCATCGACCGCCGGCCCTGCCTGGACCATCAGCATCACTCGTCGGGGGCGTTTGAGCGACTGCGCAAACTCCTCGATGGAGTACGTGCCGATAAGCGGCAGCCCGTCGGGGCAGCGCCCGACGAGATCCCGCGTCTTCTCCCCCGTCCGGTTGTAGACCGCAATCGGGAACCCGTTGCGGGCAATGTTCAGAGCCAGGTTTTGCCCCATGACCGCCAGACCAACGAGTCCGAACTCCTGTTGCGCCAAAGTGACTGACCTCCACGAGTTGATCTGTACTGAGTATAGCCCGCGGTGGGAGCTGGAGTGCGGGCGGCGCCTCACCGCTCCCCACCCTTGCCCACCACTTACGAACCGTGTACCCTCCATGCACGTTGGTTGAGACCAGAGGATCGCGCTGAACGGCTACTCAGAGCTGACACCGGGAAGAAGCGACTGGACCTCGACTCGCCGAGCGGGGCGTCGCTACCCACGACCCCGTCCCCTTCCCTTTGCGTTGAGACACCGACTCGTCTGACAGGAATCACGAAATGCACCTGCCTCAACACCTTGCCGCTTGCTTGCTCACGCTCTTCCTTGTGGGGGCAAGCTCAGCCGCTCGCGCGGCCGACCCGGACTTCACGGCGTGGGGTCATGAGATCTTCGACCGGATCGAGAGGGACCTCCGGGTGGCGGGAACCGACCTGTATGCCGAGTGGTACCGGGTCGGGAAGAAGCAGGGCAGCGATTTGTCGGCCGACTGGCATCAGCCTGCGGGCGAGCGCGAGAACGACTACGGTCGCTTCTCGTTCGTGTGGCCGGCGGGGTTCCAGCTCCTGGCGCTGGCGGCGGCGGCGCGGGTGTGCCCGGACGACTACAACGGCAGGCTCGTCAAGTTCGTCGACGCGCTCGACGCCTACTGGGAGGTTGGCGACAACGGGGTCGGCGGCTACCAGGTTCTATCAATGCCGTCGGAGCGGTTCTACGACGACAACGCCTGGCTGGCGCTGGGGCTGCTCGAGACCCACGGAGTGACCGGGGAGCAGAAGTACCTGACCAGAGCAGAGAAGGTGATGGAGTTCCTGCTGGAGGGGGAGCGGCGCACCAAAGGCGGCGGCATCCGGCAGCGAGAGAACGAGGAGACAGAGTCGGTGGTTTGTACCACGGCACCGGCGACGGAAGTGGCCCTCAAGCTCTACCAACTCACTGGAACGAAGGAGTACCTCGCCGCGGCCGAGCGCTGGTACGCCTGGCTCAACGCTCCGGAGGTCGGCGTTCGAGACCCCGAGACCAACTTGTTCCACCAGGGCGCCGCAGTCGCCGAAGGGGACTGGACGGTGAAGAAGGGGTACCGTGCCTACCAGACGGCGGCACCGATCCGAGCAGCGGTTCTGCTCTACCAGATCAAGCACGATAGAAACTACCTCGAAGACGCCCAGACGCTGGCCGCAGCGTGCCTGAACAAGTGGGTCGCGCCTGCCGGCGCCTTCGGCGACACGGGGCAATGGGGCGGGAGCGACTTGGTCGACGCCTTCCTGGACCTGCACGCAGCCGACGGTGACCGCCGCTGGCTCGACGCCGCGCGGCGGATGTGTGCCTACCAACGCGAGTTCGGCCGCGACAAGAACGGCCGCCACGGCGAGTACTGGAACGTGGACCGGCGGGAGATGGTGCTGGACGAGGTGAAGCTGCTCTACATAGCGCCGGTGGCGCGGGCTTTCTGGCGAGTCGCGGAGTGGCAAAAAAAAGGCGGCAGTGCGGACGGACGCTGAAGGGACCCGCCGCGGTAATAGACCGCTTGGCTTGCCCGCGCGCCTCCCCCCCCTCGGCGAGGGCACCCATGAGGGCATCTGGCCTCTGTCCGGAGGTCTGCTCCTCTGACGCCAGAGAGTTCTCGTCAGCACGTCGGTGGCGTCACTACCCAGATGACGCGCGTTTCGGTCGCTCCGGGGTTGTGGAAGCGGTGCGGCCGGTTGGAGTCGAAGTAGATGCTGTCACCGGTCTCCAGGTAGTAGTCCGTTCGGTCCAGCGTCACGCCAAGCTGGCCGGAGAGCACCAGCGCGACCTCCTGCCCAACGTGGCTGTACGGCTGCGAACCGGAACTGCTCCCTGGAGGCATCACGAAGAGGATGGGCTCCATCTTCTTGTGCAGGTCGCTATCCGTCAGGAGCTGCATGTCGATCGGTGGGTCGCCAATGGACATGTGCTTCTGGCCCGACTTCCGCGTCACGGGGTTGGCGCGGTTGGGGGACTCCTCAATCAGCCGGGCGACAGTGGTCCCCAGACCCCGAGCGATGTCCGTGAGCGAGCTGATGGAGGGCGACGTCTTGTCGTTCTCGATCTGGGAGAGAAAACTCGGAGAGACGTTCGCGGCCTCCGCCAAGTCCCGAAGCGACATGCCTCGCGCAGAGCGGATACGGTTCAGATTCCGGCCGAGGGAGTCCATAGTTCGCATGCCCAATGAACAGTGTTCAGCATGATGTACAACGGCAAGGCCGTTCTGTCAAGTTCAACGCCGTCCCTCCGCGTAGCTGACCCCGGCAACCCGACAAGCGCTGGGGACTGCCAAGCGCCCTCACCCAACCCGCTCACTTGCTCACCAATTCTCCGAATCCCGCCAACAACTCGTACTTGTTCTGCCACGTGGTGTACATGATGCCGCGAGCCTTCGGCGTCCTCTGCAGCGACGCCAGCCAATCGCGGCAGCCATCGAGAGAGTTGCTGTCGTAGTAGGCGCCGCCGAGGGTGCGGAAGCCGAGGGCGGAGAAGGACTTGAGGCTTTTGTCGCGGATCTTGTGGTACCAGCAGGCGATGATCAGGTCTTTGGGGACGTGCTCCCAGGAGCCGGTGAAGTCGCCGTCTACCAGGTAGTAGTCGCCGTGGGCGTTGTGGTTGGGGTCCAGCATGTCGGACCAGACGTAGACCTCGGCTTTGGGGTCCAGCGCGCGGATGAGCTGGACCTGCTTGGTGAGGCAGTCGCCGAGAATCTCGCCCATGGTCATCCCCCGCGCCTTGCAGGCGGCGCAACTCCCGCCCATGCGGATCTCGTCCATGCTGAGGAACCACTTGCTGGGCGCGAGCCGTTTGTGGATCTCCACGGCCACTTGGCTCCAGATCTCGTAGAGTTTGGGCTCGGACATGCAGACGGACACCTGCCCCTGGTTGATCGACAGTGCGTGGTAGTAGCTGAGGCGGAGACGGTCGCCGTCCTTGATCCGGCCGCCAGCGACCACCTTCAGCGGCGTCGGGTCGGCATTCGCGCGGAATCGCTGGAGGGGCGGGAGTGGCTCGTAGTCGCGGCCCTCGTCGTAGGTGGTGGCGCCGTCTTCGCTGCGGACGATCACCGGGCAGCCGGGGCGGCGAACGACGTTGACCAGACTCCGCTCTTCCAGCCGGAGGTCGTCCAGCCAGACGGTGCCTGACTTCCCGCCCCATTGACCAAGGTAGAAGCCGAGCATCTCGTTGTCGGCGCTGTTGAAGTCGAGTGCAACTTGCGTCCAGTCGTTGGTGCCCGATAGTCCGGGATCGACGGACGCCAACGCGCGTTTCTCGGTGTAGACCTGCAGGCGGAAGGCGCTCTTTGGCTGCAGGTTCTTGGTTCGCACCCAAAGGCTCAACCGGTAGAACCGGTGCGGCTTCACCTTCACTTGCTGCATGACCCGGGCATGGCCGTGGTCGGGGCTGAACTCGGCCACCCGCTCGAAGCGGAGCGCGGTGCCGCCCTCCTTGAAGATCTCGTGATCCAAGTGGGCGATCTCGCCCGGCTTGTCGTAGAAGTCGAAGCCCGGCAGCTTCTGCCCCTCTGCTTCCTCGAAGCCGCCGTTCACGAGCTTCACGCCCCCTTCTGGCACCAGCACTGCTTCCCCATTGCGGACGACATAGGGCGCGTCCACCACGGGCAGCCCCGCGGCCAGGTTGGGGTCATGCGCCCTCACTCCGCCGCCGTACCCGGCCGAGAAGATGATCGGGATGATCTCAATGCTCCGTTCGCGGCAGAGGGCCTTCACCTGTTCCAGCCGGGCGAAGTACGCCGCGTCGCGGAGATCGAGGGTGTCGAACGAGCCGGTCAGCAGCATGCCGTTCAGACCGTGCTGGCTGGCAGTGGTCGCGATTGCGCGGATGTCGTCGACGTCTTGGTCGCGGTTCAGGTTGCGGGAGACGTAGACCCAGCGGTCGGGGAGCGTCGGCGCGTCTCCGGCGCCCGCTGGTGCGAGGTGAGCGCTCAAAGCGAGTGCAATTGCATTGAGAACGATCGGTAGACCTCCTGTTGTGCGGCCGGCTTGCCGGGTTGCGGCCAGCGCGAGGCGCGGTCAGCGAACCGCGGCGGCTGCCCGGATACCGGCTGCAGCCACGGCTGCCTCCGTCCCCGGCGCCAGCGAGTAAGTGCCGTAGTAGAACTGGTACGCGCTCTCCACCTCGTAGCCGCCCTCCTCGAAGGCGGTGTCCACGGGGATGTAGCCGACCACGCCGTTGGTGTATCCGGTGACGAAGGTGTGGGGGAATGGGGACCCGGCGGCGATGGCCTGGCCGATCTCGACGAACGTCTCCCCGGGAGTGGTCACGAAGGCGGTGTCGCCCACAGCAACGGCCTGGACCTCGAGTCGGCGCGTGGTCTGCTGGCGGGGCTTGTCCCACTCGGTGAGGACGTCGCCGAGCCAGCCGAGGACGTGGTCGGTGTCGCACTTCAGCGGAGAAAGTCTGCCCGCGGCGACCTCGGCGTCGAGGGCTTGCCGTCGCGAGTCGAAGAGGGACTGCGTTCCCGCGCGCGGGGGCAGCGGCTGAAGCGGGGCATCGGCCCATTCGGTCGCGCAACGGAGGGTGGTCTCGTCCGCCAACTCGATTCCGTGGTACGCCTTCACCGCTTCGGCGCCAAGGGTCGCGCCGAGGCGCTCGGCAGCTTCGAAGGTATGGCCGAAAGGGTCGGAGTTGATATTGCCCGCACACCCGTTGACGAACAGTGCGGTGACGCCGGGAAGCGCCCGCTCCACGAAGGCTGTCGCGCGGCCCGGGAAGTCCGCGGAGATCAGGTAGTTGTTGCCGCCCAGCACCACCGGGTGGCACGGATGGTGGATTAGGGCGGCAATCGGCTCACCGGAAGCCGCGTCCACTCGCAGCACGCCAACGGTGGTGTCGAGGGGGCCGCCGGGGTTGCGCCCGAGCCGGATGGTGCCGTCCGGCTGCCGCTCGCGCCGATTGATGCCGATCTGCACCTCGCCGCAACCGACGCCAACCGTGGCCGCGACCAAGTTGCGGTTCGCCTCAGCGACCGCCCCGGCAATCTTCCTCTCGACGACCTCCACCCACGCCGGGTCCTGCCCAAGCAATCGCAGGCAGCCCATCGCCGGGCCGGAGTGGGTGTGCGTCGCTGCCAGCACCACGTGGTCGCCGGGGATGCCGCACATCGCCTCGGCGCGCTGACGGATGCGCGCCACCGAGTCGAGCGTAAGCCCGATCAGGTCGCACGAGACGACGGCGACGCGAGTGTCCCCCGTTTCCAGCACCAGCGCCTTCGCCCACAGCTCATCGTGAATGCCTTCGGCGCCATGGTCGCGCCCGCCGAAGCCGGAGAGAGAGACCCCGACGTACGGAGTGATGTTTGCCTTGGCGGCGGCGGCTGTGAGGGGTGGCATGGGCGAGATCCTATCGCGAGAGCCCGGTCAGAGAACTCCTCTACGAGCTGTGAGTGTCGGCTAGCGGCCGCTACACGTGCCCGCAGCACTTCTTGTACTTCTTCCCGCTACCGCAGGGGCACGGATCGTTGCGGCCGGTCTTGGCGGGCGGAACAGCCGCGTCGGGGGCCGGCGCAGCGGGTGAGGTCATTCCCCTCTCGAATGCCAGTTCCTGCTGGCGCACTCGTTCCTCCGCCTCGAACCGCTTCTTCAGTTCGTGCATTCTACCTTCGCTGTGTTCCCACAACCGCTGGTACGCCCGGCAGAAGTAGTTGGGCGGCGGCGTGCCGTCGGGGAGGGCGAGGCGGTGCTTGGGGCAGCCGCCCTGGCAGAGCCAGCGGAACCGACAGTGCTCGCAGTCGGCGGGTAATTCCTTCCACTTGCGGTCGCGGAACTCAAGCGCGCGCGGCGTCCTGACGATCTCTTGGAGCGGCGTCTCCGTCAGGTTGCCGAGTTGCCAGTCCGGCTCGACGAAGAAGTCGCAGGCGTAGACATCGCCGTTGTGCTCGACGACGACGTAGTTGCCGCACTTCTTGCGGAAGAGGCAGGTGGGCTGCTCGTAGCCCATGTACGCCATGAAGGTGTCGTCGAACATGCGCTCGTAGAACCGCGTCTGTCCGTCGCCGTACCACTCGTCGAACAAGGCGCAGAGGAACGCGCCGTACTCCTCCGGAGTGACCGAGTAGGGCGCAAGCAGACCCGTGCTCGGGTCCTGCTCGACGCACGGGATGAACTGGACGAAGTTCAGGTCGTTCTGGCGGAGGAAGTCGTAGACGCGGCGCGGCTCCTTGACGTTGCGGTCGTTCAGCAGCACCAGGATGTTGAACTCGACGCTGTGTTGGCGGAGGATGTCGAGCACCCGCATGACCCGTTCCCACGACGGCCCGCCGGCGACGTTGCGCCGGTAGTGGTCGTGCAAATCCTGCGGGCCGTCCACGCTCACACCCAACAGGAAGTTGTACTCCGCCAGGAACTTCGCCCACTCCTCATCGAGCAGCAGCCCGTTGGTCTGAAGCCCGTTCCCGACCGTCTGCCCCGAAACGCCATACTGCTGCTGCCACCCCACGACGCGCTTGAAGAAGTCCAGCCCCATCAACGTCGGCTCGCCGCCCTGCCAGCCGAAGGAGGGAGACGCCCCGCCCAGCGGCATATACTGCCGGACCATCTCCTCGGCCACCTCGAGCGGCATCCGCCGGACCTTCGCGTCCGGGTAGAGCGCCTGCTTGGGCAGGTAGAAGCAGTACGTGCAGTTGAGGTTGCAGTCCGCCCCGGCGGGCTTCACAAGGAGGCTGAGGGGTTCTGGAGGCATGTCGGTTGCGAGGCGGTTGTCAGTGAGCGGCGACCAGTCATCAGTGACCAGTCATCGGTGGTCGGTGACCGATCCGCCCGTTCCGTCTGAGCGGTCCCATAGGTCCCCTCGGTCACCTACTCGCCCCTCGTCAGGTGAGCGCCGGCGTCTCGTCGCCGTCTTCGACGGCCGCGTTCCGCCGCATGGGCCGGAAGCGCGTGCGCGTGAGGTACTCGGCGTGGCTGTGGGCGGTGGCGGCCTGCTCGCGGAAGTGCTGCTGGCAGCGCACGGTCGGGTCGCCGGCGCGCCGTGGCTTGCGGGCATACTTGCCGTCGGCGCGCAGCCAGCGGCCCTTTTCGGTCTCGGCGAAGAATGTGCGCAAGATCGTGAGGGCTTTGTCTCTCGTCTCGGGCGACTCAATGGGGAACATCAGTTCGACGCGACGGTCGAGGTTCCGCCCCATCCAGTCGGCGCTGGACAGGTACAGCTCCTCGTCGCCCCCGTTCCGGAAGTAGAACATGCGGCTGTGTTCCAGGTAGCGGTCCACGAGGCTGACCACGCGGATCGTGTCGCTGACGCCCTTTACCCGCGGACGCAGGCAGCAGATCCCGCGCACGTTCAGCCAGATGGGCACCCCGGTCTGAGAGGCGCGGTACAGCGCGCGGATGATCTGCGGGTCGACCAGCGAGTTCATCTTCGCGAGGATCTCAACCGGCTGGCCATCCTTGGCCTTCTGCGCTTCGCGGTCGATCAACGCGATGAACCGCTCCCGAAGCCCCGTCGGCGCCATGGTCAGCTTCCGGAACGCGGGTGGATCCGAGTACCCGGTAAGCGCATTGAAGAAGCTTGAGCCGTCGATGCCCAGTTCCTCATCGACAGTGAGCAGACCCAGGTCCGTATACAGCCGAGCCGTGCGATCATTGTAGTTGCCGGTCCCCAGGTGAAGATAGCGCCGGATTCCGTCCGGCTCGCGGCGCACAATCAGCAAGATCTTGGCGTGCGTCTTGAGGGCGTGGACGCCGTGAATCACGTGCGCGCCGGCCTCCTCAAGCCGTTTCGCCCATTCCACGTTGCGCTCCTCGTCGAATCGCGCCGTGACCTCGACCACGGCCGTGACCTGCTTCCCCGCCTGGGCGGCGCGGACCAGCGCAGAGATGATCGGCGATTCGCCGCTGGTGCGGTACAGCGTCAACTTGATGGCCAGCACGTCGGGGTCGATGGCGGCCTCGGATACTAACTGCGCCACTGGTTCGAACGACTCATAGGGATGATGCAGGAGGACGTCGTGTTCGCGAAGAACGGGGAACAGGGATTCTGCGTCCAGCAGCACGCCGGGAAGGACCGGCTCGAACGGCTCATCCCAGAGGTCTCCATGTCCGGGCAGTTCGACCAGCGTCAGGAGGTCGCGCACATCCAGCGACCCGGGCAGCCGGTAGAGGGTCTCGGTTCGCAGCTTCAGTTCCCCGAGCAGCCACTTCACGAGTTGGTCGTCCGCGGCAGCTTCCACTTCCAGCCGGACGGGGTGGTTGGTCCGCCGGGTCTGCAGCTCCTCCTCGACCGCGTGGAGGAAGTCAGGCGCCCCTTCGTCGTCGAACTCCAGCTCCGAGTCGCGGGTGATTCGGAACAGCGACGCCGACAGGATCTCTTGTCCCGGAAAGAGCCGGCCGAGGTATGTTCGCGCGATATCCTCGAGCGCGTGGTAGGTCAGCCCCTCGTCCGCGGGCAACTGCACCAAGCGGGGCAGTCCCGAGGGGATCGGGACGACGGCGAAGCGGGGCTCGCCGTCAGGAGACGCGGGCGCCAACATGACGCCGAAGCTCAGGGTCAGATTAGCCAGGAGCGGGAAGCGCCGGTCCGGTTCAACCGCCATCGGGGTGAGCACCGGGAACAGCTCGGTGGCGAACACACGCTCCACGTGGGTCGCTTGAGCGGGGCTCAGATCTGGCGTGTGCGCCAGGCGGATGCCGCGCTTCGCCAGCCCCGGGAGGATCTCGTCGAACACGCACTTGTATTGGTCGCGCACCAGCCGGTGACTGCGGGCGTGCACGCGCTGGAGTTGCTGCCGCGGCGTCAGCCCGGCCGGGCAACGCTCCGTGCGACCTTCCGCCACCGCCCGCTTCAGCCGGGCGACGCGAACCATGAAGAACTCATCCAAGTTGGAGCTGACGATGCACGCGAACTTGAGGCGCTCCAGCAGCGGCACGCTGGCGTCTTGCGCTTCTTCCAGTACCCTGGCATTGAACTCCAGCCAACTGAGTTCGCGGTTGAGGTACAGGCTGGGGTCGGTCAGCTCAGTTTTCGTTTTCTTGGTCATGGCAATCAGACGCCCCGCAGTGCCACTCGCTTGCCGAAGCAGGCGAGGAACAGGTCGCCCTTCTCCTCCAGTGTCATGCGTTCCATCGTCCAGTCGCGGTTTCGGTCGACCAGGATGAGGAACTCGTCCTCGGTGATGCGGAATCGCAGTCGCCGCGCTTTCTGCTGGTGGTCGCGGTCGAGGGCGTCCGCCACGCGCAGTAGCGCGGCCAGCTTGCAGACAAGCACTCGGGCGGCACGGTCGAGCCGCATGTACCCCGCGTGCTCACGCTTTGGCGTGGAGCGACGGTGGTAGCGGGCCACATTGGCCACCAGCTCAATCTCCTCGCGCCCCAGCCCGAAGAGCTGGGCGGCGGAGATCACATAGTAGGTGTGCTGGTGGTGCGCGGTCATGCCCACAAACATGCCCACCTCATGCAGGAGCGCGGCCACCTGCAGAAACAGCCGCTCGCGGGTACCGAGGCCGTGCTCCTTCTTCAGGGCGTCGAAGAGGCTGGTCGCCGTGTTGGCCACATGCTGGCCGTGCGCGAGATCGACGGAGAACTTCTCCGCCAGCGACAGCGCCGAGGACAGGACGTGCTTGTCCAGCGCCTCGAAGCTGCGCCCGGTCTGCGAACTGGCCATCTCCAGGAGCAGCCCGCGTCGCAGGCTGGCGTTGGGGACGATCACGGAAGAGGCTGGGGTCTCCTTCAGGAACGCGCTGTAGGCCAGCAGCGCCGGAACCAGGGTCTCGGCTTCGAGGTACGACACGTTGTACTTGGCGACGAGGTTCTCCCGGGTCAGCCGAGAGGTCTGGGTGCAGAACTCGGAGAAGGTCTCCCTGTCGATCTCGTGGAAGGTGTCGTGGAACACCGCCTTCTTGAGCCGGCGTGCGACCAGCCGCATATCGCCGCCCTGGGCGATGAAGTGGTCCGCCTCGCGCAGCGACACGTCCCGTTGCAGGTTCGCCACCGCGTTGTGGATGAAGCGCTTGTACAACTCCGTCCGCTGGGCGTGGTCGGTACTGATCCCGGCGACCGTCTGCCGCAAGCGGATCGCGCCCATGGCCAGGGTCGCCGAATGGACGATCTCGCCGTCGTCGAGAATGGCGACATCGGCGCTGCCCCCGCCCACCTCCACCAAGAGCGCCACGCCCTTGTCGAAGGGAACCCGGCCATTCAGCGCCTCGTGGATGGCGGCATAGGACAGTCGGCTCTCTTCCGGACCCTCGATGATCTCGACTTCAATTCCGGTGGTCATGAAGACCCGATCGAGGAACGTGTCGCTGTTGGCCGCTTCACGGACGGCGCTGGTCGCGACTGCCCGAATGTCGCGAACGCCGTACTCATCCATCACCTTCTTGAAGCCCCGCAGTACCTCACAAGCGGCCCGGACGGACTCAAGCGACAACTCGCCGCGGGTGAAGGTGTCGTTCCCCAGGAGAACGCCCTTCCGCAGAGACTCCAACTGCCGGATGGTACCGTCTTCGTTGATCTCGGCGATCTCGGCGCGCAGCGCGCTGGCGCCGATGTCTATGACGGCGACCGGCTTCGGCCATTCCGAACTCCGTTGTCGCGTGGTTCGCATCAAGTCCCCTCACTGCCGATGGGGTGCCCCCCAAAATGGTCCACTCGGCGGGCCGATTCGGGGAGGGGCACAAGGAGCAGATTATACACCACCCGGAGGAAGAACTCCGCTCAGACCTGCCGAGGCGGCCCCTCGCCCGGCGTTCTCACTCCCGCTCTCCCCGCGCCCGCTGGTCCGCCTCGTGGCACGCGAATGCCGCTTCGTGCACGCGGCGAGCAACCTCGGCGTCGGCGACTACTGGCGTCCCCTCCCCTACCGCCGACACGAAGCTCTCCAGGCTTTCGCGCATGCCCGCCCAGCCGTGGACCGGTCGCTTCGGCGGGTGCTGCCCTTCGTTGACGGAGCCGGCCGCCGAGTACTTGGTCAGCGTGCCTTCCTGGAAGTCAACCACCAGCTCGCCTTCTTCGCCCAAGAGCCAGCCGGTGACGAACGTCCCCACCTTCGGTGAGAGAATCGAGTGGCTGAACCGACCAACGGCTCCGCTGTCGTACTCAAGGAGTGCGTGGCCCTGGTCCAGCATCGGGCCGTTGAAGGCGCGGATTCCGGTCACTTGTGCCCCCCGGGGCGCGAGGCCGCCGAGCAGCACGTCGAGCATGTCGAGGTACCACGCGCCGACCCACAAATAGAACGCCGCCCTGGCCAAGGGGTCGCTGAAGTCGCCGCCGCCGCGACCCCAGTTGCAGCTCAGGTCTACGGAGGCCGACAGCGGCCGGCCGACGTCACCCCGAGCTACCAGCCGCTGCACTGCTTGGGCGACGGGCAGGTAGCGAAGCTCGAAGTCGAACTGGACGAGGCGGTCGGCTGAGGTCGCTGCGTCGAGGACCGCCCGGACGTCACCACGGACGAGCGCAATGGGCAGCTCCAGGAAGAGGTGCTTGCCCTGGGCAAGGGCAGCTACGGCGACTTCTCGGTGGAGGGCGTTGGGCACGGCAACCAGCACGGCGTCAACCGACGCGTCCGCCAAAACCTCCCGGTAGTCGGCGGTGGTGGCGACCGCCTCCCCCAGCATTTCGCGAGCGCGTTGCCGCGTCGCCGCGCTCCGGGCCGCGACGGCTACCACTTCCACGTTGTCGAGAGTGCTCAGTGTGGGCACGTAAGCGCCGCGCGCCCACTCGCCGAATCCGATGAGACCGAGGTTCACGTTTGGCAACGGGTTTGCTCCTTGGAGGAAAGGTGAGAGAGGGACGAACAGGGAAGCTGTTGGTACGCCGGCCGCGCTCCGTCTCCTTCCTTGCCCGGAACACTTGGTCCCGTCTGCAATCAGGACCGGTTCACGCGCATAGTCGCGGCGCCCGCTGCGTCTGTATTGGGTAGACTACACACACGGCAAGCCGGAGGTTGTTCCCATGGACACAAGATGGTACGGAAGCTGGGTTCACGTGAGTTTGTTGGTGACTGTTTTGTTGGCCCTGACAGGCGTGCAAGTACTGCAGGCCCAGGAGGCGGGCACCAAGGGACCGGGCACTGTCACCTTGGACTTGAAGGACGCGGGCCTCGGTGACGCCCTCACCGAGATCGGCAAGCAGACCCAGTGGGAGATCTGTGCCAGCGCCGAGCTGCCGGGCAAGGTGACCCTGAGGGTCGACAGCACCGCAGGGGAGACGGCTCTGGATCGGGCTGTTCAGCAGTGCGGCAGTCGTTGGCTGCGGCTCTACCTGGTTGGCAAGCCGACCCAACAGGCGCCCGCTTGGGAGAGCAAAGAGCTGATCCAGTTCCTCATGGATCAGCAGCGCGACCGGATTCTACACATGCCCTTCGAGAAACAGCAGGGAGAACTGCTGCGCAACGTCTTCGCGTTCCGACCGAACGGTGGCGACCGCGGGGGACCGGCAGGGCAACTCCAGGCCGGGGGGACTTTCCCGTGGGACCCGCTGCGGCCGTTCCGGGCAGCCGAGTACCACGAGCAGGTCGACCTCTCCGTGCAAAACGGAACGCTTCTCTCCGCCCTGGATGCCCTTTGGGGAGCGAGCGGTTACCCGGTCGTCGCCGAGGAGGACCTGCAGGGCGACGTGTCCGTCGAAGCGAAGCAGGAAGCCCTTGAGACTGTGCTGGACAAGCTGTGCACGCCGCTGAACCTGAAGTGGCGCCGAGTGTATCTGGTCGTCCCCCTCGAGGAGCTGAACCGCGACCAGGTGGCGCAGCGCATGAACCAGGGCTGGAACATGATGTGGGATTCCTTCTTCAGCTTGGACGCGCCGGCGCGCCAGAAGTGGCTCCAGTGGGGCATCTCCATGCTGCAGTCCATCCCGCCCGCCCAGGTTGCGCAGATCAGGCAGTCCGAGTTCGCACCCCGCATGGTTGAGGCGGCTACCCAGTTGGTCACCCGGCTCAATCCCCAGCAACGGCGGGAGGTCGCTCCCTTGGCTCAGATGCTGCTGAGCGTCTTCGGAGGGCAGTGACCGGCATGCTCTTCCGCGAGCAAGGCAGACCAGGCGAGAGGTTCCCTCGTGGCGGCCGCCAGGGCTTCACGCTCATTGAGCTGCTCATCGTGATTGTCATCATCGCGATTCTGGCAGCGCTGCTGTTCCCCGTCTTCGCCAGGGCGCGCGAACAGGCGCGGAAGACTCGGTGCGGGTCCAACCTGCGGCAGATCGGTCTCGCCTTGGAGATGTACGCCTCCGACTACGACGGGCTGCTGCCGCTGGCCTACTCCACCCCCTCGCAGGACGGGCAGCCCGGCATTGTGGTGCTGCTGCTTCCTTACGTGAAGAACCGAGAGCTGTTCCGTTGCCCGAGCGACGTCGCCAAGAAGTGGCAGACCGAGGGCACCAGCTATGACTACGGGTTTGGGCTCCTGTCGCCTCCCCTCGTCGCCGGCCTGCCCCCCCAGCCTCAGCCCCTCGACTCGCCCTGGAACACCGATCCCTCGAAGTACGTGGTGTCCGCCGACTTCGAGCCGAAGTGGCACACGCCCGGCCCGAACCTGCTCTTCTGCGATGGTCATGTCAAATGCATCGAGCCGGGAATCGCTATGGCTGGGCTGCCAACACCGTAGCTGCCTCGTTCGCCGGTGCGACGTGCGTTCCGGCGCTAACGGCTGTATACTCAACGGTCTGGGGAATCGGCTACCCGCCCCTCGTCTGAACACCTCGACGGTTGGGGCGACCCCTGAGCGCTTGCAGAGGACTCGCTCGCGCAGTGGTTCATGGTCAAACGCCGCCACCGACAACCCCGGCGCCACCAACGTGACACGTGGAACATGACACGTGATACGTCACCCCACCGACGCGCCTTCGCAGGAGACACACAACCCATGCCCCTCTCGACAGAGCAACTACTGCACCTGTACCGGCAGATGGTGCGGATACGGCGGTTCGAGGAGAAGGTGAACCAGTTGTTCTTGGAGGGCGTCATGCCGGGGACGCTGCACCTTTACATCGGCCAGGAGGCTTGTGCCGTCGGCGTCTGCGAGGCACTGCAACAAACCGACTGGATCACCAGCACACACCGCCCCCACGGGCACGCGATTGCGAAGGGCGTCTCGATGGACTCGCTAATGGCCGAGCTGTTTGGCAAGACGACCGGATGTTGCGGCGGGTACGGCGGCTCGATGCATGTGGGCGACCCAGCCGTAGGGTCGCTGACGGCCATTGCCATTGTCGGCGGCAACACCCCCGTGGCTTCCGGCATGGCCCTTGGCTTCAAGCTGCAGAAGACCGGTCAGGTGGTTTGCTGCTTCATGGGCGATGGCGCCGTGAACGAGGGGGCCTTCCATGAAGGGGTCAACATGGCGGCGATCTGGGACTTGCCGGTGGTCTTCATCTGCGAGAACAACAAGTACGGCGCCTCGACGCCCGTCGAGCAAGTCGTGAAACTGGAGAAGTTGGCCGACCGCGCCCACGGCTACGGCATTCCGGGCGTCACCGTGGACGGCATGGACGTGCTGGCGGTGCACGAGGCGATTGCCCCAGCGGTCGAGCGCGCCCGCTCGGGCGGCGGCCCGACGTTCGTCGAGTGCGAGACCTACCGGTTCATCGGCCACTCCCGAAGTGACACCCGCGGCTACCGGTCCCGGGAGGAGGAGGCTGAATGGAAGGCGCGCGACCCAATCGCCCGTCTGGCCGCACAGCTCAAGGAAAGCGAGCAGGCTACCGACGAGGCGCTGACAGCGATTGCGGCCGCCGTCGAGGAGGAGCTTGAGCAGGCCGTTGCCTTCGCGCGGGAGAGCCCGGCACGTGCACCGGAAGACTGCTTGAGGCACGTGTTCACCGAGGAGGGAGCGCACTGATGGCGGTAGCTCAGCCGGAAACCCGAACCATGACCATCGCCGAAGCCCTGCGAGAGGCGATCCGCGAGGAGATGCGGCGCGACGAGCGTGTGTTCTGCTTGGGCGAAGACATCGGCATTCCCGGCGGCTTCGGCGGCGCGTTCACCGTGACGCTGGGGCTGGCCGAGGAGTTCGGCCACCAGCGCATCCTCGACACGCCCATCTCCGAAGCAGGCATTGCCGGCGCAGCCGTCGGTGCGGCGCTGGCCGGCATGCGCCCCGTCGCCGATGTGCAGTACGCCGATTTCCTCTTCTGCGCCATGGACCAACTCGTCAACCAGGCAGCGAAGATGCGCTACATGTCGGGCGGGAAGGTCGCTGTGCCTTTGGTCATGCGCGCGCCTTCGGGTGCTACCACGCGGGCCGCACAGCACGGGCAGAGCCCCGAGTCCTACTTCATCCATGTTCCCGGGCTCAAGGTTGCCTGCCCGTCCACCGCCTACGACGCCAAGGGCTTGCTGAAGACGGCCATCCGCGACGACAACCCGGTGCTCTTCTTCGAGCACAAACTCCTGTACGGCAGCAAAGGCATGCGGGCCGAGAAGGGAGCGCTCTCGCCGGTCGGAGAGGTTCCGCTCGACGACTACACGATCCCCTTCGGCAAGGGAGCCATCCGCCGCGAAGGGACCGACGTCACCATCGTTGCGAAGCTGTTGATGGTCTACAAGGCGCTGTCTGCAGCGGAAGCCCTCGCCGAGGAGGGCATCTCGTGTGAGGTCCTCGACCCGCGAACGCTGGTTCCCTTCGACACGGAGTTGGTCGTCGAGTCGGTCCGTAAGACAGAGCGCCTGGTCATCGTCGATGAGTGCCCGCGAACCGGCGGCTGGGCCGGGGAAGTCGCGGCTGAGATCCAGGAGCAGGCGTTCGGTCACTTGGACGCACCCATCAAGCGCGTGACCGCGCCGGACACGCCCGTGCCTTTCGCGCCGGTGATGGAGAAGTACTACGTGCCCGATGAGCAGGACATTGCGCAGGCCGTCCGGGAGGTCCTGCGGTGGCGTTGAGTCCGCTCTCCACGCTCCTCGGCGCGGCAAGGGCTGACGGCTACGCCGTGGGGTACTTCGAAGCATGGGACACCTACAGCTTCGAGGCTGTCGCCGAAGCGGCGGAAGCGGAACAGTCGCCGGTGGTCCTGGGCTTCGGCGGCATGATGATGGACCCGGCGTGGCTGGACCGGTTCGGCATAGAGCCGTTGGGCGCCTACGCGCGCGCCGTCGCCCGGCGCCTCGACGTACCTGCTGCACTGATCCTCAATGAGGTCCGAGAACCGGAGCACGGGCGCCGAGGTGTCAGCGCCGGATTCAACGTGGTGATGCTGGACACCTCGGAGCTTCCGTTTGAGCAGCGCGTGGAGCGGACCCGGGAGCTGGTGGCATTCGCCCACCCCGAAGGCGTCGAGGTACAGGCCGAGTTGGGGCAACTGCCGGACTTCGGCGGCGAAGACGCCGGCAGCGCGACGGACCCGCATGAAGCTCGCGCGTTCGTCGCGGCGACTGGCGTCGACTTCCTGGCGGTCTCCGTCGGGAATGTGCACCTGTGCACCGAGGGCGCGGCCAAGATCAAGTGGGAGCGCTTGCGGGCGATCCGGCAGCAGGTCGACGTCCCGTTGGTGATCCATGGCGGAAGCGGACTGTCGCCTGATACGGTTGCCGCGTTGATCCGCGAGGGGATCACGCTCTTCCACGTCGGCACGGTCATGAAGCGGCGCTACTTGGAGGCGGCGCGGGCGACAGTGGGGAACCTCGCGAACCAAGTCAACTACCAGGCTCTCGTCGGCTCTCGAAAGCCGACCGATCTCCTGATGCCCGGCAAGGCGGCAGTGATTGAGTCCGTGCGTTCGCTCATGCGGCTCTACGGCTCGTCGGGCAAGGCGGTGTAAGATGGCAACGAAGATCGTCGTTCCGGACGCCGGGCAGACCACCGATGAACTGCTGCTGGTGAAGTGGCACGTGGCCGTCGGAGACGACGTCGCAGCAGGCGACCTGCTGGCCGATATCGAGACCGACAAAGCCGTTGCGGAGTTGGAGTCCCACGCGACCGGTCAGGTCCTCAAACTGATGGCCGAGGAAGGCGACACCGTCGAGACCGGGCAGACACTGCTATGGATTGGGGCGCCGGGAGAGCAGGTCGACGAGGCGACGGCGCCCGGCGCTGGAACAACACCCGCGGAGCAAGCCGTCACCCCTGAGGACGCGGCGCCGACGCCCACCAGCCCTGCCCCCGCCGGCACCCTCGCCACGCCGGCCGCCCGCACGGCCGCGCGCGAACACGGGGTGGACGTGAAGGCAGTTGCCGGCACCGGGCCGGCTGGCTGCGTTGTGAAACGCGACGTAGCGGCATTCCCGACCCGCGACCACGAGAGCCTGCGTGGCACCCGCGTTCCGTTGAGCAGCATGCGGCGCGCCCTCGCGGTTCGTCTCCAGCAAAGCGTCCGGGAGGCGCCGCACTTCTACGTGACCGTCGAGGTGGACATGACGCGTGCCCTGGCCGTTCGGCAGGCGGCCGAGCCGCGAGTCACGCTCAACGATGTGATTGTGAAGGCGGCGGCCGATATGCTGGCCGAGTTCCCCCGGCTGAACTGCCGGCTCGAGGCAGACGCGATCCACTACCTGGAAGACATCAACATCGGTATCGCCGTCAGCGTGGATGACGGGCTGGTCGTCCCAGTGGTGGCCGGAGCGGACAAGCGCACGCTCGCCGAGGTTGCTGAACGGGCACGGTCGGTGGTCGCCAGTGCTCGAGCCGGGAGACTCGCAGCGGGCGCGCAGAGCACGTTCACCGTCTCCAATCTCGGTATGTACGGCGTCAAGTCCTTTACCGCCATCATCAACCCACCGGAAGCGGCCGTCCTCGCGGTCGGCGCCGTGGAAGACAAACTGACCCTCACGGCGGCTGGCATCGTCGCCGTGCCGACGATCTGTCTCACGCTCTCGGCCGACCACCGGCTCGTCGATGGCGCGCTGGCGGCCCGATTCCTGGCGGCGCTGAAGGACCGACTGGCGAACGCTCCCCAACCGGTGAAGTGAGCGAGAGAGAGGCACTGTGGGTCGCATGAACCAACGTCAGTGCAGCCGCGAGTGGATCGAGCGCACCCTCCGTCACGAGCCGAGCGGGCCGGTGCCCTACAACTTCTCATTCTCGCCGCCAGCACAGCGACTGGCCGAATCCCACTACGGCACGCCGCTGGAAGACCGTCTCGACCTCCCCCTCCGCATGGTCGGGCCGAAGTCTGTGAAGCCGTTGTACGCTGACCCGGGTGAGTACGGCGAGACGCTCGCAGACGAGTTCGGGGTGGTGTGGTCCACGAGCGAACGGGACCGCGGCTCGCCCGTCGGCCCGTGCCTGCCGGAGTCGACGCTGTCGGGCTACACCTTCCCTGATCCCAGCGCAGCGTACCGGTTCGCGCACCTGGACGAGTGGTGTGCCTTGCGGGAAGGGCATTACCGCCTCTTGTGGGTTGGCGATCTGTGGGAGCGGGCTACGTTCATGCGCGGCATGGAAGCGTTGATGACAGACGTTGTGCTTGCGCCTGGCTTCGCGGACGCATTGCTCCGGGGCCTCGCAGACTACCTCCTGCAGACCATGGCGCTTCTCTTCGACCGGTTCGCCTTCGAGGGCATCGCCGTCAGCGACGACTACGGGACGCAGCAGGCGTTGGTCCTCTCCCCTACTCATTGGCGCAAGCTCATCAAGCCACGGTTGGCCGAGATCTACGCGCTCGCCAAGCAGAACGGCCGCACGGTGTTCCACCACTCCTGCGGCAACGTCACCGAAATCGTCGGCGACCTGGTGGACCTCGGGTTGGACCTCCTCCACCCCCTCCAGCCCGAGGCGATGGACCTCGCGTGGCTTAAGCGTGAGTTCGGCAAGCACCTCACCTTTTGCGGAGGCGTGCCCACTCAAACGTTGCTGGTTCACGGTTGCCCCGAAGACGTGCGCCGCGAAGTGCGTCGGCTGAAGACGGACATGGGCGGCGACGGCGGCTACATCCTGGAGCCGGGCATCACGCTGCAAGCGGATGTGCCACTGGAGAACCTGATCGCGCTGATCGACGAAGCGCGGGAGCCGTGACCCGAGTGTGTCTGCGGGAGGCGCTCTGCTTTGCGCTCGCTGAGCAGGCTCTCCAGCTCCCCCGGTGAACTCTACGCCCGCGGCTACCGAAACCTCTTCTCTGCAAGGACGCAGCAATGGCTCACCCGACCCTCGGCATGATGACGTACTCCTTCCACGGCATGCTCACCCGGAGGGAGATCGATGTCCCCGGCGTCGTGCGGTTCTGCGCTTCACTTGGCGTGCAGGACCTGGATCTCACTGACCGGCACTGGCTGGACCCCGACAGGGACGTCCTCGCTACCGTCGAGGCGCTGGAGGAAACGGGGATGGGCGTCGCGTGCTGCAACACCTCGCTCGACTTGGTCTCCCGAGGGGCCGACGCAGCGGCGACGCGTCAGGAGCAGCTCCGGGAGCTGTTCGATAGGCTTGCACAGATCAAGTGCCGCGCCGTTATGCTGGGCAGCGTCCCCAACGGTCTCGGCCCGGCGGAGTGGCGCGAGCAGTTCGGCATTGGCCTGGCCGAAGCTGTGCCGCTTGCCGAGGAGTACGGCATGACCGTGACCTTCGAGAACCGGGGCGGGCCGGCCGGCGAGTTCATCGGTACGGTCGAGCACTTTGAACACATCCTCGACGCCGCCAGCGAACCCCGCTTGCAGATCACCTTCGACGTAGGCAACTTCCGCTATGTCGGCATGGACAGCGACGAAGCGTTTGACCGGCTCGTAGACCACGTCGCCCACGTTCACTTGAAGGATGTCGTGCCCCGCGGCGAGTCATTCCAAATGATGCCGCTGGGCGAGGGCGACGTCGACAACGCACCCACGATCCGCAAGCTGGCGGAACGCGGGTACGAAGGCTGCCTGTCCATCGAATGCGGCGGTCTCGGCAGCGATCTGGAAGATGCGCGCAAGAGCGTGGAGTTCGTCCGCCAGGTCCTGCTCCCATGAGTCCCAGATGTCCCAGCGTTGCCATAAGCCCGATGGCACCCCCGCGGAGGACCCATCCATGATCGAGCCCAACGCCCGCAAAGAGATCCTGAAGCGAGAACGTTCCACCCTCTACTCCTGTGGCGAGCCGCTCCTCGGCGGCTACTACACCGAAGAGGAGATCGACGTAGTCGTCGACACCATCCGCGCTTCTATGGACCCGTCGGTGGGCTTCGGCTTCACCGTCGAGGAGATTGTCAACTTCGAGCGGGACTTCGCGGCGTTCTGCGGCACTGAGCACTGCATCTCCGTCAATGGTGCCGGCACCGGGCTCGATATGGCGATGAGGGCGCTCGACCTGGAGCCGGGAGACGAGGTGATCGTGCCGGCCATCAACTTCAAGGCACAGGCGCTGTCGGTCATCGGCCAAGGGGGCAAGGTCGTCTGGTGCGAGGTGGACGAGCGCACCCTCCAGGCCGATCCGGAGGACGTGGAGCGGCGGCTCACGCCGCGAACGCGGTGTATCTACCCCGTGCACATGAACGGCTTGTCTGCCCCCATGGACGAGCTACTTGAGATCGCCGAGCGCCATCCCCACCCGAAGCACGGGCCGCTCAAGGTGATCGGCGATGCCGCGCGGGCGTGCGGCGGCGGCTACAAGGGCGGCAAGATCGGCAAGTTCGGCTGGATGACCGTTTTCAGCTTCCACACCCAGAAGAACATGACCACCCTCGGTGAAGGCGGCGGCATCACCACCGACGACGCGGAGCTGGCAGACCGGCTCCGCCGCTTCCGGCAGTTCGGCGGCGGAAGCGAGTGGGGCACCAACTACAAGCTGACCAAAGTGCAAGCCGCCGTCGGCTCAGTGCAAGTCCGGCGACTCCCCCAGATGATCGAGCAACGCCGCCGGATCGCCAAGGAACGCAACGCCCTGCTGGAGGGTGTGCCCGAACTGACGCTGCCCTATGCGCCCCGCGACTGCGAGCACTCCTACTACCTCTACACCTGCCTCGTCCCCGAAGCTTGGGCTGGGGAGAAGCGCGACAAGCTGATGCAGCTCCTGCGGGAGGACTACGGCGTCGGCTGTTGTGTCGCCAACCCGCCGCAGTACCTACAGACGCCCTTCCTCGGCGAGATGACCAAGGGACAGGACCTGCCGCGCAGCAACAAGCTCGCCCAGCGGCTGTTCTGCGTGTCGATCCACCCGCTGATGACTACAGCCCACAACGAGTACGTGTGTGCGGCGTTGATTGAGGCGGTGGAGCGGATCCGGGAGGCGTGAGCCAAAGTTGACCTCACGGCACGATTCCCCTACAATCCCCCGCACCGATGAACGCCCGCTCTGCACCCATCACGCGTCCCCTTGTCGATGAGGCCGCTCACCGACTCCACGCAGCCGCGCCGGCGGCCACCATCATCCTCTTCGGCTCACGGGCCAACGGCACTCCTCGGGCCGACAGTGATGTTGACTTTCTGGTCGTTCAACCTCAAGTGACTGAACGTCGCCGGGAGATGGTCCGGCTCAGCGATGTTCTGCGACCAATGCGCCTCCCGGCCGACGTTGTGGTTACCAGCAGGAAGACATTCGATGACTGGTGTCGGACCCCGGGGACGCTCATGTTCGAGGCAGCAACGAAGGGTGAGGTCCTGCATGCCGGCCTGTGAACGCGTTAGGAAACTGCTGACGAAGGCGGCTCAGACCGGAGGCAGTTGGGCCAGGCTGCGTTGCCGGGGGAGAACGGTGGCGGCTGACCACACTGGTCCCCGGGGAGGTTGACTGCTGGGTCAGGGCTCACGGGCTGACGGCTTCCGCCAACACCGTGTAGAACACCAACGAGTTCAGCACGCCCGACGGTGGCAGCCCCTTCACGTCGTAGCCCGGAATCTCCACGGCGGCGTCGCCGAAGACCCATTGCGGGTCGAGGAATGTGTCGGCGAGGCGGGTGTCGAGAGGCGCTGCCGGGTTCGAGGCGACCACGCAGATCGACGCGGCGCCCGCGTCGCGGGCTGCCTGCAGAAGTGCGGTCGGCATCTCGGTGTACCAGACGATCAGGGCGGTGTCTCCCTTCATTGCCTTGGCGCGGAGGTCGGCTTCTGCTTGCGTTCGGGGCAGCACGGTGAGGGGCGCCCCGAACCCCTCGGGCAGGAGTTGCGCCGGCTCGAAGTGACCCAGGTTCACGTGGAAGACGGTATGTCCGGCCGCGACGGTTTGGCGGACCGCTGCGCCCGCGGCGGCGAGCTGCTTCTCCTGCGTCTGCAGCCCGGTCACGGCGCGGACGATTGCTGTCAGGTACTGCTTCCCCAACACCCCAGGTTCCACGGCGGGGACCTTGAGGTCATCGTGGAACCGCAGCGCTCGGTACCGCGCGTTGCGCTCCCGAGAACCCTCGACCATAACGCTTTGCCACATTGTGGGCATCTTCCCGGCGCGGGTGCAGACGCCCACGAGGTCGCCGGTGAAGGCCCAGAGCTGCGCGAGGTCCATCGCGGCGGCGACCTGCGGTGCCAGCGGCGTGTCGGTGGGCAGACCGTTCGGGAGGAAGTGGTCGGCGACAGGCTTCAGCTCGGCACCCGAGGAGGCGCTCCCGAAGGCGACGATCAGCGCGCCCTTCTCGTGGACTTGCCGCAGCAGAGCCGCGTCGGCCTTCTCGGCTCCTTGCAGGCAGCCGTACACGAGCACACCGCCGGCAGCAACGGCCGCCGGATCTTTCATCACGACAACCGGCATCAAGCCGCCGGCGCGGCCGAGCCACTCGATGTCGAATCGAGGGATGGACCCGGCGACCCAGAGCTGGCCGCCGTCCAGGAAGCGGCTCGCCGCGGCCTCGGCGGCCGCTTCTCGCGCCCGCCAGTTGGTTTGCATGGTCTCCAGGGCGGAGAGGGAGTTCGTGCGGATCGTGTCGGAGGGGGAGGCGAGTAGGGTGGGTAGGACGAGGAACTGAACCAGAACGGTGAGACGGCGGGTGTGTGTTTGCATGGGTGCTGGGCGACTCCTAACGGTGGGTGGGTGTGGCTGCGGCGCTCCTTCACAGTCGCGGCTCGGATTGGGGTGCGCGGTTGGTCAGTCGAGGCGGGCGAACGCTTCCACTTCCTTCGCCGCCGCGGCGAACTCGGCCGGTGTGGCCGCGAGGATCATGTTGAGTGCTTGTTCCTCGTCGAACGACACCGTGCCGCCAGCGGCGGGCTTCAGCCCCTCCAACCGAGTCCACCGGGTCCGGCGAAGCTCGCCTAGCTCCACGCGCATGGCGCCCAGCGAGGGGAGGGCGACTGAGGCGGGCTTCGCAGGCGCCGGCGGCAGACCGTATGTGCCGGGGAAGGGCAGGATCAGCAGGCGACGAGCCGACGCGAGGTCGCGGTCGTCGAGGCTCTGGACGACCGCGTGGCCGGCGATCGCCAACAGCGGCTTGCCGCCGCGCACGGACGCCGTGCGTCCGCGGAGCACGGCGCCCTGCGCCTCGACAGTTGTCAGGCGGCCGCTGCTATTGAAGACGGCAAGCCCGGCGCTGTTGGCGGCAAGCGTCAGGGCGACGGGCGGCGACTTGTCGGGATCGACGCCTCGTACCGTGGCCTGGACGGCGGCCTCGGTGTCGTTGTAGAGCACGAAAGCTTCGCCGCGGTCCTCAAGCGGCACCCGGAAGCAGCGGAGAGTTGGTGTGTCCGGTTGCACAGCGTTGCGCGCGACTCCCGCCCGCCGGAGAAACTCCAGGTAGAGCGCTCGGTGCCACGGCAGCGACTCGGTTGCGGTCTCCACCGGATCGGTGCAGAAGAGCACCGAGCCCGTTCCCAGTCTCCGGCTGGTGAGCACCGGGTGACCGCCGGCGTCCGTCGCCAGCACTTCGGCATCGGTGACCCGGACATCGATGCCGGGTCGTGCTTCACCGCCAGCCAGACCGCCAATTGCCGAGGAGAGTTGCGTCGGCTTGCCGGTGTTCCGAGCGATGTTTGGGTAGCGTTCGCCGACGCGCTCGACGCCCGCCAACTCCGGCAGTCGTTGCTGGCGGGTCAACTTCCGTTGCGGGTCGTAGCTCAGGTCGCCGGAGACGTAGAGCGCACCGCCCCTCTGGACGAACTGCTTCAGCAACTCCACGACTTTGTCCGACGGGCAGTACGGCACTGGGTAGAGCAGTGCACGGACGCTGTCGGGGAGCTTGTCGAGTTGGTTCTCGCTGAGGAGACCGAAGTCGACCTGGCAGCTCATCAGCAGCTCTTCCGCGCGGTGGAGGGCGTTGGTCGCTGGAACGCGCGACCCGCCCAGGCGGTGGTTCTCCGGCACGACGAGCAGGATCTGCGGCGTCTCATACCGCGGGCGCAGCCGGCCGAGGGTGAAGGCAAGGGCGCGCATCACCGACGCTGCCGGGCGCGGGACTCGGTCTGCGTGGACCAGCCCGCACGGGAAGATACCCTCCATCGGGTCGCGCCAGTGCCAAGACGCCAGCGCAGCGGCGCCCAGCCCGAAGGCGTGATGCACTAGGTAGGAGAACCGCCGGCAGAACTTCTCCGGCGTGTCCCCCATGCCCCAGGGGTCCTTCTCGGTGTAGGTCGGGTGATCCTTGGCGCCGCACTCACCTTGCACCATCGGCTTGCCTATGACGCGCAGGTCGATGTCCTTGAGTTGCGCCGGGAAGCCCGCAAACGGGCCGTAGTAGTGCCGGTCGGTGAAGTCCAGGTCTGCCGAGGCAAGCGGCGGGTCCCAGATCCGGTCCGCGCCGCCGTAGCTCTGCATGAACCCCACCGAGGCGAGGCGGGTGTCGTCGCCGGACCGAAGCGCCGCCCGGTTAGCAGTCGCCCACCGCCGCTGCGCGGTGGCGAGGAACAGGTGCGTGTCAGCCGAGCGAACGTCGTCCCACCGGTCGGACAGCGGCGTCGGCTTCACCGCGCCCAGCTCGACGCTCCCGTCCCCCCAGGCTTGCTGCAAGCGCTCGGTGGTGCCGTAGCGTTCGCGCAGGAACTCGTTGAAGGCAGCTTCGGCGCCCGGCTCTTCCACGCCGAATTGCGGCTCGTTGCAGACGTCGACCGTCAGCCACGGCGAACGGACGCCGTTCGTCCGCACGCCGCGGTAGCGCTCACCAATCGTCTTCGCCTGCTCCGCCTCGTCGGCGAGGGTGCTGGGCACGACGGTGTTGGTGAGGTTAGGCGTATGGTACAGCAGGACCCGATGTTGCTGCGCCAACTGGACGATGGCATCGCTCTGCCGGCGGTCGCCGTCGGTCTTGAAGGGGATGAACGCGCGGGAGAAGTGCAGCCCGTAGTCCTGCATCATCGCGAAGTCGCGCTCGAAGGCCAGCGGCGATCGGGCCGTCACCGAACCGTTCTGCCCCCAGTAGGTCTGGCAGCCCAAGGCGAACAGCGGCCGCTCGCCGAAGGCAAAGTAGGGGCCGCGCTTGGTCAAGGGCCTGTCCGACCTGTCCGACTTGTCTGACCAGTCGGACCAGACGACGACTGCGTTGTCTTCCTGGTCAATTGGCTTGCCGGCCATCAGCAGTGTCGCACGAACGCTGGACAACCCACCAGACAAGTCGCTCGGCGTCTTCCACTCAGCCGTCACCGACTCGGTGGTGTTCGGCGCCAGCGTGAGCGAACGGGTCTCGGTGAACGCCGCCTTGCCGCCGTGCTGCGCCAGAGCCTCCAAACGCACGACGACCTCTGCCAGCTCTCGCCCGAAGTTGCTCACTTGAGTGCGAAGCCGAACTGCCTCGCCGGGGCGGTAGCCGGAGAACTCGGTGTCGGTGTCGTGCACGTAGACGCTGCGGAGCAGGTGCCCAACGGTGCTCACGAATAGCTCCTTGCCCTTCGGGGCAGCGGCGCCGAACAGGTCTCGGTTGGTCACGCCGAAGAACGCGAAGCTGGCGCCGGTGTAGTAGCCGGCGTAGGTGCGCATGATCGAGCCGAGCGGACCGCGATAGCGACCGAAGCGGTCCAAACCGTCGAGCAGCGGAATCAGCCGCGACAGGTTCGGCCCGAACCCGTGCCCCTGGTTGCTGGTCATGCCGACGGCGGCGTAGCCTTCGAAGGGCCCGGCGAGGGCACCAACGCCGGCCAGCGCGAACTGCCCCTCGGCTGCCTTGGCACTGCGCACCCACTCCAGTCGATGCGACGGATCGAAGAGCGGAACTTGGTCGGGCGTCGGCCACATGGCGTCGCGGATGGGGGCGTACCGTGTGTTCAGACGCGGAGGCGGCGTCCGGAGACTCGCCAACGGGTCGGCCTGCACGCACACGTCGTCGAGCCAGAACGTGTGGTCCTGATCGGCGGCGGCGATGTCTACTGCGACGCCGAGGAGCAGTCGGTCGGCGTGCTC
>Ga0210024_1000437_pt1 | contig 37543 bp, 33 predicted proteins | sample CryGeymeta201525_FD_183988 | JGI IMG/M metagenome (GOLD analysis project Ga0210024, IMG submission 183988) | Groundwater microbial communities from Crystal Geyser aquifers in Utah, USA - Crystal Geyser metaG 2015-25 (SPAdes) (version 2) | ecosystem: Environmental > Aquatic > Deep subsurface >...
CGAAAGCCTCCACCGCATGCTGATCCGCCCGCAACGTTTCGCCGAAGCACTCTCTGAGTTTTTTGAAGTGATTATCAGACGACCTCTGATTCGAAATTTTGTCGTGTAGTGTGATTTCGGACTAAATTTGCAGTCATTTTGTCTTAAGTTAATGCTTCTTCCCCAATGACTCATAAGATGCATTGTTCACGTTCATGCCTCTCCCCCCCGTCCTCCTTCCCATGGCATCGATTGATGCCATGCGGCCAGTCTTCTTGATCGTCATGGGACTCTCACTTCTATTCGTCGCGTGGCGCCTAACGCGCCACACGAGCGGATGGTCGTCACGGATCCTGATGTTAGGGGCTCTGCTTCTCGCATTGGGTTACTCAGTCACCCTTCCTCTCTATCAGGCGAGGGTCGTTTTACCGATCGACTTGCTGAGGTTTTACCCGAATGCCGATGCTGGCATCGCGATGGGCTGGCACTTGGTGAAGCTCTTTTCCATGAACGGTGGATGGCTACTCTTTGGTTTGGGCCTTGCGATTCACGCTCGCGTCTTCGAACCCGCCCCAGCTCCTCGCGTAGTCGCTGTCACCCCTCAAACTGAACCGTCACTGTGATGAATCTCCTTCTCGAACTCGTCATTACCCAGGGCTTTCTGATGGATGTCTTTGGCGTCATTGGCCTAGGCCTCGTCGCACTGGCGGCGATCCGCCTCTCCAGGCGCTGGGGTTCCACGGGCGGCACGATGATGATTTGGGGTGCAATCTCGCTGCTGATTGGACGCATTGGCATTTTAATCTTCTCTCACCACGTCACACCCTTCAATCAGGCTGCATTCGATCCGACTCTGCTAGCCATCGGAAAGAACGTTCCCCTTGCACTCCTGACCTTCGGCCTCGGTGCCGTCGTCTGGGGCTTCTGGGGTCATGAACGGCAGCTTTCCGCCGCACCAATTGCTGACTGATTCACCCCACAAGAACTCATACATTCCCTCTCCGGAGCTCGCGTCCGGAGAGAAAAAAGTAGCCCGTGATCTTCCGAAAGGAGAATCGCGGGCTACTTTTGTTGATACCAGTCAGTGGTGGGGTTGTTTGATCCCATGAACATCCCGAATCCGGTACTGAAAATTTCCGTTTGGGGGGAGGTGGAAAACTCAGTTGATCGGTGGGGCTGCTCAGTTGATGTGCCAAGAGTGCCTCAGAATCTCAGACTTAGCTATTACGCGATCACTGAGAACGCGATCGCGGAGGGTAAATTCATGCAACTCCCCGTTTTTGACTAAATAGTCAACAAGCTGGATTGACTTGACGGAATCGTCAAGTAGTGGTCCCCGCATGCCGCCGCTGAGCACCGCCCGCATCCGCTTGCTTGAAGCGATGATTACCGCCATCTGGGAGCGGAGCTACGGTTCCACCTCGGTGGACGCGATCTGCGAGCGCGCCGATGTTCGCAAAGGCAGCTTCTACCATTTCTTTAAATCTAAGACCGATCTCGCCGTCGCGGCGCTTGAGCATCTTTGGGCAACTTCGAGCCAACCGATCATCGAGGCAGTCTATTCGCCCACCCGGCCTCCACTGGCTCGTTTCGAACGCATGATCGAGCTTTGGTATCAGAAAGCGCTCGATTGCCAGCGGGATCATGGCCGGGTGCTGGGATGTCCCTATTTCAATCTCGGCACCGAAACGGCATCCATCGAACCGGAAGTGGCGGCCACGATCCGTGAAATGCTCGATCGATATCAAGGCTACCTCGAGGCAACTCTGCGTGAGGCCAACGAGCAAGGTGACATCTCGATCGACGACCCCAAGGAAACCGCCGACTGCATCTTCTCCATGATGGAAGGGTGCTCCGCCCAGGCTCGCATCCACAACGACCCGGAAAGAGTCCGCCACTTCGCCGGGGCCTTCGGTCGCATCATCGGCGCGGAACTGCATCCGGACCTCCATGGACTGAGCCCCGGTATCTAACAGCTTTCCCAACCCCTTCAAATTTCATGAGTTCATCATCCCAATCACGCCAATCCGTTGCATGGATCGGCATTCTTATGGTTCTCGGCATCACCATGTGGTTCGGTTGGAAGGCCTTACGTGACGCCAAGCCCGAGAACGCCCCTACCGGAAAGCCTGGTGGCAGGCCGCCCAGCACGGTCATTATCAGACCCGTCGAAGAGCGGGAAGTCGTCGAACATCTCGCCGTCACCGGAACCATTCGCGCCGTGCGTCGTGCAGAAGTCGCCGCGAGGGAATCGGCCGCGGTCGATTCTTTGAATGCCGACGAGGGAGACCTCATTGAAGCCGGATCCGTCATCGCCAGACTGGACACAAGAAGGCTCGAAGCTCTCAAGCAAGAGGCCACTGCCGCCCTAACCGCATCGAAAGCCGAGCTGACCCAGCGCGAAGCAGAACACGATCGAGCGGTACTCGACGAGGACATGATGCGGGGCTTGTGGGATGAACGAGCCGTCGCCGAGCGCGAATACCTCGACAGCCTTCGTGAAATGAAAGTCTCCGCTGCCCGAGTGAACGCCGCGAAGGAAGCCATCGAAGTCGCATCCAAGCGATTCGATATCCTCGATGTCCGCTTCAATGATCTCGAAATCAAAGCCCCTTTCTCCGGACGCGTCGTCGCCGTGCATACCGAGTTGGGCGAATGGGTCAACGAGGGTGACGCCGTCATCACCCTCGTCTCCACCGGCGAAGTCGAAGCGTGGCTTCAGTTGCCCGAGCGCAAAGCATCCTTGCTCAAGCAAGCCTCACCCGAATCCGTGCAAATGCGATTGCCGGGTCAGCAGGAGAGCATTCAGGCAGACAAGATTTCCCTCGTTCCTGATGTGGCAGGCCGCTCACGCAGCTTCAGCTTGATCGCCCACATTCCCGATCCGGAAAACCTCCTCACACCGGGTTCATCCGTGGAAGCCAGTGTGCCGCTCGGCCTACCTGCCAGACAGTTGATCATCTCTGCGGATGCCATCCTCAAGAGCTACTCCGGCAATCACGTTTTCATTCCCGACACTTCCGAGGAGGGTCCGCCAACGGCGAAGCAAGTTCCAGTGGAACTGCTCTACGAGCGCAACGGTGAATCCATCATCGCCGCCGGCACCCTCAAAGCCGGTGATCAGGTCATTGTTGAAGGCAACGAACGCCTCTTTCCCGGCACTCCTCTTGATCCAAAACCGTGGGAGGAAACACGCGGTCAAACCGGGAACCCAAGCCCACGCTGATCCATGAGAAATCTCATCGAGCCCCTGATCCGCCAACCGATCACCATTGCGGTTGGTACGATGCTTGCCGTATTTACCGGCATCCTCGCCATCACTCAGGTGCCGGTCCGGATGACGCCGGAAATCTCGTCCGTGGTGATCGCCGTCACCACCAACTGGGAAAACGCTTCGTCAGACGAAATCGAATCCGACATCGTCGAAGAGCAGGAAAAAGTTCTCGGCGAGATCACCGGGCTGAAATCGATGATCAGCACCAGCGCTGCTGGCCAGGGAACCATCCGCCTTGAGTTCGAAACCGGCACCGATATTTCCGAAGCGCAGAACGAGGTCCTCCAAAAGCTCGACGAAGTCCCCGGCTACCCGGACGGAGTCCTCCAACCAGTCGTCCAGGATATCGACCCGGAGTCCGCCGACTACATTGCATGGATCGGTCTTTTTTCGACTGACCCCAACTACAATCCGGGCCAGCTCTACGATTTCATGGATCGCAGCATCAAGCCGCGCTTCGAAAGGATTCCCGGCATCAGCGAAGTTGGCGTGCGAGGAGCCACGGCCTCAGAACTTCAGATCGTCGTCGACCCCAACGCCCTCGCCCAGCGCGGCATCACCTTTGCCCAACTACGCAGCGGTATCACGGCGGCCAACGCCAACTTCTCTGGCGGCAAAATCGAGCAGGGAAAACGCGATTTCCGGATTCGGGCGACCGGTCGCTTCGACACGCCCCAATCAGCGGAAAAGATGATCATTTTCCGAGATGAAGCCGGGCCGGTCTACCTCGGCGACGTCGCCGAAATCCGCAACGACTGGAAAGAACCGAGCTCATGGGTCCGGTCGCGCGGACAGCGGGCTGCCTTTTTCAACTTCCAACTCCAGCGCGGCGCGAACCTGCTCGAAACGATGCGAATGCTCCAGGCTGAGGTGGCGGATCTGAACCGACCCGGCGCACTGTTAGACGAAAAAGCCCGACAGCTCGGGATGGATGGAACTCTCGAGTTGGTGCAAACTTACGACGCATCGACTTACGTGGAAGACGCCTTCGAGCTCGTCCGCTCCAACCTCATTCTTGGCGGTATTCTTGCCACCATCACGCTGCTCTTTTTCCTGCGCAGCTTGCGTGCGGTCGGCATCATCGCCATCGCGATTCCCGTCTCAACCATCGCCTCCTTCACCGTGCTGGTGGCCCTCGGTCGTTCGATTAATATCATCTCACTCGCCGGCCTCGCTTTCGCCGTCGGCATGGTCGTTGACAATGCCATCGTCGTCATCGAGAACATCTTCCGCCATTTGGAAATGGGCAAAAAACCCACCACCGCTGCGCGTGATGGCGCGATTGAAGTCGGTGGGGCGGTGCTCGCCTCGACGATGACAACCGTCGTGGTCTTTGCCCCCATCCTCATGATCCAGGAACAAGCCGGGCAGCTTTTCCGTGACATCGCCCTCGCCCTCATGGCCGCCGTGAGCCTGTCGTTTGTCGTCAGTCTGACCGTGATTCCCGTCGCATCGGGCAAGTGGCTGACGCCGCACGAAACCGGTGACGGTCCCTCGCTCTTCGATCGGATCTTCGGTTCACGTTTCTTCAAAATCCTAGGAGCCCCCTTCCGCCCCTTTGCGATTCTCTTTGAAAAGATGCCGGACCTTGCCGCTGGCGCGGTCTCCGTCATCACTGCCACTTGGGCGGGGCGTCTCACGGTCATCGCCAGTTTCACCTTGGTCACGATCATCGGAACCAAGATCCTTCTGCCGCCGCTGGATTACCTGCCAAAAGGAAACCGTAATCTTGTCTTCGGCCTGCTCTTCCCGCCACCCGGCTACAACCTCGAAGCCCTCTCACAAATGGGCGCGCGCATCGAAAAGCAGATCGAACCACTTTGGGAAGCCACCCCCGATAAATACGGCATCGAAACCCGCATGTCCGGCGGCAAGGTGGTCGTCGAGAACAACATCCAGCGGGTGCCGCTCGGTGACGGCTCTGGAGAAATGATCACGCCTCCAGCACTCGAAAACTATTTCCTCGTCTCGTTCGAAGGACGGATGTTTCACGGCGGTATCTCCGCCGATAAGACGAAAATCCCCGACCTTGTTCCGGCCTTCAACGCTGCGACATCCGGCGCGGCCACTCCCGATACCTTTGCCTTCGCACAACAGATGCCGCTTTTCCGCGTCGGCGGATCGACGGGATCTGCCGTACAGATCGACTTCAGAGGTCGCGATCTTGATGCCGTCTCAGGCGCCGCCGGTGCCACCATGGGTGCCTTGAGGGGTATCTTGGATCCCCGTTCTAACATCACCCCCGCACCGCCGAACTTCGCCTTTCCGCTCGATGAAATGCGGATCGTCCCGAACGACGAGCGACTCCGCGAACTCGACATGACCCGCTCCGACATGGGGGTGGCGGTGCAAGCAGGGGGTGATGGCATCGTCCTCTTCCGCGACTATGAGCAAAACGGCGAACTCAAGGACATCAAGATTCTAACAAAGCGAGATAGGGACCAGCAGCCACTCGACAAGTTACTTGACCTTCCACTCGCCACGCCATCTGGAGAGATCGTGGACTTCCGTTCCATCGCCACCTTGGAACGTGTCCGCGGACCGGATCAGATTCGCCACGTCGACCGCCAACGCGCCGTCACCCTCGAACTCACCCCGCCAGCCGGCCAGCCCTTGGAAACGGTCATCAATCAGGTAACCGAAGTGGTCTCAAGCATGAAGGAGAGCGGCGCGATCCCACCGGGAGTCGATGTCAGCCTTTCCGGCTCGGCCGGCAAGCTTGCTGACATCAAGAACTCGCTGCTTGGCGATGGCACCGTCGTCGGAACCATTTCCAGCAGCCTCATGCTCGCCTTTGTCGTCATCTATCTCCTCATGGTCGTCCTGTTCCAAAGTTGGAGCTACCCGCTGGTGATCATGCTCAGCGTTCCGCTGGCCACCTTCGGAGGCTTCCTTGGTCTTGCCGTGGTGCATCACCTCAGCCAGGGCGACCGCTACATGCCGGTTCAGAACCTCGACATGCTGACGATTCTCGGCTTCGTGATTCTTGCTGGCGTGGTGGTGAACAATGCGATCCTGATCGTCCACCAGGCACTCAATTTCATGAACAACGACAAGCTCGCCCCGATGCAGGCTGTGGTGGAAAGCGTTCGCAGCCGGGTGCGGCCGATTCTCATGTCCACGCTGACCTCGGTCGGTGGCATGCTGCCTCTCGTGGTGATGCCCGGTGCGGGTTCCGAGCTCTACCGCGGGCTTGGCGCGGTGGTCGTCGGCGGCCTCACGGTCAGCACGATCTTCACCGTATTCCTCGTTCCCGCCGTCCTCAGCGTGATTTTTGCCCTGAAACAACCTCGGCCAGAGACCCTGTAAATTTCTCTCTCATGCGAACTCCCTTCCCTCGAAAGCTCGGCACGCTTGGTGTGCTCGCTGTGCCGTTTTTCTGCTCTTGCGCCGTTGGCCCGGACTACGCCGCCCCCGAGGTAAAACTCGAAGCAGCCTTCAAGAACAGCGGCTTCACTCAGGCACCGCCTGAGGGCTCATGGTGGTCCCTCTTCAATGACCCCGAACTCGCAAGACTGATCAAAAGGGCCGACACCAAGGGCCAGGGCGTGCGCAGTGAGCTCGGCCGGTACGATCAAGCGCGCGCCGCCCTCGGACTGGCACGTGCTGACATTTCCCCTTCCGTGACGGCAGACGCCTATGGCCGCCGCCAAAAAGACAGCGCCAACTCCAACTTTTCATTTGGCGTCTATAACGAGTATCGCTCCGCTTTGAACCTAAGTTGGGAGATCGACCTCTGGGGCCGCGTCCGCAGGAGCATCGGTGCCGCCAAGGCCAATTTTGAGGCAGCCGGATATGATTACCAGGGCTTGATCCTTTCGCTGCGAGGCGAGATCACGCGTGCCTACATGTCCATCCGTTTCACGGATGCTGAGATCGCCCTTCTGGAAAAAACGGCGAAGCTACGTGGTGAAGCGCGCCGACTCATGAAAGCCCGTTTTGACGGGGGTGCGAGCAGCAGGATCGACTACCAGCGCGCCGTCACCGAGGACGAAAGCGTCGCTGCCGAGCTCGCTCAGCTGCGCGCCCAGCGCGACCGCTACGAGAACGCGCTCGCCGTCCTAACGGGTCAAAGCGCTGCAGGCTTCCACCTCGCCGCCAACGGTCGCACCCCCACCATTCCCACCGCGCCATCCGCCGTCCCATCGGAGCTGCTTCGCCGCCGTCCAGACCTCGCCGCCAACGAGCGACGGCTCGCCTACGCCAGCGAAAACATCGGCGTGGCCATCGCGACCTACCTGCCACGCCTCACCATCACCGGAGATGGCGGCTTCCGATCGCTCAGCAGTACGGATCTCTTCGATCCAAAGTCGAAGCTCTGGGGAATCGCCCCCGAACTCGCCGCCCCTCTGTTTCAAGGCGGCCTTGGATTTGCGGACAAAGCGCGAGCTGAAGCCGCTTACCGCGAAGCTCTCGGCGTCTATCGGGGCTCCCTCCTCAGCGCAATTCAGGAAACCGAGGATTCGCTTGGTGATGCTCGTCACCTTGCGGTCGCCGGCGCTTCACGGAAACGTGGAGCTGCTAGCGCCGACGACGCCGCCACACTCGCCCGTAAACGCTACAACGCCGGGGTCGCCGACTACTTTGAAGTCGTAGAGTCGGAAAGAACCGCCCTCAACGAACAACGGGCCGCTCTTGCCATCGAACTCGCCCACGCCTTGGCAGTAACACGCCTCATTCAGTCCCTTGGAGGCGGCTGGCAGCGCTGAATGCATCAGATTTCCGTTGAATCCAGGTCATCCTGCGGTTTCGGGCACTAGACAGGCAGCGAAAGCGAGTACATGATCGCACCGATGTTCCGCGCCGCCGTCACCATCATTTTCGCCTCCTTGATCGGAGTGGCGGAGGCTGGTCCCAAGATCGCGGTTGTCCGGGTTGCGGATATTCATCGCGCCCTCGCCTCTACGAAGGCTCAGGCAGAGGCCATCAGAGCGGAGCGAGAAGCCATCGGTCGTGACGCCCGTCTTCGGGCCTATCAGTCCGTCCTGAAGGAGCTCGATCAAATTAGCGCCAGGCTCAAACAGGCCCTTGCCGACACCACGAACCCTCAAAATTCCATCCGCGATAATCTCAAGCGCGAGTACTCACTCAAGCTTCAGGAAGCCACGACCATTTATCGTGAATACGAGAGTTTCCGCAGTGACCGCCTGCGAGAGATCAACGTCAAGATGGTCGCCCAGATGGAGGAAAGCCTCGCCCAGATTCACGCCAAGGCTGCCGAAATCGGCAAGAAGAAGGGGGTCGATTGGGTCCTCGACAGCTCGGGCCAATCAAATACTGGTGTGCCATTCATTCTCTACGCCAAGAGCCCGCTCGATCTGACTTCAGAAGTTCAGTCAGCTCTTGGTCATACCACCAACGAAACCGCTTCAGATATCTCACACTAATTCCATGGAACAGTTCATCAAAATCATGCAAAATGAGTTCGTTTGGGGACTCCTTATCGGATTCACCTTCGCCTTCTTCGCATGGAAGTCTGGACTCACCACCAAACTGCGTTTGTCCCGTGATGTGCGCCGCTTGGAAAGCGAACTGCGCGAACTCCAAGGGCACCTCAACACTCAGCTCAAGATCAACTCCCAAGGGAATCGAACCCTCCAGGATGAACTTGATGAGCTCCGGAGGCAAAACGAAAACCTCCGTGTCTCCTTGGCCGGCCTGCAAAACAAGCCCGGCCGTGCCGAGCACCGGCAATATCAGATCACCGAGAGCGCAGTCCGCATGATGCGTGAACAGGCACCCGGCTTCGCCCCAGCATGGGAAAAGGCAGTTCGTCAGTCCGAAATGGAGATCGAAGCTGGCGAAAGCGGCCTCAAGAAGCTCGTCCGCAAGGTCATTCCCGGAATCGGCATGGGCTCCGGCACCAACGCCGCGAGCGCTCACGACGACGAGGAGCACTGATTCCGCACAGCGGAAACCCAGACATCCCGCCTTTTCCCAGCGAATGGAACGATCCATTCGGCGCGGCTAGCAGGTATTTTCGAGAAATCTTCGCTTTTACTCGCGGCGATTTGGTATAAGACGCGGCCAGGACATCAGCTTGTTATCATGAAAATCCCTCTTGATATCAATGCCGTATCCCTTCACGTCTTTCCGCCACTGAGTGCCCGCTAGGCACCACCATCGCTGACCAACGCATGAGCAAGCTGAACGGATATACCGCTATCCCCCTACTTCATATTCTCGCTTCGAGCTGGTCAAGCGGTCGGGGATGCGCCCCTGCTTCGGCATCTTCAAGCAAAACGAACTCGCAGTTAAAGGAAAGCGGGCCTGGCTTCCATTACCACTGGAACGACGGCCACGAGCCCGTCTTGGTCACTTTCATCCCCGAAGGCACACACGAAATCCCAGCGAATGAGACCAAACACCATCTCTTCCTAGGCGTCACCAAAGATGGACTCTCCGTTAAGTCCATCAAGCATCCCCCGCAGTCCATCAAGCTCGTGAACCTCTCTCATCAGCAACAACTTGATGAGATCATTGGTGAAGCCCAAATCAGCATGGACTCACAACACTCCGCCGAAAATGACAACCTGAGCCTCATCATTGCCGCGCAAAGGTTGCTTGCCCTAGTGCGCCATGTTCGCGCAAGCGACCATAGCGGGTGCAAACCGGCACAAGCACCCGCAAGGCACCAATTTGCCACCGACCTCCACGAATGGCTCTCCAGCCAGCTAGAAAACTCGGTCAAACTCGATGACGCCGCCAAGCACTTCAAGAAGAGCCCGAGACAACTCATCCGTATCCTCAAGGAAACCACCGGCTCAGGCTTTGCAGAACATCTGACCATGCATCGCCTGACCCTCGCACGCACGCTTTTGATGCGCACGGATATCTCGATCATGGATGTGGCGAAAAAGTCCGGATTCAACAGCCGTGAACAATTCATTCGCTCGTTCAGCAAGGCCTTTTCGTGGACACCTCTCCAGTTCCGCAAAGCTTGGAACAAGGCAGCGCTCTCTAACAGCGACTTGAAGGGACTTTGCCAGATGCCAGAACGAGAACCCGTGTCATGGGATTTGGATCACAGCCATGCCGCCACCCAGAAGACAGGCGGAGCCCTCCCCCCTCACACGCTTGTGGTGGCGAATGCCCTGCACGAAATCGTCGAGCTTTTCTCGATCGATGCGATCGGCAAGCGAACCCGCGCCGGAGTTCTGGATCGGGGGGCGATGGAATTCATCAGCCGGGACGTCAGCGGTTCCCGGTGGCTGGTTCGCAGCTCTGAATCGAAGTTCGAGCGCATCTTTGAAACCCCCTTGCCCCACGCGATCGCGGTCGTTTCTTCAGATCTGTAAGCGTAAAAAAGGCTGCGAGTCGTCAAAACCCACAGCCCTTCTCTGTGAATGCCCTCAGAAGGTCGCCAAGCCTTCTTCGAGAGCCTTGGGAAGCGGCTTCTCCTTCCGGCGAAGCGCTTTCCTCATCTTCGTCAAAGCCACGTTCTGCAGTTGTCGAATCCGCTCGCGGGTCACACCAAACTCCCTGCCGACTTCTTCCAAAGTTAGAGGCTTTTTGCCATTCAGGCCAAATCGTTCGTCGATGATCCGCCGCTCGCGCTGATCGAGTACGGAGAGCAGATCGTCCAGCTCACCATGCATGTTCTTATCCGTGAGGCTCTCAAGCGGGTTGTCAGCCGCTTCGTCGCCGATGATTTCACCATACTGGGTCGCCTCGCCTTCATTAATCGGAGCATCAAGTGAGGTCGGACGCTGGGAAGCCTGCTTGAGCATCGCCAGCTTGCGCCGCGGCAATCCAAGCTCTTCCGAAAGCTCCTCATCGGTCGGTTCACGGCCAAGCGCCTCTCCAAGCAACGAGGAAATCCGGCGCATTTTGGCGATCTTATCAACCATGTGCACGGGCAGGCGGATGGTCTTGCTCTGATTCGCAAGCGCCCTCTTGATCGATTGCTTGATCCACCAAGCCGCGTAGGTCGAAAGCTTGCCCCCCTTCTCTGGATCGAAGCGCTCGACCGCCTTCATTAGGCCGATATTACCTTCGGAAATTAGGTCGGAAAGTGGCAGCCCGTATCCTGAATAATCCTGAGCAATCTTCACTACTAATCGCAGGTTAGCGCTGATCATCTGGGTGCGGGCATCCTTGTCTCCCAACTTGATCTTGGCCGCCAATTCCACCTCCTCATCAGGAGTTAGCAGAGGAGTGCGGGAGATTTCGCGCATGTAGAGCTTTAGACTGGAATCGTTTTCAAATGCCATAGTTTTTGGTCCCGAAGTGGGATGGTTTGATAGTTTCTGAAAGGTAAACGCCGCCAAGTGCGGTTTTGTTCCCACTTTTTTTGACTTATTTTGTGATTACATGGTTAAGCCTATCAACCGTGCTAATCAGCGACTTCCTTTCAGCAGCCACCGTGCCGAAGGCTCAAAAGTCCCTCTAGGCCTTATTTCATCGGGGTTCATGGATTTCTCCATGTCAGCAATGACCATTTTGACTGATGCATAACGCCCCACTTAGGTCATTTTGTCGCACCTCCTGCAACCCCATGCCTACGCAAATACACGTGGATTCCCGCCCGCCGGAAGGAACGTGCCAAACATTCCGCTCCCCGTCACCGATGTGAAGGTAGCGATGGAGGCACTCGTCGTCGTCTTTCATTGCAGAATAAACCTCCCCGAGCCGATCCTCGATTTCTCAAAACCCGACTCCCAGAGCATTCAAGCTCTCCACGCTCACCCCGGCAACGGATCAACCGCGCCGGATCTGCGAACCTGCAAACAGCACCATGATCCGATAGACCTTCTTCTTGCGCGTCTCGATCTTCCCGGTCTTGAGGTCGAATCGCTCGGGAATTTCCTGTCGATGAATGTCGACGTTGGCTCGGAATCCCCGCTCGGAAAAAATGTCGATCAGGATCGCCAGGGCAATCGGTTGGGCAAAAAGCGGATCCTCCGTATTGATCGTCGCTCGACCGCTCACCGCATAGCGCTTGATGATTGGCATCATCTTCTCCTGGATGAAATCCACCACGGCCTTCAGCAACTCCGGATGCTCGACTTGGTAGCCATCGAGGCGTTTGACCAGTTCCTGCCGTGCACGCTGCACGATGTCCTCGGCTAGGGGAATAGCACGTAGCGAATCATAAGTCCGTGGGTCCAGCTCAAGCGAACTTTGATAGTCGAGTTCGCGAATGATGTTCTGCTGGACCACCTCGACCGATGCCTGAGCGTTGATGAAGTGATAGTGGAAAATCTGCTTCAGTGAGACCAGCGCATCAAAAGTCTTCTCCTTGAATGTCCGGTAACGGTTCCGCGCGAGCTCGGGATCGAAGTCGGTTTTCCGCTCTTCCCAGAGCTCACCGATCCCCGAACTCCTGACTTCTTGATTGTGCGCAATCGACTCGCGACCGCGTTTCAATTGACGCTCGATACTTTCAGCCTCGTCAACAAAAAGCACCATGATGTGGAACGTCGGCTGCCGGAAACGGTGAGCCATCGACGTGTGGGAAAACTCGCGGCGCAGCGCGATCATCTGATCGTAGAACATCTTCAGGCACTCGACCTGCACCTTGGTTCGCGGAAATCCATCGAGCACCACGCCATCCCGGATATTCGAGCACAGCAAACGCAATAGCAGCAAACGCAGCACCTCTTCATCCCCAACCATCCCCCCTTCCTCCTTGATCTTCTTGGCTTCCGGGGAATCGAGCAACTCACTGATGACGATCGGCTCCGCAGAGATTCCTCGGACCTTGCGGATGAAATTCGTATTCGTCCCCTTTCCTGATCCCGGGGCACCACCCAAAAGGATCATCTCTTTTGGAAATTGAAGATTCTCACGCCCGAACTCACTCTCAATATTTCTCCAAACCCGATTGAAGATCAGCTGGGCGTCCTTGATTTCAAGATCCTGTGGGGGATTGGAGGTGGGCTTTTTTTCAGAACTCATCTGGCAGAACCCCACACCAAGCCAGCCAAATGGTCCAGCTCCGCCAACTTCTTTCTTCGAATCCGCCACACACCGATCACGAATCCGGAATCCAAACGCATTTTTAGATTCCTTCTTCCACCCGTTTGGTCGGAGATAGCGCTTGAATGAACCGAGTGGAACTTCTCGAAAAAATACGCAAAGTCGAAGCCCTCTTCTCTGCCACCGACTTCGCCGGTGAAAAAGAAGCCGCACGGTCCGCCCTCGACCGTCTGCAGAAGCAACTCGTCCAGTCCCCCGAGCCCCTCCTCGAATTCCAGTTCAGTCTGCCCGACCCCTGGAAGCGACGGCTCTTCATGGCCCTTGCCCGCCGCCATGGCCTCACTCCCTACCGCCTCCGCCGCCAGCGCTACAGCACCGTCATGCTGCGCATTTCCCAGCGCGATCTCGACACCTGCTTGTGGCCCGAGTTTCTGGAACTCAGCAAGCTTCTCCAGACCTATCTCGAAGAAGCCACCAACGACATCATCGCCACCGCCATCCACCAGGACCTCTCCGATGCCAGCGAACAACCCAATCTTCCCCTTGGTTGACACCGCCAGCAAGCGATCAGATCTTCCTCAGTCTGGACCTAAAACCCGCGACAACCCGCGCAATCTCCGATGCAACGACTCATCTACGCTGCCGAAGGCAGCTCCTGTCCCTTCCGCCCGTGCGCCGATCCCAGCCTGGAATCCTTCCGCGCCGACAAGGCCTGACGACTTCGAAAAGCAGGCCCTCCATGGCACCCCTCTGATCCGCACGGACGGCAAGATCCTCTGGTCCGACATCTCTGCCGACCCTTCATGGATCTCGACTTTCTCCTCAAGGAATCAAAGCGGCTGATCAAGCTGCATCACTCGAAGTAGGTATCCTCGTGCCGGTAAGGCGGCGCGCAGCAGCAAAGGAACCGAAGGTCCTCCTTCGCCTGAATCTGATGCCACGTCCCCGCTGGAATTAAAATCGCATCACCCACGCCGACATCGCGCGTCTCGCCATCGATCTCCATCGCCCCACGGCCTTCGAGGATGAAATAGAACTCCTCACTCTCCTTGTGCCAGTGACGCTCGGTCTCCCCCCCAGCAGGAATCGTCGCCTCCGCCAGACTCTGCTTTTCCACTGGCGCATTCGCTAAATCTAGAATGCTGCGGATGGTCGAACCGTCCTTCGTGGTAAAGGGCGCTTGCTGATCGATCGCTCGGACTTCCATGGCCGACATCCGACACCTTGCCGACTCAGTCGCCAAGGAAAACCAGTTCCTCGGCCACGCGGTTCAGCGTCAACCTCGCCTGCGGTAGCACTTCCGAAAGCTCACCAAAAAGCTGGCGAGGCACATGGCGCGGAGCGAGCGGATTATCCGCCGCCTCCCGATAAGCCTGCCGGGCGAAGTTCTCATAAAACTCGATCCCCGGAGCCCCGCGGCGTTCGCACCGCCGCTGGAGAAAGCCCGGGAACAATCCTGTTAGAACGAGGAACTGATTCCCGGCCGCCACCTGCAAGTGGAAACGAAGCCGCCCGCGTGCCGACTCAAGAATCGAAACGAAGTCCGCCGCATGCGTTAGCCCGGAGGGCACCCCTTTCAGCACATCATTCGGATCCGCCCCCACCCGCTCTGCAAGCACCGCAGACACAAAGTCCGCAACCGCGACATCCCCGATGCCCGCGTCAAGGAACGAGTGCCTCACAAGTACGTAGAAGTAAAAATGTGGCGAAACGCAAACCGCCCCCGGAGAATCGATCACCCCTCGAAAGACCTGTTTTAAATCGAGCATCTCACGCATCGCCTCCGGATCTTCCCACAGCGTCCACAGGTGGCGGGTCTGATCCCCCGGCGAGAGAATCTCGGCGAGAAAAGCGAAGTCCGATCGAGTAAACCGATCACGACTGGAGGAAATCCACGTCTCCATCATTGATAGCCTATCAGCAGAATTGAGGCCTTGTTGGCAATAAAAATACTTAACAAAGCCAAAGCAAAACCTCACCAAGCCCTTATATTTCATTGAAACTGTGGTATTTAGCCTTGGGAACTTTGGTCTTGCAACACGCTACCTACACTCTTATCAGGCGGCGCCGTTGGACGGCAGGAACCACTCAAGACTCACCATGACCCGGACATCCAAATCCGTGGCCCTGGCCTTAGCCGGAGCCCTTCTCTTCACTTCTTGCGCCACTCAAGCGAACCAGAAGAAAGTTACCGCCACCCCATCCTCCTGGAAGGTTAAGTCCGTCCAGAAAGGTCAGGCATCTTGGTATGGCATTCGTTGTAATGGAGGCACTCAGACCGCAAGCGGCGAACGCCTGTGCAGCCAAGCCCCTACCGCCGCCCACAAGACTCTGCCCATGGGCACCAAGGTTCGCGTCACGAACCTCAACAACGGCAAATCAGAGATTGTCAAAATCACCGATCGCGGCCCCTACACCAAGGGACGCATCATCGACGTAACCGAAGGCGTCGCCCAGCGAATCGGCTTCTACAAAAACGGCATCGCCAAAGTGAAAGTCGAAGTCGTCGAAAAAGTTGACCCAAACGCGGAAGGCAAAAACTAAGCTTCAGCGCTTCCGATTCTAAGGCCACCGCCCCAAGTGGGACGGCGGCCTTATTCTTTGCCTCTTCGTTCAAAAACTGAGGCATTGACAGGTGCCACTGCATCGCGCGTCCTCTTTAAAACGCCATAATAACCGCACCGCCCCCCTTCACGCAATCTTCTCCGCCAGCTCCTACCGATGCATCCTAAGCGATCAGTCGATAACTTCCGGTCCATTCATCATAAGCGACCTTTCATCGAATCCAACCTGCTGGCACTTCTCCACTACTTGGCTCTCATCGCCGTCATCACCCTCGCTGTCATTTTGATCCGCGTCGGCGGGACCGAAGTGAGAAACGCTTTCATCGCGGCCATGATCGCCTTCGCCGTCACCTGGCTGCTCAGCTACATCCGCCGCTTGAACACCAAGTGCCCCCTTTGCAAAGGCACCCCTCTGCTCGACTGCGCGGCAGTCAAACACACCAAAGCGGTCCGCATCGCTCCTCTGAGCTACGGCACCACCGCTCAACTAAGCCTGCTTTTCACTCACCGCTTCCGCTGCATGTATTGCGGCACCGGATTTGATCTGCTGAAAAAGTCCTCAATCGTCCGCGACAAGGCTAGAAAATCCTGACGCTCATTCAACCGATACGGCAAGATCTGCACCAAGTGCCTCAATCGCCTCGACCAAGGATCCCGCCAAAAGATTGTCCGGCAGCGAAACCACTCCCTTCGCATGAAACAGGGCTTGCCCTGACATCGGCGCACTCTCCAGCGCCGTATGCAGATCCTCGACGTTGGCTCCTGCTCCGGCAATCGCCGCCGATAGAGCCTTCACAATCCCAGGGCGGTCGTTCCCTACCACATCCAAGGTGAGCTGCACACGCTCGGGGCCTTCGACCACCGATTCACGCTGCACCTGAACGGCAATCCCTTCAGTCAAAAGTCCTTCAAGGGCATCGACCAAAGCGTCAATCCCGCTCTCATCGCATTCGACTCGCAAAATCCCGGCAAACTGGCCCGCTAGCCGCGCCATCCGGCTTTCCAGCCAGTTGCCCCCATGATCAGCAATCGTTTCAGAAAGCTGCTTCACAATACCAGTCCTGTCCGGAGCCAGAACCGTCATCACGATTGATACGTTCATAAGGCTCCATCCATGCACCACGACCGCAGCGAGGTCATGCCTTTTCTTTCGCTATGGAATCTTAATTGTTTTGAAATCTTGATATTTTATTTTAGAAAAATTCAAAGTTGACCAAGATTTCCAATCCACGCATAGATCGGCGTAGATCGATAAGGCCATGATCATCCCCGATAATCTCCGCCCTTTCCCGGTTCTTCCCAAGTCTCACGACTCGAAGGATGAAGCGAAAAGCGAGATCGAAGGCTTCGTGTGCGACATCGCGGTCCGCGAGCTCCTCGTAGGCCCCATGCTCGTCACGCCACTGGTCATTACACGGGTCCCGAACGGAGGCGGCTACGCAGGACGCGACGACCTGCCAGACGACGGATCACCTTTTGTCACTCTCTCTTCCGACGAGTCCTACGCGGACGAAGCCCATCAGGTTTTCGAGCCAAGGAGCCCCCACCCTGCGCTCGCCCCACCACGCTCCGCCGCAGCTCCTCAACCCCGGATCGAGCCCGAAAAAGGATTTGGCCAACACGACCGAAGTGACCGCTGGTGGGTCATCGGCATGGGTCTCGCACTGCTGGTCATCCTCAGCACAGGAACCATGATCGAGCTCATCTCCAGCGAAGCCGTTCGGCGCTCGCAAATTTCGCAGGAAACAGAGCAGCATGAGCTCCCTCCCATCACCCTTCCTGTGAATCCATCGCCCCCAGCAAGCCAGCCGCTGGCTTCCTCGAATCCAGAGTATCCCGCGCCTTGAGACGCGGTCTAGGATTGCGCGAGCCGCAAGCATCCGCCTCAATCCCGGTCCCATGGCCCGCCCCGGACTAATCCTCAAACTCTCCTGCCCCGACCAATCCGGTATCGTCTCGAAAATCTCGGGCTACGTCGCCAGCTACTCAGGCAACCTCGTCGAGTTCGCCCAATTCACCGACAAGCTCGCCGGACGCTTCTTCTCACGCCTCGAAATCGAAACCGGCGGCCTCACCGTCGAAGTCCAGGATTTTATCGATGGCTTCGGCACCCTCGGCCGCGCCCTCCATGCCCACTGGCACTTCCGCCGTCTGCCCTACAAAATGCGCACCGCCGTGCTCGTCACCAAAACCGACCACTGCCTTCAGGAAATCCTCTGGCGCACCGAACTCGGCGAACTCCCCGTCGAAATCACCTCGATCATCGGCAACCGCGACACCTGCAAACCCATCGCCGAACACGCAGGCATCCCCTTCCATCAAATCGACATGGACGCCGACGAGAAAGCCGCCGGCTTCGCCGAAATCCGAAACCGCCTCGAAGCCGAAGACGTCGAGCTGATCGTCCTCGCCCGCTTCATGCAGATCCTCCCCGACGACTTCTGCCGCGCCTACGAAGGGCGCATCATCAACATCCACCACAGCTTCCTCCCCGCCTTCATCGGTGCCAACCCCTACCGCCAGGCCTACGAGCGCGGCGTGAAACTCATCGGTGCCACCTGCCACTACGTCACTGCCAACCTCGACGCCGGCCCGATCATCGAACAGGAAGTCGAACGCGTACAGCATTTCCACGCGCCCAACGACCTCGCCCGCCTCGGCCGCAACTGCGAACGTGCCGCCCTCGCCCGAGGCATCCGCTACCACGTCAACGACCGCACCATCATCGACGGCAACCGCGCGATTGTGTTTCCGGACTGACAACCACCCCGCCGCTCAAACCCCGAGCTTGCCATGTGTCCAACGCTGGAGGTGACCAGCAGCAGGATCAACAAGCTCTGCATCCACGAACTCGGCGCGCACGACTCCTACTCGAACGTCTCCTACCATCAGTGGTTCGGGATCGAAGACGCAGGCCGCAACCACTTCGATCGACTCGTGCATTTCCTCTACGGCCTGCTCATCGCCTACCCGATGCGCGAGATCTTTCTCCGCATCGCGGATGTGAGAGGCTTCTGGGGATACTTCCTGCCTCTGGCCCTCGGGATGTCGACCTCGATGATCTACGAGTGGATCGAATGGGTCGCTGCGGAGATCTTCGGGGGTGATCTCGGTCAGGCATTTCTCGGCAGTCAGGGTGACCCATGGGACGCGCATAAAGACATGGCGCTCGCCAGCCTTGGCGCACTCATCACCGTGACGATTGTCGCCCTTGTTCACGCCCGCAGCCAGCGTGACTTCGCGTGTGAATTCATCGAAAGCCTGCGGATCAAGCATCCCAAAACGGGCGAATGACCTACTCAACGGCACCCTTGATCAGCGTTCTGCTCCGCGATCGCGTAGTAGCCGACGACCCATCACTTGTAGATGCTCTAATGGCGCTTCCCCCTGCACCCGAGGCCATGAAAAAAAACATCAGGAAGCAGCCCAAAGGCATGACATTGCTGGAAATGACGGTCGTCATTCTAGTCCTTCTGTCTCTCATCGGTATCCTCTTCACGGGAGCGAGGGCTTGGATCCGCGGATCGGATAAAGCGGGTTGCATCATCAATATCCGCCAAGTTCAGATCGCGGTGAGATCTTACCAAAACCTCAATGGATTGGCGGACGGCAATGCGCTCGACATCGCCAGCACCCTGATCGGATCTAGCAATTTTATCGAGTCCGCACCTGTCTGCCCCTCGAACGGAAGTTACACCTATGCCACGACGATTCCCACCACGGGCACGCTCGCGATGACCTGTTCTGAGGCCATATCTCTGGACCACACCCCCACGAACCATGCCGAATGGTGACACAGAGAGCTGAGCAATCCCCCTTGCGCTCACGCCTTCCCTCGCTCCCTTGTCGGGGTGAAAAAGAAATTCTTCCCACTCTTCGCCCTCGTCGCGGCCTGCAACCTTCAGGCCGATGAGAAAGCCCTCACCGGCCCCAAATACGTCGACGAAGCCCCACTTCCCGAAAAATGGCCAACTCCCGGTCCCTACAACAAGGTCGAGAAAAAATCCTACCCGGCCTACCGCGCCGCCTTCACCAACGGCAAAGGCGAGACCAGTTCCTTCTGGACCCTCTTCCTTCATATCAAGAAAAACGACATCCCCATGACCGCCCCGGTCGAAATGTCGATGACCGAGGATAGTGGCCAGCTTGACCAATCCGGCATGGCATTCCTCTACCAAAACGGAAAAGTCGGCACCAAAGGCCCGGACGGCACCAAAGTCGAAGTTCGCGACGTCCCCGCCGCCCAAGCCCTCAGCTATGCCTGGCAAGGCACCGATTCCAAAGAGAACATCGCCAAAGCCCGCACCGCCCTCGAGGAAACCATTGAAAGCCAGAACGTCGAATCCACCGGCTTCCGCCTGCTCGGCTACAACGGCCCCGGCACCCCACGTAACAAACGCACGTGGGAGCTGCAGGCATTGTTGAAATAAGCCCCCTTCGGGCGGGAATCTTCCTACTCTTCTGGAATGGGAACGGCCTTTTCGCCAAACGCGTAAGGCTCCAGAGCCTTACTCAACTCTCCGACGTCGACCCTGCCCTTCACCGCCTCTTCCCGGAGCTTGCTAAGCTCGGGAAAATGGCGGGCCATCTCCCTCATGAGATCACAGTTCGCACTTACCGTCGGCTTGTCTCCATCACCTGATACGGAGGCACTTTTCATCATGTAGCCGAGCGACGCCAACTGATTGAGGTCCGTCTCATTCACCTTCTGATTCGGATCGGGGACGATCACTGCCTCGAAGTAATCCGTGAAATCCGCGTCCTCGTCGCTCATGTCCATCTCAGGGAGAATCATGCTGAGAATTCCAGGCTCCGGCTCCGGTCCTTTCACCTTGAGCTCCCTTGATGCCGTGCTCCAGGAATGGGACCAATCGGTGACCTTGCCATCCGTGAGCTCTACTTCGATGGACACCGGAAGCATCTTCCGCTCGGGATTGTCGGCAATTTTCTCCGGAGCAAGACGGTAGCTCAGCCTCGAATGAGGCTCACCATCCTTCACCGAACCCATCGTCGGTTTCCCAAAAAGCTCGATGATCTCTTCCTGAGTCATGCCAAGCTTGAGCTGTCGGTCCAATTCCTTCTCTGAGGGAATCCACTCCACATAGAAAATCCCTACCTTCTCTCGATTCGCTTTTCTCTCAAGGTATTCCTCTTCCGTGTAGGGTTCATACTCGATGACACCAGGAGGATTCAGCGGCTCCTCCCCTGGCTCCAGTGGCGGCAACCCAGAAATCCTCCGAGCCAAGTCCTGCGCCTCGGCAGCGTCCATGCCTTTCCCTGCCGGGATGGCAAGTCTCGCTCCGAGAGGCGTCGACATCACGATGGGCGCAATCAATAACTCTCCATCAACGAGGATCGCCACTCGATCTTTGCCTGCCGTCATCTTCCCTGTCGCGGCCATCATTTTTGCCCCGCCCTCCTCATCGAGTTCGATGCTGATGCTCCACTTACCTCCCTGCGAGAGAGGAAACGCCTTCGCGACATCGTCCTCCGTCACCACCGCGCGCTTGATGACAAAGAGCTCCTCTTCCCAGTCATCCCCCTTCAAGGTCATCCGCTCCGTCTCATCACTGGCGACCTCGGCCACCTCCGAAAGACGGAAAACCTGCGAATGAGCGGGTAGACTTCCAAATAAAAACGTAGCAAGCAGTAAGACCCTCATCGTGCCGAAGGCTAGCCACCTCACGAGTCAGGTCAAATCCTCTGGCAAGCCTTGCAACCCGATGGCCAACCCCTACTTCTTCTCCATGCCCGGAGGTAGCCAGTCTTTGGTCATTGGCTGAATCGCAGGTTCACTTTTTTCACCGCCGGACTGAGGCAGGCGCGATGCCCCCAATTGAGCCAATTGAATCGCAAAATGCTTTCGAACCCCCTCCTTGGGAAGCGCACCCTTCATCGAATCCACCATCACGCCATCCCTGAAGAGCCTGAGGTCAGGGATCCCGCTCACACCGAGCCTGCGAGCCAGCTCGCTGGAATCATCAACGTCGATCTTTCCCAAAACCGCCTTCCCCCCAAACTCAGCGACCACCTCTTCCACCACCGGACCTAATTGCCGGCACGGGCCACACCAATCGGCGTGAAACATCACCGCCGTGAGCTTTCCCGGAGTGGCAATGAAATCCTCATACTCTGCCGCCGTGAGGTGCTTCGTTTCGACAGGCACAGCCCCCGTTTGACCCGTCTCGGACGACGACTCGCAGCCGAACATGATTACCGCGCCCCCTGCTATCAGTAGAGCCTTCACTTCTTTGTCTCATCCGCTGGTTCGACCTTGATATTGCTCTGGCTTGGCTTGGCCCGCCTCATGCCAGGCACGCCACCCCCCGTCCGCTCCATGCCGGGAACGCCACCACCAGCACTCTCCATGCCGGGGACGGCACTTGGACGAGTCTGCGGCTTTGTGACTCCCGGAGTCCCGGCAGGCGCAGCGACCGGTGGTTGGGAATGATCACCCCGATGTCCGTGTTTCATGCCTTCCACTTTCGGAAGCCAGTTGGGTCCAAATCGCTTTAATAAGTCGAAAAGGTAGCGATCGATCGTCCTCTCGACCACCACCGGATCCGTCTCGCCCTTCAGTGTGCCAAGCTTTTCACCCCCCGCATAGAAATCAAGCTGCCCGGCAAATTTCTCCATATCGATCGCATGCTCGTCCGCCAAGGTCTTCTGCAATTCCACCTCGAGATCCACCGCTTCTACCTGATCGCCGTATTTCCTCTCCTTCAGTTCCTCCAAAATCGTCTTCAGCTTTTCCGAGTCGGGATTCCCATCAACTATGGCGTTAAGGACGGTCAATCGGTTCTCCACCAAGAGCGCCTTCCGAATCTCCTGCTCCTGCTCTTTCGCATTCACCTGCTCCCTCTTGTCCTTTCCAAAGGACCAAACTGGAAGTTCCACAAAATACCCCAAAGCAATGGCCGTGCCGAAGACCGTTACCATGACGATCCTCCGGATCCATTGAGCCTTCTTTGCATCCTGCTCGTCGCGTTCCTCCATCTCGTCCATCTCGGGACGAGAGAATATCAATCAATGCTAAAGGGGAAAGCCTTCTTTCCTCGCCATTTGAGCCGTCCGATGACGCCCGAGCATCGCGCCGGTCGAGCGTCGGCTCCTCCTCCTCTTGCGGAATCCCGCTTTCCTTACTGGCCGTCGGCCGTCGCTTTGATGTCGCTCAGCGCCGCAATGAAATCCCCTAGGATGTCCGCAGGAACCATGATCGTGTCACGATTGCCGCCAACGTCTTCTGTGATTTTCACCACCATCCCGCGTGAGTTCTCCTTCAAATCGAGGAAAAACGTCTTCCTGTCCGCCAGAATCTTCTCCGTGTGTAATAAGTCGCTATCCACTGTGCCTCCTTACTTAAAAACTACGCACAGCTTCCCAAGGAGATCTTGAATGTCAAGGGAAAGCCACACGGCAAAATTCCGAAGTTGCACCCTGAGGAGAATCGTAAATAGTCCCGTAATTCCTAAAACCATCCATTTGATGAACAAACCACTTCGCCTCCTCGCCAGCATCGCTCTCGGAAGCGCCGCCATTTTCCTCAGCTCATGCAACAACATGAGCACGGGAGGCACTCCCGGCACAGCCTTCTCATTCGACCCGCCTGCCAAGAAAGTGAGCAATCCCTCTGCGGTCAAAGTCCATATCAGCACTGGTGCCGGACGCCTCTATGTCACGGAAGGCAACGAAGTCCTCCTCGCCACTCCATGCGGTGTCGGAACGAGCGCCTCACCCACACCGAGCGGAACTCACCGCATCACTTCCAAGACCCGCCACCGCCGCCGCCAGAGCAACCCTGGAGCCGGCTACCCGATGACCTACTGGCAGTCCTTCTACAGCCCCGCCTACGGCATGCACTGGGGTTTCGTGAAACCTTACCCATCCACCCACGGCTGCATCCGCCTACCGCTCAATTCCGCGCGCAAGATTTTCGAAATGACCCGGGTCGGCACGCCGGTGAATGTTGCCAGCAGCCAGCCATGGGACTCCACCATCGGTGCCAAGCTGCCACGTCTCGATGATGGACCACTTCCAAACCCACCCACCTCCTACCTCAACAGCAGCAAGGTCTTCGCCGATCACGAGAAAGGGAAAATGTGGGATTTCAATTGAGGCTCCTTTGGTCTTCTTGTGAAAAGAAGCTCAGAAAGTGAGGCCCGTCGAGAGACTCAGGAGGTTGAGGTTCTGCGATGAGTCGCGGAATTCCGTCCTCCAATGGATGCCGACACTGCAAGACTCCGTGACATCGATATCGGCACCCAGCGCGAAGATGAGCGCTTGATTGCCGATGCCCGGTGCCAGCACTGAAACCGGGAGGCCTCCACCCAGATAGCGGCCGTTGATCCTGTTTCCCGATGAACGTAGATCGGCCTGATAGCCGAGCTGCGCGCTGAGTGTGGCTCGGTCGCTGAGATCGAATTCGGCGACCACGCCGAGCTCGAACAGCAACTCATCAACGTCCATCTCACCAACGGCCATACGGACTCCCGATCCTCCCTCGACGAACGAATCCACCGAGCCATTCAGGTAGCGGAGCTCGCCAAGGCCTGACAGGCGGAATGCGTCGTGTTCGATGACGGTTGATTCCAGACCGAGAGAGATTTCAAGCGCACTCGAGCCGATGTCGTCTGCGGCCACCAGACCGCCGTAGCTGACGCGGGAGGCATCATAGGAAAAACTGCCAAAGCCCAACGTCGAGTAGGCCCGGGTATGGGATTTGGGATCGATCAGGCACTCGCCGAAAAGACTGAACATCAGACCCTCGCCATCGGCATTGACCAGAGGGCCCTGAAGGGTGCCATCCACATGGCCAAGAGCAGCACCGAAGGTGAAGCTGTCGTTGACGTGATAACGCCCCCCCGCGAGGAAGCCTGAGACGCTGATGTCGTAGTTGGCACTGCTTTGTGATGCGTCGGTTCCGGAACTACTCATCTGAAGAGCTGCGAAGAACTCCGCTTTGCCTTCTTTCAAGAGCGTCGGGCTGTCGAGAATCGCGCGTTGCTGGGCAAGTAATGCCTGGCTCGTAAAGTCGGCCATGCCCTGACTGACCTCCGGTGAAAGGAGGTTCGCGATTTGTTTGCCGGCATTGGTGACGATGGCGACCGGCTTGTTCTGGGCATCAAGCACCAATTGGCCGTTGCGGTCGCGACGGAAGTCGTAGGCGGATTGATAGTTGATGATGGCCTCGCTCATGAGTGCGGTCTGGGTCCCCGGAGTCACGGGCATCATGCCGAGTCCGGGATCGAGATCGTAGGTGATGACGTCGCCAACTCGAAACTGGCTGATCGGAATCTCGCGCCACTGCATTGAAGGATCAGCACTTCCAGTACGGGTGAAGAAAAGCCGCCGGAAGTTTCCGCTAGGGGGCTGACCGGGAGCGGGAATGGGATCAAGATGGGTCGCATCGAAGACGGTTCCGATCACCTGGGTCTGATTGGCGCTGAGATTGAGGAAGCGGTCTGGCTGGGGAACGGTGGGCCGGGCCGGAGTGGCCTGGATGGTTCCATTGTTAGGATTGAAGATATAGCGCAGATCCTTGCCCGTGCCGGCGAGGGACTGGATGCTTGAAAAGGTTCCCGTGATCGGGGCATCGATGATATCGGCACGCTGTCCGAGCTGGAGGTCGCTGGTTTCCAGAATCAATCCGCTACCGGGATCGAGATTGACCGTCCCGGCGATGAGGCGGTCGAGGACGCCGGGGCTCAGAACATCGAGCTGAAGGCGACCACTTGATGAGCTTTGGTAAGATCCGATGCGCTCGCTACCGTCGAGCGACAGGATGCCGTGATTGGCGATCACCGAGTTGTCGGCGAAGGCATTGGGGCTTTGATCAACGAGCATCGCAGGCTGATCAATCCGGATCGACGGGTGGATGGCGCGGCCACTCACGGTGAGCATGCCTTCGATGATTTGAAGGAGGTTCCCTTCACTGATTCCGGCGAGACGGACGTCTTCGCCGCGACTTGTTAGATTTCCAAAGAGTCGACCGCTGAAGGAAACCGAAGCGGCATCGTCAAACTCCGAGTTTCCGAACAAGGTTCCAGAGACCACCGACGAATCGAGAAAGAAGGCTCCGCTCTCCGCCTTCAGAAAGCCGGCCATGACTGAACCTCCAGAAAAGTCGCTTCTGCCAGTCACGCTGAGTGTGCCGTCACCGGTAAGAATTCCACCATCACTCTGGTAGCTGGCGATTCGCTGATCACCATTCATCCGGAGCGTTCCTGAATCACGGGTGGAGAGGATGACCGACTCCTCAAGGTTGCCACCAGAAAGAGCGAGAGTTCCGGTTTCGATATCGATCAGCGGACTCATGACCTGACCGCTGACGCTCAGGATGCCGCCGGTGACAAGCAGGTTGCCGCCCGAGATCCGGCCGGTGAGCCTCACCCCGCCGGTGCTGGTGACATCGCCGATCAACGAGGTGGCGACGTCGCCGGCATTCAACGTCGCGCCGCCGGTAGCCGTGAGGGAGCCGGGACCATTGAGGAGGCTGCGACCAATGCTGGGGTTGTTCTGGATGTAGCGATCGACCGTCTCATCGACTTCCACGGTTAGAGTGCCGGAGTTCTCGACGGTCGCGCTGTCAGCGAGATCGCCGCGATCGATGAGCAGGCCACGGTTGATGTTTACGAGCGAATGGGTGGAGTTACCGGTGAGAGTCAGCGTTCCAGGAACTTCGAGGGTCCCGTCACCGACGGTTCCAGAAACCAAGGCGTTTCCCTTGACCCGCAGATCGCCAAGCAAGGTGCCCGCGACTTCGCCACCGTCGAGTTGCGAACCAACGAGCACGGTAAGAGCTTCCCGGCCATTCAGAAGACCGGTGGAGCCTTGTCGATAGTACTGGATCACGTCTGCGGTTTCGACCTTGAGAATACCTTTATTGGAAACTTGTGATGCGTCACCCAGATCACCTCGGTCGCTTAGAATTGCACCGTCAACGATTTCGATCCGTTCGCTGGAAAGGGTGCCCGTGAGATCCAGTTGTCCGCTCTCGAGATTGATCCGTGTTCCCCGAACCGTTCCCGAGACGAGGACGTTGCCACTGACGTCTCCGGCACCACTGAGCACTCCGGAAATCTCACCGCCGTTCAGTCGGTAGGACCGTGACACCCTTAGAGCTCCTGTCCCTGCCAGAGATCCGCCGATTTCCTGAGTGTAGGTGGCAGTGCCTTGATCGGCCGCCAGAGTTAATGAGCCGGAGTTGGCGATGGTCTGGAATCTGAGCGCATTGGTGGCTCCATTCCCAGCAAGGGCAGCTCCGGACTCGATGATGACGTCCGCAGTGGTGAGTCCTCCCGTGATCGTCAGAGTTCCTCCGGTAACGGTGACCTGCCCACTTCCGATCGAGCCGCTGACAAGGACGTCGTTGGTGAGGGTGGCAGAGCCCATGAGATCTCCGCCAACCTCGCCGCCATTGAGAGTGCTGCCGTAAGTCACGGTCAGAGGACGAATGCCTACGAGTTTGCCGTCTCCGCTCTGGACATAGGTCCCCACCCTCTCAAACCACGAGACATCGATGATACCCGTGCCGGAGGCCGAAAGCGCGGCTTGATTGTCGAGGGAGAAACCACCGAGGATCAGGGTCCCCTCCGGGACATTGACGACGTCCGCCCCGAGATTGCCGTTGATGGTGACGGTGCCGGCATCCGATTTGAAAAACAGGCCTTCGCCGAGCTTGCCATTGATCACCGCCCCATCGAAGAGAGAGTAGGTCGAGGCGGTTAGAGTGCCGGATCCGGAAAGGGTGCCGTCGATGAAAAGATCGCCGACGGTGTCCCTACCGTTCATTTGCACCTCGCTGCCCGGAAGGATGTCGAGGAAGGCATCGTCGGGGAGGTTGTCACCGGAGAGGATCACCTTTCCGCCCTGCGTGCGGAGGGACCCGGTCGTGGTGCCATTGAATTCCAGGGTGCCTGGTCCATTTTTGATGAGGTCCGAGGCATCGATGTTAGAATCGATGGTGAGGCGCCCGCTGCCGGAGGTTCCGACATCGATGATGAAGAGGCCGCCGGGATTGGCGAGGGTGCCACCTTGGATGAGATAAGGCCCGCCACTACCGCCACGGATCCCGCGCACATCCACCGTTGAGCCAATCGTCACGGTGCCACTCCCTCCCGTATTGAAGTCGGCGGTGGTCGTCGCCGAACCTGAGGGCGCTGGCCAGTTGACATTGCTGGCGGGCGTTCCGAAGGGTGTGCTGTTCCAATTGGAGCCGCTATCCCATGTGCCATCACGAGCCCCCCCACTAGGCGCAGGGTTCCAAAAAAGGGACTGAGCCACGAGGGGAGAAAGCGAGGCGATCGAAGCGAAGCAGAAAGCCAGGCACCTTGGCATGGAGTGAGGAGCTTGAATCATAATAAAAGGGTGGGAAATGGCTCAAGGAGTGAGCTTGGCATGAAGACGGATGAAGCGCTCGACGCCGCCGAAAGGAAGCCTTACTTCAAGGGTTTCAAATTCACCTCGGACATCGACTTGGCGAAGCTCGGGGAAGATCAGTTCGCGCCACTGATCGAGGTTTTCCGAAACCTCGGCATGGAGAGTGGCACCCTGCATGCCAAGACGGCGGTCGAACTGGAACACCATGTTCCCGCCTGAAACGAAGTGCCGAATCTTGGGCATTTGCGCTGGGTTGCCGAAGGCACTTCCTGCCGCCCATTCGAGAAGATCAGAAGAGCCGTCACCGTCGCTATCGACATTATCAGCAGGGGGAGTCGCCGTTGTCGTAAACCGTGGCCGGACCGGGCCGCTGCGTAGCACGGCGATGTCCCGGACGAAGCCCCGCATTGCCTGGCCGGAAGTATTCGGCTGGGTATCGCAGAACCAAGTGACGTAGTGGCCACCAGCCGGGACCTCGATGCTGACATCCTTCCAGTCGCTGGTGCCTCCCGTGTACTCGACCGCTTGACCGTCTAGCATCAACCTTAAAGTTCCGCTCGTGCCAGTCGGCGTCTCAGTTTTCCACTGGAAGCGCAGGGTTGCGGCGCTGGGGATATGCGCGGTGCAGCGGCTGCCGAGATTGTAGACCTCCGTGGGACTGCTGACCATGACTCCCGGTCCCTCCTCCGGAGCGGGGACCCACGGTGCGGAGCCTCCGCTGGCCCAGACGATTCCTGGAGGGGCGATCAATGGTTCCACCACCGATTGGAAGACCACTCCGCTGAGAGTCTGTGTATCGAAGAGCTTACCGGTGGGGATGCTGTAGGCGATATCGTAGTTTCTCGCTTGCTGAAGCTGGAAGAGGAACTTCCGTTTCTCGAAGTCGAACACGCGGATCACGCCGAGGCCGTCCTGGGTGAAAATGCGACTGCCGTATTCATCAAGGTCTTTAGCAGAGATTCCCCAAGTGCTCTGGACTAGACTCCCGAAATTCCAGATCGGATTGAGATCAGCATCAAAAACTCTACCACCCCAATAATAGTGAGAACCGTCTAAATCCCTCACTACGCTCGTTCCGCTGGAACTGTCATCGGTGCCACGCGCCACGGAAACGGCCGTCATTTGATCTCCACTGGTGTCAAACTTGAAGAAATCACCGCTCGAAGCTTCTCCGAAATAGTAGCTTTCTCCGCCCGGATCAAAGCTTCCGTAGCCCGACTGGAGGTCCCAGTAGAGTGGCCGTCCGTCGAAGTCGGAAACGGCAACATCATCTCCAGTGAAGGAATCAATGAGATGGATTTTATTCAGGCCCGAGGAAACGATCGCGGCTCGACCCTCACTACCTGGCGCGGTCGCTCCTGATAGGAAAGGAAGCTCTCCCACTTGCTCGAAGCTGTCGCGGTCGAGGATCGAGGTCTTTCCTGATACGAAGTTGCCGACGTAGATCCGGTTGTCGGGGTAGTGGACGGTGACGGTCGTATTTCCACCGGTTCCCATCGGAATGGCTCTGATCGGAGCCTCGGTTTCGGCATCAATGACGATGAAGAAGGCCGGACGATCGCGTTGAGCGCCGTGGGTGCTTCCGGAGCCCACATAGAGGAGCGGTCGTTCGCGGTCTGCGACCAGATCCAAGGCCTGGATGTAGCCCTTGTAGAAGGAAACCGGAATCTCGAGGGACTCACCGCCGGTGGTGACGGTAATCACTGCTTCGTGGTGGGCTCCGCTGGTGAGTGAGGTTTGATCGACATTAAACCGGAGGGTATCGGGAGCGGTGCCAGACCCGTTGACGAGGGTCAGCCAAGCGACATTGCTTGTCGCAGACCATAAAGTGGGAGCGTCGGATTGGATGACGAGCGACTGCTCCGGATAAGGAACTCCGTCGGGGTTGGCGAGCTGCAGGCTTCGGGGTTCGAAGTCGAGTTGTGCCACCTTGAAGGACCAGACCGTCCCTTTCCGGCTCACTCCTCCATAACCCGACGTATCGATGCGCCAGAAGTAGGAGGATCCAAGGGTCAGCTCGGAAGGCAGAGAGAAGCTGCCCGCTGAGGTGACTCCGAGGAATTCCGGAGAATCGGGCCCAGCGGAGGCCACGGCTGTCTCGGAAGTGCCCAAATAGATGGCGTAGGAATAAGCTGCCGGGTCCAGCCCCCAACTGAGATCAGGATCGGCCCCGATGACCGTGGAAGCATCAGCAATCCCAGGGACGAGAGTTCCCTCCGGCTTGAGGCTGAGGATTTCCTCGAGGTCGAATGCTTGAGGCTGAGCTGGTCCGGTGAAGAAAAAGACTTTCCCATGCTTTTCGGCGAGCACCACCGCAGTCGTGTTGCTGGGGTTGCTCCGGATCAGGCGATCGCTCCCAGTATTCCACACGGAAGCCTGGTTGAAGCCGATGGCTTCATCGGAGGTGAGCTGAACGAAGGAGGTCCCCTTTGTTTCGACCAAGTTCAGGTCGGTATCGAAGACACCCTGACCAGCATAGATGCGATTACCATCGGCCGAGATGATGACAGGGAGGCCGCCACCACTCGTGAGAAAAATTTCAGCGACCTGAACGAAGCGGTCCCCGAGGGTATCCAGCTTCATGAGGCTGCCGTTCGAGGGGCTGTAATGGATCAGGAAACGACCGCCTGGAAGGAAGGCATGGGAACCGGCTCCCAGCGCCAAGGGGACCGGGGACCAAGTATCGAGAATGTTCCCGGTTTCCCCATCGACAAGTCGCAGTTGAGTGGGCGTGTACGCCTCTCCCATAACGATCCTTCCATCGTTACCAATCGCGAGGGAAAAGGCATCCCCTACGCCTTTCAAACTCGATGAGTAAGGCGCGAAGGAATAGGTGTGAAGGGTCTCCAATGTCTCAAGGTCAAGAACCCTGAGGATCCCGCTTTTCCAGTTGGTGAGATAGAGGCGATTGCCTTGCGGATCGATCTGAAGATCGCGGACCGAGGTGCCGACCGGGACTGAGCGAAGTGGGAGACCACTGGAAGCATCATAGACGATCAGGTTGGCCGGGATCGGATCATCTCCATTCCGGTCCAATCCAACTTGGGAAATCGCATACATCAAATCCGACTCAGGGTCGATCCTCGCGATGCTAATGCTTACGGCATCAAGTTCCACACTCACCGGATAGGTCCAGGTGCCGCTGCCGCTGCTCAAGGTGATCGAGCCTTCGTGGAGACCGCTGCTCAGACTTGAGGTGTCGATCTTGAAGCGCAAACTCGCGGGAGTTTCGCCCGCCGTATCGATGAGTTCAATCCATGGAGTTTCGCTGCTGGCGGTCCAGGAAGTCGGCTCGGGAGACTCGAGAGAGATGCTCTGTTCTTCCAAAGGAACCCCAGCAACACCCTTGGCTTGGAATAGGAGCGGCGTGGTATTGAAGGACGCAGTGCGGAACGAATGAACCCCGCCCGTGCGCGTGGAGGTCAGTCCGACGACATCGACGCGCCAGAAATACTGCTGGTCGAAATTGAGAGGAGTCGTGAGCTCGAGGCTTGAGCTTTCAGGTTCACCGAGGCGCAGAGGAGAATCGGGACCCGCCGCAGCGACCGCTGCGGCATCGGTGCCAAGATAGACTCGGTAGCGAATGGCTTTGGAATCGGCCTGCCAGCTGAGAGGCAGCGAAGTGTGGAAGCGAATGGCACCGTCAGCGATATCGGGCGTGATGTCGCCATCGTCAACGGAGGCGAGTTCTTCAAGGTCGGTGACCACCCAAGTGGCCTGCCTCGAGCCGAACTGGAAAAGGCGACGGTCGTCCGAAGCGATCGCGAGATACGGTGAGCTATCGGCCAGTTTCCCGACGGGAAGTCCGTTGGTGCCGTTAAAAAGGACGCTATTGCTGGCGCCAAACTCACCCTTGGCGGTGCTGTCGAGGATGAATGGCCCATAGTCATTTTGATAGGCGTCCGCCAAGGCGAGAAAGTTCAAGTCCGCATCGAATATACCCCGGCCCCGCCAGAGCCGGCGACCATCGTCCGAGAGATGCATGGAATTCCGAGAATCATACGAGTAGAAATCGGCACGACGGGTCACGACCTCCGTCGGGTTCCCATCGATCACATCGTAGCGGGAGACCCAGAATTTGCCGTCGGTTTTATCACCTGAAATAAAGATCGAACCGTTCGTCCGGTCGACAGCACAAGCTCTCGGCTGGAGGTAAACACCAGAACCAAGCGGAGCTCCCACGACTGACATGCTTCTGGTGTCAAACATGTGGAAAGCACTCCGGCCGAGGATCAGAACACCAGGCGGCCCGGCGACCAGTGGTGTCGCACTGGACCAGCCAGCTGTTCCAAGGGCTTCGGGCAATTCCAGCAACTGACCGTCGGGCTGAAAGGTGTCGAGATCAATTCCCTGCAGTTGGCCTGTCCGACCGTAGCCACCGTAGGCAATGTAGAGCCGACGATCACCCGGATGAACCTCCGAGCTCACCGAGCCAAACGGAACTTCAAGAACCCCATCGAATGTTTCCAAGTCGGTATTGAACCGAAGAAGGAACTCACTTTTGTCGCCATACTCTTCCCTACTGAAAAGATAAACGAAGGAGGTCTCGGCATCTCCGTGAACGCGGCGGAGATAGAGACCGTTGACCTGGGCGGTGACGTCGATGGTGATAGAGTCGTCCCCCTGACGGATCGTCACTTGCCCCCGATACTCTCCTTTGCTCAAGGTCCCGGCATCGATCTGGATCTCAAAAGTACCCGGAGCTATGGCGGATGCCGGAGTGACGATCAACCAATCCTGCTCGCTCGTGGCGGCCAATGGCGTTGCCTGATTCGCCGAGGTGACTTGGATGATTTCCTTGCGCCCATCAACGCCCGCCACAGTGGCAACAAGCAGGTCACGGCGATCGATCGAAAGGTTCGAGATCTTGAAGCTCAAGACCTGACCCGCGATGGAAGTGGCGTCGGCCATGACCGGATCAACTCGCCAGAAGTAAGTGGCACCCGCTTGCCAAATGTCGCCGGTGGCGGCCCAGTGATTGGCAACAGGGGCGAACAAGAGGCTCGGATCAGGCACGGCGACTTCGAGGGCCTGCCGCGTCTCGGCAAGGTAAACGCGATAACCGATGGCCCCAGCGACCGGTTTCCAGCGGAGGAACTCAGGAGGAAGGACGTTGGCGCTGTCCGCAGGTTCAAGGCGGAGCCCAAGGGCCTCTTCTCCAACCAGATCAAAGAGGTTGATGGACTTGATCAGCCCAGCAGCGACGTCGAAGTAGAACAGTCGGGAATAGTCCGCGCTGACGACTTTATAGCTGTTGATATTAGGAATTTCCGCGAGGACTTCGGCGCTGGCACTATCGATCAATTGAGAGCGGGTGACTACGACTTCACCGTTTGGCGTGATCGCTCGCATGGTAGCGAGGTATTTGGCAGGGAGCCGGCTAATGTTATCAGGATCGATCTGCCGGTCGCCGATGAATAGTTTACTGCCATCGCGACTGACGGCGATGGTCGCGTTATTTTCGCCCACATCCACCTCGATACTGTCAACGATTTCAAGGAGCCCATCAGCATCCGCACGGAAGTGGCCAATGGAGTCCGCTGAAGTATTGTTAGATGATCCAGTCCAGGTAAAAAGTTCGGAGCTGAGCGGGTTATAGACCAAGCTGGCCACCCGCTCAGCTCGACCATCATCCTCCACACCATCTCCATCCACGGTGCCAAGCAGTTGACCCGTCTCCACGTCGACCATCAGGACCGGAGCCCAAAGATAGGCGCTGGGTGCCACGTAGGCCACGGATCCGTGACCCGCAGCAATTTTGGAGGATTCATAGCGCACATCCCATGAGCTCGTCAGCGGGGCGACGTTGCGCTTACCGACGACTGCAAGCTGCTCGAGATCGACCCTCCACAGCTGACCGCCGTTATGGATGACGTAAAGCTCGTGGCCATCGGGATGAATACTGAAATCCGCTGCATTGTCACCGAGCTCGACGCTACCCACCCAACGCGTGTCCTGGGCATCATAGACGAGCAATCTCGATTCATCCGAAGTCGTGCGATTGAGGGCGTAAATCCGGTTGCGCTGATAATCGGTCCGCATGGAAATAATCTGCTGAGCTTGGACGGTAAACGAGACATCCAGGATGCGGCGGGTGCTGGCCGTCTCGATCGTCAGGGTTGTGGAGTAGCTGCCGACCTCCAAACCAGTCGAGTCGAAGACAAGCTTGATAAGATTGGCCTGGCCTTCGGAAATCGTCGGGGTCAGCCAGCTTGCGCCACTGGTGAGAGTGGTGATTTCGAAGGATGAAGGGTCGGCCGTTGGGAGTTCCAGAAATGCGGACTGCGGAACCCCTCCGCCAAGGCTGGTGTAGCTAAACATTGGTTCCGGAAGCTCGAAGTCGGGTTCACCGACGGTCAGGGACAGCGACTGCCAGGCGTCTTCTGGGACCTCGGAGATCTGCGTGTCGCCCGGCACAATGCTGTAGCGGGTGTGGTGGAGTCCGGGAGAGAGACCAGCGGCGTCGACCTGAAGGGTCACAGGTGTTTCTCCGAAGGCATTGGCAACCCCGTTGCTGGGTTCGGCCCAAGCCCAACCGACGCCGTTGCGGCTGGCGGCGAGGAACTGGCTGGCGAGTTGGAGCAAGGTCGATGGCGAATAGGGGGATCCATCCGGGCGAGCGAACATCAGGTAGTGAACCCGGCAGGAGTCCGGGAGATTGCTGAGGCGCAGGGGATCCGTTGACTTCGTGATTCCGGGGGCGTCCTTCACAAAGAGGAGCTGGTGCAGCGAGGGTCTATCCAGAGTCTCCGTAACCAAGGTGCGGGTAAATGCGCGGTAGGTCGCACCATCCGGACCTTGAAAAGTGAAGCTCGAGGAAAGCTCTCGATTATAGGGGATGTAGCTATCGCTGACTCGGAAATCCGCACCTCCCTCAAGATCCGCAATGCAGGCAAAAAGACCGCCTAAATTCTTCGTGTAGTAGCGTGCCGTCTTGCCATTCAGGGAACTCTGGACAATATCCCCACCGGTATAGTTGATCTGAGTATTGTTAATATAAATCCGGTTGCCACCAGAACTGTAGATACCCGAGGTGGAGTCGATGAAGTTTCCCGTCTCGCCTCCAGAGAACCGATGACGGTCAGGAATCGGAGCGAGAACGCTGGAGGACAGGCGACCGAGATTGGTCGCGGCCGTTTCAAGAAGGGCATTGGATTCCTCGTCCTCCCAGAGCAGATGCCAGGTGGCCCGGTCTCCGTTATTTGAGAGAGAAGGGGTCAAGCTGCCGGACTTGCCGAATCCTAAAGCGAGATCCAGATCACCATCAGGAGTCTGAAACTGATCGGCAGCGGCGGGTCGGAGCATCTGGATTCCTCCTCCATTGTCGTCGACAACGATGAAGGCGCTGTAGGCACTGGCGGACCCGCCGAAAGTGCCCGGAGTGCCGGTCAGGCCTTCGGTCTTGATCCAGTCGGCGGCGCCAAGCCTTGCGGCGCCGCCCCAATTTACGGACCAGAGTTGTAAAGCCGCGGGGAGGTAGCTCAGATCGAGACCGCTGATCCGGGCGAGGCCGTTGATCAGCGCGGCATGACTCTCGTCCAGAGCCTGAGGAAAGACGCCGAGGTCGTCGATCCGCCCGGAAAAGGAGCTGGGGGAAGTCCGGACCGAGTCGGCGCCGATCTGAATGGAACGATATTCATAGGTGTCGGGAACGAGCGAGGAATTCACTTGGCTGGCAAAGCGGCCATCGACATAGAGCCGGTGGTTGGAAAGCGGGCCGCCGGTGTAGGTCAGCAGGGCGTGGTGCCACTGCCCGTCCTTCACCCCCTTGCTGAGTCTGAACAGCAGATTCGTGCCGGTCACATTGAGTCTCAGGTTCGAGCCTGCCATCTGGAGGTCATAGGATCTGCCGGGAAAGTCGAGCCCCCATCCGACAAGGGTGTCATAGGTTCCCGTTCCGCCATTGGTGCGAAACCACAGTGAGATGGATCGGGGCAGGCTTCCCGAGATCCCATCTGGATCGGCATCGAGGTTGCCATTGCCATTACCGAGGTAGCACCCGGTGCCGAGGATGGAACCTCCCTGAGCGACCTTTGCCTGACCCCAGAGGTAGCCATCGAAACTGTTGTCGCCGCTGGTTCGGACATCGGTGTCGAATGTCCAATGGTAGAATGTCTCCAGCTCGGCCATCACGGGCGAGCCGTCGGCTTCGGCTTGAGAAGCGGCTAATGCCGGTGCCGCAGACTCGAAGGCCGTGGCCGAAGGCGCTGCAGCTGCGGCATGAGGCGCGGAGTCGGCGGCGTGGACAATCAGCAGCGGCGGGCGCGAGTAGGAGTTGGTATTGCTAGTCGACAGGTATTGCTGATCGGAAAGAAAGCTCGCTTCGGTATTAAGATCCCGGAGCGCGAAGCCGACATGAGTGTGACCCTTCGAGATCGCATCACGAACGAAGCTCAGGACATCAATTTGCGAAGTGTTTCCCTTGGATCCCGTGTCGATGTCATACTCAAAAACCTCGCTTGCCTGCACTCCGCCGAGGCCCTCCCCGACCGAAAGAATGCCATCGCCTCCGTAGGCAAAGAGGGCGTATTTCAAGCCTCCGTTAGCACGGGATCCACCAGTCGTCCCGATGCTGAAGGTGGCTCGCTCGATGCTCGCAGCATCGGAAACAGAAGTCAGAGCAAACTCCATCACCAGACGGGTGGGGCTGCCGTTCTCCCGGGTATCGGCTCCCACGCGCCCGGAGCCGCTGCGGGCCGAGTCGTAAGCGACCTCTCCCTCGAAGGTGACCACGTAGTCCGGAGTGACCAGATATTCCTTGGCGGCGAGGGGAACAAGCGAGGCAAGCAGGCCAAAAGCAACCAGTATCCAAATCCAAGTGGAACGATTCATGAGCGAGATCATTGTCAGATAATTCAATTTCTTCCATCGTGAAGCTTGAACGAAGGGAACACCAAACGAGGTCTCATGAATCGTTGAAGCCAAGATCAAAAAACAAAATCAGCGCAAGGATTGGAATGTTTTTTTTACCTACCGACCATCTCAGCCGCCTGATCCTCGAAAATCGGCTTAATCCCGTGCCATTCGGGTCCCCGGTCATGAGCAACGTCCGTCATTCACTCCCCCCGGTCGTCGGGTTGCTTTTCGCCGTCGTTTTACTTTTGCTTTCGACGCCATCGCTCCCGGCCCAATCCCAACGCGTGCTCCTCCTGCACTCGTTCGGCAGGGATTTCGCTCCCTTTGCGGCGGTCGTCGAGAGCCTGCGCAGCGTGCTTTCGTTCTCGCACACGATGGTGTCGCACGCTTTCTCTACCGCTTGAGCGTCTCGGAACATGCCAATCAGTTTGTGCTCATGCTGCGATGGCAACGGCGACATTCTCAAAGCTCCATTTCCCGTCCGCAACAACGCCGAGGGAATCGATTTCCTCGTCGAGCAAATCGAAGCCTCGGCCCGCCGCCGCAACATTCCCAAAAAACATATCTTCAT
>Ga0210024_1000440_pt1 | contig 37458 bp, 31 predicted proteins | sample CryGeymeta201525_FD_183988 | JGI IMG/M metagenome (GOLD analysis project Ga0210024, IMG submission 183988) | Groundwater microbial communities from Crystal Geyser aquifers in Utah, USA - Crystal Geyser metaG 2015-25 (SPAdes) (version 2) | ecosystem: Environmental > Aquatic > Deep subsurface >...
CACCGTTGGCCTGAAAACTTGCCACGCTGAAAGTGGGCAGGATGTCCGGGGCCAGTAGCGTGTCCATGTTGAGCGTGGCCGCATCCAGGCTGACGGGAAAGTGCGTGGCCAGGCCGGGCTGCCAGCCAAAGGCTTTGAAATACCCGGCCACCGAGCCAATAGCGTCGGCCGCGCTGGTGAACAAATCGACTTTGCCATCGCTATCAAAATCTATAGCATATTTTGCCCAACTGGTGGGCATGAACTGCGGCAAACCCATCGCCCCGGCGTAGCTGCCGTGCAGGCTGGTCGGGTCGCGTTCGGTGCGCGCCATCAGGTTCAAATATTGCGCCAGCTCGCCGCGGAAATAGGCACTGCGCTCGGCAGCGCGCGGGTGGCTGGTGGGGAAGTCAAAAGCCAGTGTGGCCAGCGCGTCGAGCACCCGGTAGTTGCCCATGTGCTGACCATACAGGGTTTCCACGCCGATGATGCCGACGATGATCTCAGGCGGCACGCCGGTCTCGCGCTCGGCGCGCTGCAGGGTGTCGCGGTGCGCCTGCCAGAACGCCACACCGGCCTGGATGCGCCTGGGCTCGATAAAGCGCGCCCGGTACGCTGCCCAGTTCTTGGCCACGCCCAAGGCTGGCGGCGTGATGGCTTTGGCAATGGCCGGGATGTAGCGCGCCTGCGCCAGCGTTTGGCGAACCCACACCGGGTCCAGGTCACGCGCGCTGGCGATCTCATCGGCGGCCTGCATAGCATCCACGCGCTGCGCGTAGCTGGGGCCGTCGGGTGCCGCTGCTGCCACTTTGGTAGGCTTTTTATGTTTAAGGTGTTTTTGGCCTGCAGCCCAGGTATTCATTGCGCAAGCAGCTATTAAAATAAAAGCAATCAGGGCGCGCGGAGAAATGGTTTTGAGCATGGTGGAAGGGTGTCAATCAGGCATCGCGGCGCAGTTGCCGCAACACGCGCTGCAGTGTAGCGAGCTGCTGCCTGAAATGCGTTGTGTCGCCCGCGTAGCGCAGCGCCTCCAGCCGCAGCAACCAGTCGCGCCAGGCGGCTTGCGCGCTGGCTTGCATGGGCGCGGGGGAGGTGCGCTCCAGCAGGTCGGCCAGCTCGCGTGGGGTGCTGTTGGCACCGGGCATGTAGCCCGCGCGCTGCAGGCGGTGCCGCGCCTGCGCCAGCAAGCGCAGCCACGGGTCTTGCCGATGGCGCTCCCAGGCGCTCCAGGCGGCGCCCGCCAGACTGGCGCTGACCACGATGGCGCACAGCAGGTAAACCAGGTCTTCCCAGCTGGGCGCATCAAAGCCGATGTCTTTGAGCAAATTGAGCTGCTTGACCTGCGTGTAGTTCAGCACCCACTGGTTCCAGCGGTTGTTGGCCGCGTCCCACAGGGCGCGCAGGTTCAGCGCCATCTCGGGGCTGACGGTGCCCAGGAGCGCCTCGGCAACGATGCCACGCGGCGCTTGCAGGCGGTTGAAGCTGCCGGTGCGCCCGGGCGACACGGCGGCAGTGGGGTCGACGCGCACCCAGCCCTGGCTGGCTAGCCAGACCTCGGCCCAGGCGTGGGCATCGCTGTTGCGCACGGTCCAGAAGCCATCAAACGCGTTGACCTGGCCCCCCTGAAAACCGGTGACCACGCGCGCAGGCACACCGGCGGCGCGCAGCAGGATGACAAAGCTCGACGCCATGTGCTCGCAAAAGCCGGCTTTGCGGTCAAACCAGAATTCGTCGGCGCTGTCGCGGCCGTAGACGCCGGGCTCCAGCGTGTAGACGTAGCCGCCGCTGCGCAGGCGTTGCAACGCCTGATCGATGGCGTAGCGCCCCAGGTCTTGCCCGGGCGGGGCGCTGGCACGGATCTGCTGCGCCAGTTGCTCGGTGCGCGGGTTGTAGCCGAACGGCAGCGCCAGGTAGGGGCGCAGCTGGGCGCGGGTGAGGCCCGTGCCGTGGCTGAACTGCGGGTAGCTGATGGCGCGGTAACGTAGCAGCTCGGTCACGTTGGCGGCTTGCATCCATTGCAGTTCGCTGCTCATGCGCGCGCGGCCCTGCGGCAGCGCGGGCGCTTGCGCCGTGGCATCGAGCGTGAGTAGCCAGGGCTGCTGGTTGGGCTCCAGCGTCACCTGGTAACGCACCGCCGGGCCTTGCACCTGCAGGCCAGCGTCTTCGTCACGCATTAGCGCCACGCCGTCGGTCGGTGTCCAGCGCTGGCCGTTGAAGCTGCCCAGCACCGGGCCGCGAAAGTACAGTGCACTTTGCGCGGGCGGCGTGCCGTCAAAGGCAATGCGCATGGCGATGCTGTCGTCCAGCGCCAGGCGGGCGATGTTGCCCACCGTCATCTGCGCCGACAAGCCGCTGCGCCCGGCCATGGCGTCGGCCGGCATGCCCCACAGCGGGGCCATGCGCGGAAACAGCACAAACAAGACCACCATGATCGGCGCACCCAGCAGCGTCATGCCACCGGCGATGCGCGCGGCATGCCACAGCGGTGGCTGGCCGACCGGCATGTGCGCGTTGACCAGCGCGGTCAGCAGCCCCCACAGCGCCAGCAGCATGGCAGCAGCGGTCAGCAGCGACTGCGAATAGAAAAAGTTGGTCAGCATCAAAAAGAAGCTGAGAAAAAACACCACAAACGCGTCGCGGCGGGCGCGCAGTTCCAGCGTTTTCAGCGTTAGCAGCACGGCCACCAGCGTGACCCCAGCGTCGCGCCCGAGCAGCGTTTTGTAGGTGATCAGGGTGGCGATGACCGCCACGGCCAGCAGGCCCAGCTTCCACCAGGTGCCCGGCAGCGGTTGGCCGCGCCAGGCCAGCAGACCGCGCCACACAATGACCAGGCCACTGAGCACGCCGCACCACAGTGGCAACTGCCCCAGCAGCGGGGCCAGCACCCAGGCGATCACGGTCAGCACAAACAGCGTGTCGCGGGTGTCGCGTGGCAGGTGGCTGAGGGGATTTTTGATCATGACGGTGCGCACGGTTCAACAGGGCATCAGGCCAGCGCCAAGGCGCGCAGGCAGCGCTGCAGGTGCGCAGCGCCCACGTCGGGGGCGATCTCAGAGCCACCCAGGCGCAGGCCGTAATGCAGCCCGAGTTCGTCGGCCTGCAGCACCCAGGCGCACAGGCGGCACAGTTGCGATTCGGCATCCGACAGGCCGGTGGCATCGCGCGCCAGCCAGAGCGTGTGGTGCTGCTCGGCCACGCTGTCGCGGCTGACCAGTTCGCCGGTTTTGGCAGCTTTTTTCCAGACGATGCTTTTCAGCGCGTCGCCGCGCCGGTAGGGACGCAGGCCGTCGGGCTCGCCGCTGTGGTGCGTGGCGTGGGTCGGGCCGGGCTGCGCGTCTGCCACGCCGATCGGCAGTGTCGGGGCATGCATTTCGGGCTGTGGATAGACCAGCACCTGGGCAGCGGGCCGCCACACCGTCCAGACCCTGAAGGTACCCAGCGGAAATTGGGTGCGGGCGGTCAGTGTGGGCAGGCGGTGCAGGCCGCGCCCGGGCGGCTGCCAGGCCAGTTGCACGCGGGCGCTGGCTTGGCGCCCCACATCGGTGCAGACCCATTGCTGCACGCCCGCCAGTGCCAGCTCAATGGCGTAGCGGGGGGTCTGTCGGGTGTTCACCAGTTGCACATGAAATATGGCCTTGGCCCTTGCGTAGCATGCGGCAGGTGCTATGACTGTCATAGTAAGTCCGCGCAACGTGCCGTGCGCCACGTGCATCGCCACCAGACTGCTGCCCGCCAACAAAAAGGTCAGCAGGTAACCCAGGTTGAGCTGGTAGTTGATGGAGGCCACCAGCAGCACCAGGAGCGTGGCGCCCAGCATCAGCCCGGCGCGGCTGGGCACGATGTAGACGCTGCGCTGCGTCAGCGTCACACTGTCGGCCAGCGGCAGGCGCGCTTCAAACCAGCGTTGCAGGCGCTCGCGCGCTCGCGTCATGATCGCCATCAGGGCAGCGGCACCGCGTCGCGCATGGCAAGCACCTGCGCAATGGCACCGCGCCCGCTGTCGCCGACCGGGCTCAGGCGGTGCGCAATGGCCTGTGGCAGGATGGCGCGCACGTCGTCAGGCGCCACGTAATCGCGCCCGGACAAGAGCGCGTGCGCCTTGGCCACGCGCAGCACGGCGATCCCTGCCCGCGGGCTCAAACCTTGGGTAAACCAGCGGCCCGAGCGGGTAGCGGCCAGCAAGTCCTGCACGTAGTCCAGCAACGGGTCAGCGGCGTGCACCGCCTGCACCTGGCGCTGCAGCTGCAGCAGTTCAGCGGCGGTCAGCAGTGCGGGCAGGGCGCCCGCCAGGTCGCGCCGGTCGCGCCCGGCGAGCAGCAGTCGTTCAGAAACACGGTCGGGGTAGCCCAGCGAGATGCGCAGCAAAAAGCGGTCCAGCTGCGACTCGGGCAGCGCGTAAGTGCCCTGCTGGTCGTGCGGGTTTTGCGTGGCAATGACAAAAAACGGCGCTGGCAGGGCGCGCGTCTGGCCCTCTACCGACACCTGTTTTTCTTCCATGGCTTCAAGCAGCGCGCTCTGCGTTTTGGGGCTGGCGCGGTTGATCTCATCGGCCAGCAGTACTTGGGCAAACATCGGCCCGGGGTGAAACACGAATTCATCTTTGCGACGGTCAAAGATCGACACCCCCAGCAGGTCACTGGGCATCAGGTCCGAGGTAAATTGCACCCGTGAAAACTGCAGGCCAAAGGTCCGCGCCAGCGCGTGCGCCAAGGTCGTCTTGCCGACCCCTGGCACGTCTTCAATCAACAGGTGACCACCGGCGAGCAGGCAGGCAACGCAATCTTGTGTTTGTGCCGGTTTGCCCACGATCACCGTGTTAAGCTGTTTCACCAAAGCTGTAAGCTTTTCAGGAATGTTCATGCGCTAACCTTACCAAAATAAATGCGAGGAGACGACTGCTTATGACAATGACCGGCTACTTTACTCATCCGAGTTTTCGCAAACACGAAATTGCCCCGGGTCACCCTGAATGCCCCGAGCGCCTGGATGCGATTGACGATCGCCTGCTGATTTCTGGCCTGGACGTGGTGCTGGACCGGCGCACAGCCACCCCGGCATCGACCTCGGACATCGAATTGGCGCACGACCGCATGTACATTGCCGCCATCCGCGGCTTGAACGCCGAATTGCAGGAAGAAATTGCTGCCGGTGGCGCCGAATATCTGCCGATTGACCCCGACACCAGCATCAATATCCATACCTGGACAGCGGCGCTGCATGCAGCCGGTGCCGCTACTGACGCGGTGGATGCGGTGCTGGCCGGTGAATTCAAAACCGCTTTTTGCGCCGTGCGCCCGCCCGGACACCACGCCACCCATAACCAGGCCATGGGGTTTTGTTTTTTCAACAATGTGGCCATTGCGGCCAAGTACGCGCTGGAGCGGCACAACCTGCAGCGTGTGGCAATTGTTGACTTTGACGTGCACCACGGCAACGGTACCGAGGACATCGTCAAAGGCGACGACCGCATCCTGATGGTGAGCTTTTACCAACACCCGTTCTACCCGCTGGACTGGAAACATTCCAATGCCAAGAATCTGGTCAATTTGCCGGTGCCGGCCTACACCAAGGGCATGGATATTCGCGAGATGATCGAGGCCGCCTGGATGCCGCGCCTGGAGGAATTCAAGCCCGAGCTGATCGTTATCAGCGCCGGTTTTGACGCCCACCGCGAGGACGACATGGGACAGTTGGGCCTGGTGGAAAACGACTACGCCTGGATCACCAGCCGCATCATGGACGTGGCAAAGCGTCATGCACAGGGGCGGGTGGTGAGTTGCCTGGAGGGCGGCTACGTGATGAGTTCACTGGCGCGTAGCGTGGAGGCACACATCCGGGTCATGGCCGATGTCTGAGGTGCAGCCCGCCAACCTTGAAACCTGGTTGGCAGCACTGACGCAAAGCAGTGCGCTGATTGAACTGGCGGCGTTGGCGGGCTGCGCCGTGCTGGCCTGGCTGCTCGCCCATCTGGCAGCCAAGGCGTTTGAGGGGCGTACCGCCAACTCGATCATGTTTGGTCGGCGCGTCATTGACGGCGTGCTATTTCCGGCGCTGTGGTTGAGTTTGGCCTTTGTGGTGCGCAAGCTGATTGCGCATTCGCTGCCGTTGGCGGTATTCAAGATCGCCATTCCGGTGCTGTTGTCGTTGCTGGCGATTCGCCTGGGCGTGAAGGTGCTGCAGGCGGCGTTCAACGAGACACCGTTCATTCGCTTGCTGGAGCGCACCATTTCCTGGGTGGCTTGGCTTGCCATGGTGTTGTGGGTCAGTGGCCTGCTGCCACTGCTGATGGAAGAGCTCGACCAGATCAGCTGGACGGTGGGTGGCGCAACGCTGTCGGTGCGCAAGATCATCGAAGGCTCGCTCACCGCCGGGCTGGTGCTGATCATCACGCTGTGGATTTCAGCGGCCATTGAGACCAAGCTGCTGCACAAGGCCACTGGCGGCGAGCTCAGTCTGCGCAAAGCGGTGAGCAATGCTGCGCGCGCGTTGCTGATGTTTGTTGGCTTGCTGATGGCGCTGTCGGCCGTCGGCATCGACCTGACCGCCTTGTCGGTGCTGGGCGGCGCCATTGGCGTCGGTATCGGGTTTGGCTTGCAGAAGCTCGCGGCCAATTACGTCAGTGGTTTTGTGATTCTGGCCGAGCGCAGCATGCGCATTGGTGACAGCGTCATGGTCGACAACTTTACCGGTGTGGTGACCGAGATCAACGCGCGTTACACGGTGATTCGTTCGTTGACCGGCCGCGAATCGATTGTCCCCAACGAGATGCTGATCACCAGCCGGGTGGAAAACCTCTCCCTGGCCGATCCGCGTGTCTGGCAGTTCACCCATGTGTCGGTGGCCTACGACAGCGATGTGGAACAGGTCACCCAACTGCTGCTGCAGGCGGCCAGGTCGCAGTCACGCGTGTTGCAAGAGCCTGCGCCCTCTGTTGCACTGATGGCTTTTGGCGCCGATGGGTTGGAGTTCAGGCTGGGCTATTGGATTGCCGACCCGGAAAACGGCAGCGACAACCTGCGCTCGCTTGTTAATCTGGAAATATTGCGTTTGCTGCGTGAGCACGATATCGAGATTCCTTACCCGCAGCGGGTGATCCACCAACGCGTTGCACCGCTATAATAAAAAAGCACGATCGTTCTATTTAAAGGTTTTATGTCACATTGTCGCGGGGACGACCAAGCTGACCGAAGGCCTGCGCATAGAATGCGTCGGTTGACGTGCACGTCAATCATGCATGCCTGATTGACGTGCCGATTTGCCCTTGTTGATTTGCCTTTAACACTACTCTGGAGAACTATTTCTATGAAAGTCCTGGTCGCAGTCAAGCGCGTGGTGGACTACAACGTCAAGGTCCGCGTCAAATCGGACAACAGCGCTGTCGATACCGCTAACGTCAAAATGAGCATGAACCCGTTTGACGAAATTGCCATCGAAGAAGCTGTGCGCCTGCGCGAAAAGGGCATCGCCACCGAGATCGTCGCCGTCTCCTGCGGCGTCGCCCAGTGCCAGGAGACCCTGCGCACCGCCATGGCCATCGGCGCCGACCGCGCCATTCTGGTTGAGTCTTCTGAAGAATTGCAGCCCCTGGCCGTCGCCAAGCTGCTCAAAGCCCTGCTCGACAAAGAGCAACCCGGCTTGGTCATTCTGGGCAAACAAGCCATCGACGACGACTGCAACCAGACCGGCCAGATGCTCGCCGCCCTGGCTGACCTGCCCCAAGTGACTTGCGCCAGCAAGATTGAAGTGGCTGACGGCAAAGCCACCATTACCCGTGAAATCGACGGCGGCCTGGAAACACTGCAAGTCACGCTGCCCGCGGTCATGACCGCCGATCTGCGCCTGAACGAGCCACGTTATGTGACCCTGCCCAACATCATGAAGGCCAAGAAAAAGCCGCTGGAAGTGCTCAAGCCCGAAGACCTGGGTGTGAATGTTGCGCCGCGCATCAAGACCCTCAAGGTCACCGAGCCACCCAAACGCAGCGCCGGCATCAAGGTGCCCGACGTCGCCACCCTGGTGGCCAAATTGAAAACTGAAGCGAAGGTAATTTGAAACTTTGCGGGACGGACCAAGATTGGCGTAGCAAATTTGCTCTGTCCTCAACTGATTAAAGGATTCCCCATGACAACACTCGTTATTGCCGAACACGACAACGCCACCCTCAGACCCGCCACCTTGAACACCGTCACCGCTGCGGCGCAGTGCGGCGGTGATGTGCATGTGCTGGTCGCTGGCCACAACGCTGGCGCAGCAGCTGCCGCCGCGGCGCAAATCAACGGCGTGGCCAAAGTGCTGCACGTTGAAGCTGAAACATTGGCCCATGGCATTGCAGAAAACGTTACCGCGCAAGTGGTGGCCTTGGCGGCTAATTACAGCCACATCCTGTTTGCTGCTACCGCTTCTGGCAAGAACATCGCCCCCCGCGTGGCGGCCAAGCTCGACGTGGCCCAGGTTTCTGACATCACCAAGGTGATCAGTGCAGACACGTTCGAGCGCCCGATCTACGCTGGCAACGCCATGGCCACCGTACAAGCGCTTGACGCGATCAAGGTCATCACCGTGCGTGCCACGAATTTTGATGCTGCAGCCCAGGGAGGCCAAGCGCCAGTTGCTATTGATAGCGTAGCACCTGTAGCCAATTCTGCGGCCACCACGTACGTCGGCAGCGAGATCGCCAAGAACGATCGTCCCGAGCTCACCGCGGCCAAGATCATCGTCAGCGGTGGCCGCGCGCTGGGCTCGCAAGAGCAGTTCAATGCCATCATGACCCCGCTGGCCGACAAACTCGGCGCGGCCATTGGCGCCAGCCGTGCAGCGGTGGATGCAGGTTACGCCCCCAATGACTGGCAAGTGGGCCAGACCGGCAAGATCGTCGCGCCGCAGCTCTACATTGCTGCTGGCATCAGCGGCGCCATCCAGCATTTGGCCGGGATGAAAGACAGCAAAGTCATCGTCGCCATCAACAAGGACCCTGAAGCGCCGATCTTCAGCGTGGCCGACTATGGATTGGAGGCGGACCTGTTCGTCGCCGTGCCGGAATTGACCGCTGCTCTTTAAGGCATTTCAGAGGTTTGAATCAGGACAGGGCATCCAGCGTGGTGCCCTTTTTTTGTTAGTCAAGGAGAATCCAAATGAGTTACAAAGCCCCCGTCAAAGACATGCTGTTCAACATCGAGCATCTGGCCAAAATTGACCAGATTGCGCAACTGCCCGGCATGGAAGACGCCGGTCTGGAAACCGCGCAAGCCGTGCTGGAAGAAGCCGCCAAGTTTGCTGAGGGCGTGCTGGCTCCGCTCAACTGGGAAGGCGACAAGAACCCAACCACCTGGAAAGACGGCGTGGTGACAGCCACCCCGGGCTTCAAGGAAGCATTCAAGCAATTTACCCAGGCCGGTTGGCAGGGTCTGCAGCACCCGGTGGATTTTGGTGGTCAGGGCTTGCCCAAGACCATTGGCTCGGTGGTGGGTGAGATGGTCAACAGCGCCAACCTGAGTTTTGCCCTGTGCCCCTTGCTCACTGACGGTGCCATTGAGGCATTGCTGACCGCAGGCAGCGACGAGCTCAACGCCGTTTATCTGGAAAAGCTGGTCAGTGGCGAATGGAGCGGCACCATGAACCTGACCGAGCCACAAGCCGGCAGCGATCTGGCCGCGGTGCGCACCAAGGCCGAGCCGCAGCCTGATGGCACCTACAAAATTGCGGGCACCAAAATCTACATCACCTGGGGTGAGCACGACATGGCCGACAACATCATTCACCTGGTGCTGGCGCGGGTGGTTGGTGCGCCCGAAGGCGTCAAAGGCATCAGCCTGTTTGTGGTGCCGAAATTCATGGTTGGAAAAGACGGTGCTATAGGTGCACGCAACGACGTGCAGTGCGTCAGCATCGAGCACAAGATGGGTATCAAGGCCAGCCCCACTTGCGTGCTGCAGTTTGGTGACCACGGCGGTGCCGTGGGTTACCTGGTGGGCCAGGAAAACCGCGGCCTAGAATACATGTTCATCATGATGAACGCGGCGCGCTACGGCGTTGGTGTGCAGGGCATCGCCATTGCCGACCGGGCCTACCAAAAAGCGGCAGAGTTTGCCAAAGAGCGCGTGCAAAGTCGCCCGGTGGATGGTTCGTTGCCAGCGGCTGGCCCGATCATTCACCACCCCGACGTCAAGCGCATGCTGATGACCATGCGCGCCTACACCGAAGGCTGCCGCGCGCTGGCCAGTGTGGCCGCTGCCGCCTACGACGCGGCACACCACCATCCCGATGCCGAAACCCGCAAGCAAAATCAGACCTTCTATGAATTCATGGTGCCGCTGATCAAGGGTTACAGCACCGAGATGAGTCTGGAAGTGACCAGCTTGGGCGTGCAGGTGCACGGTGGCATGGGCTTTATTGAAGAAACTGGCTGCGCCCAGTACTACCGCGATGCCAAGATTTTGACCATTTACGAAGGCACCACCGCGATTCAGGCCAATGATTTGGTGGGGCGCAAAACCAGCCGCGACGGCGGCCAGACGGCCAAAGCGCTGGCGGTTCAGGTGCAAGCCACCGAAGCGGCGTTGACCGCCACCGGCACAGCAGACGCCGTGGCGATGGCCAAGCGCCTGGCAGCCGCACGCCTGGCGTTCGTCGACGTGGTGGACTTTGTCGCTGGCAATACCAAGGCCAAACCCAACGATGTGTTTGCGGGCAGCGTGCCCTACCTGATGCTCAGCGGCAACCTGATGGCAGGCTGGCAAATGGCGCGCGCCTTGCTGGTGGCGCAGGAACAGGTGGCCAAGGGGGTCGATGTGGCGTTCATGCAGGCCAAGATCACCACTGCACGCTTTTATGCCGACCACATCCTGACCAAGGTGCCAGGTTTGCGCGACAGCATTGTCGACGGCGCAGCAGCGGTCACCGCCTTGCCACTGGATGCGTTTTAGGCCGACCTGAACCACTCGTTGCGCAGCATGTTTGCTGCACTAAGCATAGCTTCTCGCGCTTTATTTATAAGGGCTAGAGGCTATTTTCATATATAAACTCGGGATTTACCATGCGTCACTTGCCGCCCCCTTTGAATGCCTTGCCGTTCCCGGTGATTGGCTCGCCGCTGTTCATCATCAGCACCCCCAAGCTGGTGCTTGCGCAATGCACCAGCGGCGTGGTGGGCGCCATGCCAGCGCTGAACGCGCGCCCGGCCGAACAACTCGAAGACTGGCTGATCGAGATCACCGAGGGCTTGAAAGCGCATAACGCTGCGCACCCAGAGCAGCCCGCAGCCCCCTTTGCCATCAACCAGATCGTGCACAAAAGCAATGAACGTCTTGAACACGACATGGCGCTGTGTGTCAACTACAAAGTGCCGATCATCATCAGCAGCCTGGGCGCGCGCGAGGACATCAATGCCGCAGCGCACAGCTACGGCGGCGTGGTGCTGCACGACGTCATCAACAACCGCCACGCGCACAAGGCCATCGAGAAGGGTGCCGACGGCCTGATCGCGGTGGCGGCAGGGGCGGGCGGTCATGCCGGGGTGAAAAGCCCGTTTGCGCTGGTGCAGGAAATTCGCCAGTGGTTTGACGGCCCGTTGGCCTTGAGCGGCTCCATTGCCAGCGGCGGCGCCATACTTGCAGCGCAAGCCATGGGCGCTGACTTTGCCTACATTGGCTCGGCCTTCATTGCCACGCACGAGGCGCGCGCGGCAGAAGCCTACAAGCAGGCCATTGTGGACAGCAACTCGGACGACATCGTTTACAGCAACCTGTTTACCGGTGTGCACGGCAACTATCTGGCACCGAGCATTCGCGCCGCCGGGCTGGACCCGCAACATTTGCCCGAGAGCGACCCCAGCAAGATGAACTTTGGTGGCGACAAGTCCAAAGCGTGGAAGGACATCTGGGGTTGTGGCCAGGGCATCGGCGCCATTACCCAGGTGCAAAGCACTGCCGAGTTGGTGGCACGGCTAAAGGCGGAGTACGCGTTGGCACGTAACCGCCTGTGCAATCTTGCATAAAAAAGGTCTCTAGCCCTTCTGATCTAAGCGTCTATAGCTATTTAGTCTATAGCTATTAGTTGCTGCCCGGGGCTTCAAGTCGGCCAGGTGGAGCCCTGCTCGGGCACCAGGGCGCGCCAGCCCAGCTCGCGTTTGATGCGGCCACGTAGCGTATCAGCGGGCCCAGCCTCGCCGTGCACCACGTAGACCTGGTCGGGCGCTTGGGGCAGGGTGCGCAGCCAGGCGATGAGCTGATTGGCGTCGGCGTGGGCCGAGGCTGATTGCAGTTGCACCACTTCGGCGTTCACTTCGACGTCGCGCCCGTGAATGCGCACGGTCTTGGCGCCACTGGCGAGTGTGGCCCCGCGGGTGCCTGGCGCCTGGTAGCCGGTCAGGATGATCATGTTGCGGTGGTCGCCCGCGTAGTGCGCCAGGTGGTGTAACACGCGCCCGCCGGTAGCCATGCCGCTGGCCGAGAGGATGACCATCGGCCCGTGGCGGCTGGCCAGCGCCTTGGACTCGTCGGTGCTATTGACCATGGTGGCGTTGTGCGTCAGCGCCCGGCTGTCGGCCTGGCTCAGGCGATGCTCGCCCAGGTGATCCTCGAACAAATGCGTCGTGTGAACGGCCATCGGACTGTCCAGAAAAACTGGCAAGGAACTGGGCAACGCGCCCTTGAGCTTGAGCAGGTGGATGGCGTGCAGTACCGCCTGGGCACGCCCAACGGCAAACACCGGTACCACCGCCACACCTCCGCGCTTGGCCACACGCTGCAAGGCCAAGGCCAGTTCGGCCAGCAGGTCTTCGGTCGGGTGGGTTCGGTCGCCGTAGGTGGACTCGATCAGCACCGTGTCGGCCTGCGGCGCGTCGTCGGGCGGGCTCATGATCAGGTCATCGGGGCGTCCCAAATCACCCGAGAACAGGATGCGTCGTCCGGCTACTTCAAGCAGGATACTCGACGCACCCAGAATGTGACCCGCGCCCGACAGCGTTACTTTCCAGCCTGGCAGGGGTGTGAAGGGTTTGTCAAAACCCACGGTTTTGATTTTGGGCAGGGCGTCGAGCGCGTCTTGCCGGGTGTACAGCGGCAAAGCGGTCTCGTGTTTGGAGAGTTTGTGCCGGTTGACAAACGCGGCGTCTTCTTCCTGGATGTGACCGCTGTCGGGCCACAGGATGCGGCACAGGTCGCGCGTGCCGGTACTGGCAAAGACGTGGCCAGTAAAGCCTTCTTTGACCAGTAGGGGAAGATAGCCGCTGTGGTCCAGGTGCGCATGGGTCAGGACAACGGCGTTGATCTGGTCTGGCGCGACAGGCAGCGGTGACCAGTTGCGCAAACGCAGCTGTTTGTAGCCCTGAAACAGGCCGCAGTCGATCAGCAAGCTTTTGCCGTCATGACGTACCAGGTATTTGGAGCCGGTGACGGTGCTGGCTCCGCCCAGAAAGGTGATGGTGACGCTCATGGTTCAAGCCTCTGAAAAGAATGCCACGCCGACGGGCGTCGGGTGGCATCATTCTGCGGCAAAGCGCGCCGTTTGGGGCGGCCAATCGGAGATCAGCTGAAGAAACTCTTGAGGCGGTCGGTCCAGCTGTCGCCGGCGGGGGAGTGTTTGGCACCACCTTTTTTCAGCGACTCGTCGAGTTCGCGCAGCAGTTTGCGCTGATGCTCGGTGAGTTTGACTGGTGTCTCAATCAAGATGTGGCAATACAGGTCGCCGGGGTAGCTCGAGCGCACGCCCTTGATGCCCTTGCCACGCAGGCGGAACTGTTTGCCGGTTTGGGTGCCTTCGGGGATGTCGATGGCTGCCTTGCCTGCCAGTGTAGGTACGTCAATTTCGCCACCCAGAGTGGCGGTGATGATGCTGATGGGCACCGAGCAGTGCAGGTCGTCGCCGTCGCGCTCAAAAATGTCGTGTTTTTTGAGCCGGATTTCAATGTACAGGTCGCCTGGCGGACCGCCGTTGGTGCCGGGTTCGCCGTTGCCAGCGCTGCGGATGCGCATGCCGCCATCGATGCCTGCCGGAATTTTGACTTCAAGGGTTTTCTGCTTCTTGATTTTGCCCTGGCCATGGCATGACGGGCAGGGCTCGGGGATAACCTTGCCGGTACCGCGGCAGGTCGGGCAGGTTTGTTGCACGCTGAAAAAGCCTTGACGCATCTGCACCGCGCCGGTGCCGCCGCAGGTGCCGCACGTCTTGGCCGAGGTGCCGGGTTTGGCGCCGCTGCCGTGACAGCTGTCGCAGTTGTCCCAACTGGGAATGCGGATCTGCGCGTCTTTGCCGCGGGCAGCTTCTTCCAGTGTGATTTCCATGGCGTAGCTGAGGTCGCTACCCCGGTACACCTGGCGGCCACCGGCGCGACCGCGCTGTTGGCCAAACATATCGCCAAAAATATCGCCAAAGGCCTCGGCAAAACCGCCGTAGGCGTCGGCACCACCCGGGCCACCGCGCATATTCGGGTCAACGCCAGCAAAGCCGTGCTGGTCATAGGCTGCACGTTTTTGCGGGTCGGAGAGCATCTCGTAGGCTTCCTTGGCCTCTTTGAATTTCTCTTCGGCCGCCTTGGCTGCATCGCCCTGGTTGCGGTCAGGGTGATGCTTCATCGCCAGCTTGCGATACGCCTTCTTGATTTCTTCATCTGAGGCGTTTTTGGGAACGCCCAGTGTTTCGTAATAGTCTTTTTTTGACATGGTCTATAGGTGCCTGGTTTCAATGCAAACGCCGCGTTGCACCTTGTGGGTGCCCAACGCGGCGCATGTGGCCTGTGTCAAAGCAGCGTCCAAACCAGGGTTTAGGGTTTTTTGACTTCTTTCACTTCGGCATCGACCACATTGTCGTCTTGCGCTGCGTTACTTTGCGGTTCGGCTTGTGCTCCACCCGGCGTTGCATCACCTTCGGCAGCCTGCTTGGCCTGCATATCGGCGTACATCTTTTCGCCCAATTTCTGGCTGGCCGTCATCAGCGCTGCGCTCTTGTCGTCGATGGCAGCCTTGTCGTCGCCCTTGAGCGCGGCTTCCAGGTCCTTGATGGCGGCTTCGATTTTGTCTTTCTCGGAAGCGTCAATCTTGTCGCCGTACTCTGTCAGGCTCTTCTTGACACTGTGCACAGTGGCTTCACCCTGGTTCTTGGCCTGCACCATTTCAAGCTTCTTCTTGTCTTCGGCGGCGTTGAGCTCAGCGTCCTTGACCATTTGCTGGATCTCGGCTTCAGACAGACCCGAGTTGGCCTTGATCGTGATCTTGTTTTCTTTACCTGTGCCCTTGTCCTTGGCGCCAACGTGCAAGATGCCGTTGGCGTCAATGTCAAACGACACTTCGATTTGCGGAATGCCGCGCGCTGCCGGCGGGATGCCTTCGAGGTTGAATTCGCCCAGCAGTTTGTTGCCAGAGGCCATTTCGCGCTCGCCTTGGTAGACCTTGATCGTCACCGCCGGCTGGTTGTCGTCGGCGGTCGAGAAAGTCTGCGCAAACTTGGTCGGGATGGTGGTGTTCTTGGCGATCATCTTGGTCATGACGCCACCCAAGGTCTCAATGCCCAGGCTCAAGGGGGTCACATCGAGCAACAGCACGTCGCTGCGGTCGCCGGAGAGCACCTGGCCTTGAATGGCGGCACCCACGGCCACGGCTTCGTCGGGGTTGACGTCTTTGCGCGGCTCGCGGCCAAACAGTTCCTTGACTTTCTCTTGGACCTTGGGCATGCGGCTCATACCGCCGACCAGGATGACGTCGTTGATGTCTGCAGCGCTGACGCCAGCATCCTTCAGGGCGGTACGGCACGGTGCAATGGTGCGTTCGATCAGCTCTTCAACCAGGGACTCGAGCTTGGAGCGGGTCAGCTTGATGTTGAGGTGCTTCGGGCCGGTAGCATCGGCCGTCACGTAGGGCAGGTTGATGTCGGTCTGGGCGCTGCTGGAGAGCTCGATCTTGGCTTTCTCGGCGGCTTCTTTCAGGCGCTGCAAGGCCAACACGTCTTTGGACAGGTCAACGCCTTGCTCTTTCTTGAACTCGGCAATGATGTAGTCGATGATGCGCTGGTCGAAGTCTTCACCACCGAGGAAGGTATCGCCGTTGGTGGAGAGCACTTCAAATTGTTTTTCGCCGTCGACATCGGCAATTTCGATGATCGAGATGTCGAACGTGCCGCCGCCCAGATCATAGACGGCGATCTTGCGGTCGCCCTTTTCGTTCTTGTCCATGCCGAAGGCCAGCGCCGCAGCGGTGGGTTCGTTGATGATGCGCTTGACTTCCAGACCGGCGATGCGGCCAGCATCCTTGGTGGCCTGGCGCTGTGCATCGTTAAAGTAAGCCGGAACGGTGATCACCGCTTCGGTCACCGGTTCGCCGAGGTAATCTTCGGCGGTCTTTTTCATCTTGCGCAGCACGTCGGCGCTGATCTGCTGCGGTGCCATGCGCGTGCCGCGCACTTCAACCCAGGCGTCGCCGTTGTCGGCGGCAGCAATCTTGTACGGCATCAGGTCGATGTCTTTTTGCACTTCTTTTTCGGTGAACTTGCGACCGATCAGGCGTTTGACTGCGTACAGCGTGTTCTTCGGGTTGGTGACGGCCTGGCGCTTGGCCGAGGCACCCACCAGCACCTCGCCATCCTCTTGGTAGGCGATGATCGACGGCGTGGTGCGCGCACCCTCGGCGTTTTCAATCACTTTGGCGGTGTTGCCTTCCATGACGGCCACGCAGCTATTGGTGGTGCCCAAGTCGATGCCAATAATTCTTCCCATGGTGTGAACTCCTAAATTGTCAGATGTTGGTAACTTGTGGATGACTTGAAATATTTCAAGTCGGATGATGGTTTATTTGGGTGCCGAGACGGTCACCAGGGCTGGACGCAAGACACGCTCGGCGATCAGATAGCCCTTCTGCAACACGGTAACCACCGTGTTGGCTTCTTGATCTGCTGGCACGACGCTGATGGCCTGGTGCTGATGCGGGTCAAACTTGGCGCCCGCAGCAGGATTGACAGCGATGACTTTGTTGCGTTCCAGCGCCGCGATCAACTGACGCAGGGTCGCTTGCGAACCTTCACGGATTTGTTCCAGGGTCGCGTCCTTGATGGACAGGCCAGCCTCCAGACTATCGATCACGGGCAGCAAGCTCTCGGCGAAGCCTTCCAGCGCAAATTTGCGGGCTTTGGAAACCTCGTCTTCGGCACGGCGCCGCGCATTTTCTGCGTCGGCCTTGGCGCGCAAATACTGGTCGGCCAACTCCGCACTTTTGGCTTGCAAGTCAGCCAGATCGGCTTGGCACTTGGCCAGCGACTCGGCCTCGAAGTTGGCTATGACTGCGGCCATGTCCCCTGTGGCTTGCGGGTTGACTGTTTCAGGGGTAGCAGCGGGTTTGTCTGTTGCCGCGGTAGTGGGGTTTGTTTCGGTCATGCGGAATGGCTGTTTTCAGAAAAGGATGCGCCAGAAATGGTGTCAGGGGCGTTGAATTCAAGGGCTGCACCAGAAAAAAAGACAGCGAACCGAATCAACCGGCTCGGTAGACGTCACTCGTGCACTGAACAAACAATCACAGGCCCGAGATATCGGCCGTGAACTCAGGTCAGCGACAACAGTTCGACTTGAAACTTCAGTGTCGCATTGGGCGGGATGACGCCACCAGCGCCGCGTGCACCGTAACCCAGCTCAGGTGGGATGATGAGTGTGCGGGTTCCGCCAACACGCATACCGGCTACGCCTTCATCCCAACCGCGGATGACCATGCCTGCACCCAGCTTGAAGACAAAAGGGTCGCGACGGTCGTGACTGGAGTCAAACTTGGCGCCCTGGGCGCCGTCCTGGAAAAGCCAGCCCGTGTAGTGCACGGTGACCTGTTGGCCTGCAGCCGCAGTGCTGCCTGCGCCTGTGATGTCGTCGGTATAGTCGAGTCCGGAAGGTGTTTTGGCCATGAGACAGAGGTGTGCTTGTGGTGGTGAATGGAAATAGCTGGCGGTCGATCAGGCGTGTTTCTTGGCCTGGCTGGCGGCCCACTTGCTGGCAAAAGCCGACAAATCGCCCATGCGCTTGAGTAAATCAGCGCCCATGCTGGTCACCATGTAGCCATGGCTGCCGTGGTCCATCAGACCAGCCGCACGCAGTTCCTTGATGCGGGTGTTCAGTGTGTTGGGGGTGATCCCGCCCACGCTGTCTTGCAGCAGGCGAAAGGTTTGTGGATGGCCGTCTTTGAGTGCCCACAAGACACGAATGGCATAGCGGGATTCAAGCAAACTGAGCAATTGACCGATGGCAGCACTTTCTTTGGTACTCATGGAAGAGGTCTCCTGGTGTGTATTGGCAATCTGGCGGAAATATGACATGAATGAATGATAGCAACTGCTGCCGTCACGCACTTCGTTTCAAAACCCGACGCGAGCCTTGAACTATATCTCAAATTTTTCTTTCCGCTACACCTTTTGTAGCTCCAAAGCATCACATCTAGGGCAATTATTGCTGTATATTACGGCTCATGTTCGTTATAGGTTGCACAGGGTTCCTGGTGAACTGGGGTTGATCAGTTAGAGCGCTGGCACACACAAACCATCATGATTTTCAACTTTGAGCAAGTGCACAACTATTACGAACGTGCCGTTTTTGAAGCCGTTGCGCGGCTCTCTGGTTCTTATCCCGATTACGACGCTGGCATGTTGGCCGATGTGGCTTGCATGGCGCTCAACCGGCTGCCAGCGCGCTATGTTCGCCATGACGTTGACATGATGTTTTACTTGTCAGAAAAAGAACGCGCGGCCATTGAAGAGTCATTGCATGAGGCGTTGGCGTTTGCCTTCACCTATGTCGGCCAGCGTCATGCCAGGCAGCCAGCGTCTGCTTGAGTTGCGGCGCGCGCTTTCCTGCAGTCTGCACTCGCGGCAAACAAAACAGGTCTTCCCGATAGTTCCCTTCGCCACACCCGTGCTATGCCTGGCCGCGCAGGTTGTCGCCGTTTCTTCCAGGTTGGAACAGGTGAGCGCAGCGGCCAACGCCCAATGAAAGCGTGCCGGATGAGCTTTACCGTCCCACCTCATCCACCAGCGTGCGAAAGTCGTCCATGTCCTCAAAGCTGCGGTAGACGCTGGCAAAGCGCACATAGGCCACCTTGTCGAGCTTCTTTAATTCGCGCATCACCAGCTCGCCAATGCGGGTGGAAAGCACCTCGCGCAGGCCCAGGTTCAAGAGCTTTTCTTCAATACGCTCCACCGCCGCGTCAACCTGCTCTGTACTGACCGGGCGTTTGCGCAGCGCCAGCTTCATCGAGGCCAGCAACTTGGCGCGCTCGTATTCAATACGCCGACCGTCTTTTTTGACGATGGCCGGAAAGTTGACTTCCGGGCGCTCATAGGTGGTAAAGCGCTTGTCGCACGACGCGCAGCGGCGCCGGCGGCGGATGAAGCCCCCATCTTCAGACTCCCGCGTTTCCACCACCTGGGTGTCGGGGTGACTGCAGAAAGGGCATTTCATCGTCAGCTGCAGCAGTGATCAGCCGTAGACCGGGAAGCGGCTGGTCAGCGCATGCACTTTTGCACGAACTGCATCAATATTGGCGCTGTCCCTTGGATTATCTAGCACATCTGCTATTAAATTTGCAGTCAGGCGCGCTTCTTCGTCCTTGAAACCACGGGTCGTCATGGCCGGGGTGCCAACGCGCACGCCGCTGGTCACCATCGGTTTTTCGGGGTCATTGGGGATGGCATTCTTATTGATGGTCATGTGCGCGCTGCCCAGCACGGCCTCGGCTTCCTTGCCAGTGATGTGCTTGGAGCGCAAATCGACCAGCATCACGTGCGATTCCGTGCGGCCGCTCACAATGCGCAGGCCGCGTGCGGTCAGGGTTTCGGCGACGATGCGGGCGTTGGTGACTACTTGTTGCTGGTAAACCTTGAATTCGGGCTGCAGTGCTTCCTTGAAAGCCACCGCTTTGGCGGCAATCACGTGCATCAGCGGGCCGCCTTGCAGGCCAGGGAAGATGGCGCTGTTGATGACTTTTTCATATTGCGACTTCATCAAAATGATGCCCCCACGTGGGCCGCGCAGGCTCTTGTGCGTGGTACTGGTCACAATGTCGGCGTGCGGCACCGGGTTGGGGTACACACCGGCGGCGATCAGGCCGGCGTAGTGCGCCATGTCAACCATGAAGATCGCGCCAACGTCTTTGGCCACCTTGGCAAAGCGTTCAAAATCAATAGCTAGAGAATAAGCACTGGCACCGGCTATGATCAATTTTGGCTTGTGTTCATGCGCCTTGCTTTCCATCGCGTCATAGTCGATGGCCTCGGCAGCATCCAGGCCGTAGCTCACCACGTTGAACCACTTGCCGCTCATGTTCAGCGCCATGCCGTGGGTCAGGTGGCCGCCTTCGGCCAGGCTCATGCCCATGATGGTGTCGCCGGGTTTCAAAAAGGCCAGAAACACCGCTTCATTGGCGCTGGCACCGCAATGCGGTTGCACGTTGGCCGCTTCTGCGCCAAAAATTTGCTTCACACGGTCAATGGCGAGCTGCTCGGCGATGTCAACAAACTCGCAGCCGCCGTAGTAGCGCTTGCCGGGGTAGCCTTCGGCGTATTTGTTGGTCAGTTGTGTGCCTTGCGCGGCCATGACGGCGGGGGATGCATAGTTTTCACTGGCGATCAGCTCGATGTGGTCTTGCTGGCGCTGGTTTTCAGCTTGGATGGCGGCAAACAGCTCGGGGTCAGTTTGCTCGATGAGAATGTTGCGGTTGAACATGGCAGTCCTTAAAGACGTGGGCTTAGGTTAAGGTGCCCAGGCGAACGGCTGATCACAAAACCGTTACAGGCTTTGCGGTACGCTCCCCCGTGGTGTTCCCACTTCAGCAGCCTGGCCTTGCAGGGCAGGGTGCCTATCGCCAGTCGCGTACCGACCGGATTTTAGCTGAGCCCCTCAGTTCAGAGCCACGGTGGCCGATTTAATCGCAGTTACTTCTGCGGGTTCGGTGGGGGTCGGCTCGACAGGCTCTCGCTTGGTCATGATGGGTTGAGTCCAGATCGGTTCTTTGCCGCCGTCGGCCACACGCTGCAGGCGGCCATATTCGGCCATGACCTTGGCAGCGTAGCCGCCATCGTCTTCCATATTGGCTGCGCCGACGTAGTATTTCAGGCCACCTTCGACCGAACCAGCTGCGCGAATGCAGTCCTGCAGCACCTTGGCACCCACACGCAGGTTGGCCAGCGGGTCAAACGCCGCAAACTTGCCGCCGTAACTCTCGTATTTGTCGCTATGCACGCGGGTCATCACCTGCATCAGACCTTGCGCGCCGACATGACTTTGGGCAAAAGGGTTAAAGCCCGACTCAATTGCCATGACCGCCAAAATCAACGTTGGCTCCAGGCGCACGCGCTTGCCAATATCGTAGGCCTCAGACACCAGTGCGCTCAAGGGCTCAGGCGCAATGCGGTACTTTTTGCTGAGCCACAGGGCGACGCTGGCTTGTTGTTTGGGCAGGTCTTGTGGGTCGGCGGCTGTGGCGCGTTCGCTGGCCACTGGGTCGCTCACCAGGCCAGTGGTCTCAAATTGGCGTTCTTGCAACCAGCCAAACAACTTGATTTCACCAATCTGGCGCAGCTCCGGGCGAGCAAACAGCGCGATGGCAACAAAGAGAACAGCCACGCCGATCAAGGCGAAGCTGTTGTGGGTGAGTTCGAAAAAACCTTTGGCTACGGTCGTGCTGACGCGTCGCAGGCTGAGAGACAAATTTTTAGATGCTGACATAGCTTCTCCTTCTTGCGCGTGGTTTCAAATGCGCAGCACGGGTGCTGCAGATTTAAAAGCTCGCCTGGGTTGTTACGCTATCAATATCCTGCGCTTTCTTTAGTGGTAATGCAGAAATATGATGTTGCCGGGATCGGCAGCGGTTAGGGTATTCCCTGATCAAAGTCAAGGTTGGCCGGATTCTATGGGTGTTTATTATGTCAAGTCAACCATATCAAATAACATCGTTATGGCTAAATTTGTTATAAATTGACACTGTCTGTCCATTTTTCAGCCAAGTTTTGGCTCCAAAATATGTTTCCATGAGTCCATCCCTTCACCCTGAAAAGTCGGTCTTTGGCAAGCCTTGGTTGCGTCGTCTGGTCTGGGCAATCGCCGCGCTACTGGCGTTGTGGTTGCTGGGCTGGTTGGGTGTGCCGCCGTTGCTGAAATCACAATTGCAAGCCCGTTTGGGCGAGCAGCTGGGGCGCGCTGTGACAGTGGGTACGGTGGACTTCAAACCCTGGTCGCTAGAGTTGACCGTCACTGACCTAACTGTTGCCCGGGCGGCTGTGGCAGGCCCTGCGGCAGCGGGGTTAGAGTCTTCACCCCAGTTTGCCCTCAAGCGTTTTTATATGGATGTGGAGTTGCAATCGCTGCTGCGGCTGGCGCCAGTGGTAGATGGGCTGGTGCTGGAATCTGCCTTGTTGAACCTCACGCACACCGGTGACGGACACTACGACGTTGACGACGTGTTGACCAGATTCACGGCGAAACCTGAGCAAAAAGACAGCACACCGCTTCACTTCGCGCTCTACAACCTGGTGCTGATGGATGCGGCAGTAACCTTCACTGACGCGCCACACAAGCGGGTGCACCGGCTCAGCCAGGTGAACCTGAGTGTGCCCTTTCTGAGCAACCTTGATTCCAAGCGCGATGTACTGGTCAGTCCCAAGCTCAGTTTTAACCTGAATGGCAGCGCCTTTGATACAAGCGCCAACGCTACCCCGTTCGCGCAAACGCGCAAAACTGACGCCCAACTGCGCTTCAAAGGGCTGGATCTGGCACCGTATTTGAGCTACCTGCCGGCTGACCTGCCTGTGCAGTTGCAGTCCGCGGTGCTGGAAGCCGACCTGCAGCTGGCGTTCAAACAGGAAGAAAAGGCGTCTGTGGCGCTCACAGGTCAAGTCGCCGCCAGTGGTGTCAGGCTCTCTACAGCGCCCAAGGGTGGTGATTCGGGTCAGGTCAGCGCCGCAGAGTTACTGCGTTTTGATCGTTTGACCATTGATCTGGGCGATGTGCAGCCGCTGCAGCAAAAAGTTGACTTGGCCCGGATAGAGCTTACCGCGCCGCGTTTGACGGTGCAGCGGGACCGCGCGGGTATGCTCAATCTGCTGGCATTGAACCACCGTGTTGATGCCAAAGATGCTCCTAAAAACAAAGCTGTTAGCGCAGATGATACGCGCTCTGAAGTTAAAAAAGATGCTGAGCCGTCGGATGCTGCTGCAAGCAACGCGTGGCGGTTGTCGGTGCAGGACGTCGTCGTATTCAGGGGGGAAGTGGATTGGCTGGACCAGGTGCCCGCCCGCGCGGTACACATGCGTCTGAGCGACCTGGCGCTACAGGCGCACGCCTTGACCTGGCCTTTTGCGCAACCCCTGACGCTGCAGGGCAGCGCGCAGTTGGCAGCAGCCCGTGTCAATTTTCAGGGCCAGGCGACCGACCAGGCCGCTGATGTGACCATCAGTCTGTCCCGGTTGCCTTTGCGCGTGGTCGCGCCTTACCTGGCTGATGTGCTCACACCCAGGTTGGAAGGTACCTTGGCGGCTGAACTGGGCGTGCAGTGGGCAGGCGCCCAGACCGGCAAGCCAAGCCAGACGCTGCTGAACCTGGTCAGACTCGACCTGGATAAGTTGGCACTCGTGGGCAATCAAAAAACTGCCCTGGCGAGCGCTGCCCGTGTCAAATTGCAAGATGCCACGCTGGATTTGGGCCGCCAGTCGATCGTGCTGGGCAAGCTGCAGGTGACGCAACCCGAAGTCAATATCAGCCGTGCTGCAGATGGCCACTGGATGTTTCATGACTGGCTCAAGGTGCCGCCTGCGCGCAACCCCAGCCGCGACCAGGCCAGGCAAACCACACCGCCTTGGATGTTGACGCTCAAGGAATTCCAGGTTGCCGACGGCGCGTTGGGCTTTGCCGATGCGGCGGTGAGCCCCACGGTCGCACTGGAGGTGTCCAAACTGGCGTTGCAAGTCAAGGACTTTGCCAGCGACGGCAAAAAGCCGTTTTCCGTGTCACTGGCGGGGCGTGCGCGCCACGGTCATACCGAACCCGGGCGCCTGACCTGGCGCGGCAGCACCGTCTTGACCCCGCTCGCGCTCAAGGGTGACCTGTCGGCGACGCGACTGCCGTTGCAGGCGCTGGCGCCGTACCTCAGCGATGTGTTGAATGTGTCGCTGCGGCGCGCCGACACCAGCTTCAAAGGCCGGGTCAGCCTGACGCTGGACGCAGCGGGCACCACATTAGGCGTGGCGGGTGACGCCGCCTTGGACAACTTGCAGGTGCAAACCCTGGCACAGGCCGAGCCGCTGCAGCCTGCCGAGGAACTGCTCAATTGGAAGAGCCTGAACCTGAACGGCTTGAACGTGGCGCTGGCGCCCGGTGCTGCACCCAGGGTGGACGTGGCCAGCACAGTTCTCAGTGATTTTTATGCCCGTGTCATCCTCAGTGAGGCAGGGCGCCTGAACCTGCAGGACCTGACCAAGCCCGCAGCGCCAACTGAGACAGCTGCCACTGGCGTCGCTGCGGCGTCAGCCCCTGCGCTGATCCACTTTGGCCCGGTCAGTCTGGTCGGTGGGCATGTCAACTTTACCGACCGCTTCATCAAACCCAATTATTCAGCCGACCTGACCGAGCTGGTGGGCAAGCTCAGCGCGTTTTCTTCCGAGCCAGTTAATGGCGCGGTTGAACTCGCCGACCTGGCGCTGCGCGGGCGCGCCCAGGGCACAGCGACGCTGGAGGTGCTGGGCAAGGTTAACCCGCTGGTGCAACCGGTGGCGCTGGACATCACCGGCAAGGTGCGTGACCTGGAACTGGCGCCGCTGTCGACTTACTCGGCACGCTACGCCGGCTACGGCATCGAGCGCGGCAAGCTCAGCGTCGACGTGGCTTACAAGGTGCTACCTGACGGCCAACTCACCGCCAACAACAAACTGGTGCTCAACCAGCTCAAGTTTGGCGACAAAGTGCCTGACGCCACCAGCAGCCTGCCGGTCAAGCTGGCGGTGGCCTTGCTGGCTGATCGTCACGGCGTGATCGACATCGACCTGCCGGTTAGCGGTTCGCTCAACGACCCGCAGTTTCGCCTGATGCCGATCGTCTTCAGGATCATTGGCAACCTCATCGCCAAGGCCATCACCGCGCCGTTCAGCTTGCTGGCCAGCGCGTTCGGTGGTGGCGGTGAAGAGCTTAGTGTGGTCAGTTTTGACGCCGGCTCGGCTGTGCTGAGCGACGCTGCCAAAGCTGGCTTGGCCAAAGTGGCCAAGGCCTTGCAGGATCGGCCTGCGCTGAAGATGACGGTGATCGGCACCGCCAGCCTGGAAGTCGAGCGCGACGCCTACAAGCGGGTGCAACTGCAAGCGCTGGTGCAAGCCGAAAAGCGGCGTGCGGCCAGCGGTACTGCAGCCGCGGACAAGAATCCGTTGCCGGTGACTCCGCACGAATACCCAGTCCTCTTGCGAGCGGTTTACAAGCGTGCTGACTTCCCCAAACCGCGCAACCTGATTGGCATGACCAAGGACATCCCGGTGCCCGATATGGAAGCCCTGTTGCTGGCGAATATGGACGCCTCGGAGTCGGCGATGCAGGCGCTGGCGGTTCAACGTGGTGTGGCGGTGCGCGACCACTTGGCCAGTCTGCAGCTACCGATGGCGCGCCTGTTTTTGGGGGCTGCCAAGGCGCTGGCGCCAGAGGCCAAATGGCAGCCGCGTGCCGAGCTCAATCTGGCCACGCAATAGGCCAACCGCAAATCTTTTTTGTTCGCCACCAAAACGCGGCGAAAATAACGGCCCTGTTCCCGTCGGTCTGGCCGATGGGCCGTTATTTTTTTTGCCTTCGTCCATTCGATGTTTCCCTTTTCCAAAACCAACTCAGGCGTTCCACTTTCTGACGTGTCTGCTGCACCTGCAACCGTGCCCGACGCGCACCCGCTGGACGCGCTGACGCACGGCGCTTTTTCTGCCCAGACCTCGGGTGAGCGCATGGCGTGCATTCGCGAATGGCTTGCCGGTGAGCCCGGTTTAGAGCAATTGCAGCTAGTGTTCAAGGAACTCAGCAGCAAAGACAAGGGCGCGGCCAAGTTGGTTCGTGAAAGGCTCGACGAGATCAAGCGCAGCAAGGCCCAGGCTTCCATCGCGCAGGAGTGGGCCGACAAGGCGCGTGCGTTGCTGGCGCTGCCCAAGCTCAATCTTGCTGACGCCCTGGCCTGGCAGCGCGACGCAGCCAAGGCCGGCGCACCGCTGAGCAAGGAGCCGCTGGCCGAGCTGAAAGCGCAGTTGGTCGAGCGCGTGCGCGCCATCGAAGACCTGCAGCACCGGGTGCAGGTGCAGCGCGAAGCGGCGGTGCTGGTCGCGCAGCGCATCGAGGTGCTGTCAACCAAACCCTGGCGTGATGCCCAAGCCGCGCAGGCGGCACTCAGCGCCGATGTCGGCAATTGGCAGGCTGAGGCCGCTGCACTGGCGGGCGATGCCAACTGGCCCAGTGTTGACGCCAAGTTCCCGCCGCTGTTGCAGGCGTCCCAGGCGCAACTGGGCCTGGTGTGGGATGCGTTCAATGAGGCCCTGGCGCTGACGGTTGCCGCCGCCGAAGACGCCAGCACGCCGTTGCCCAACGTGCCAGTGTGGGCCGATGAGCTGCGCCTGGCGCGCGGTATCCCGCTGGAGGCGGTGGCGAAACCCGCAAAAGCCCCTGTTGATCCTGAAATCAAGGCCAAGGCCATATCCGCTGTGCGTGAGGCGCTCACTAAATTAGAGCAAGAAGTTACCACTGGTCACAGCAAGGCGAGTGTCGCTGCAGCCAACAACTTGCGCACCGCACTCAAAGAATTTGGCCGACTGATCGACGACAAGCTCGAAAACGAGGCGCACGGTGCGCTGGCTGCAGCCGGTGAACTCGAAGGCTGGCAACGCTGGCGTGCTGACCAGTTGCGCGAGGAACTGGTGGCCAAGGCCGAGGGCTTGCTCAAGCGCCTTGAGGGCCAAGCCATGGGCGGGCGCAAGATGCAGGAGACATTGCGCCAGTTGCGTGAGCAGTGGAAGCTGACCGACCAGGGTGGCGTGCCCAACCACGCGCTGTGGAAACGTTTTGATGAAGCCTGCAACGAGGCGCACAAGGTGGTGGAAGCCTGGCTGGACAAGCTCAAGGCGGAAACCGCTGAGCACCGCGCGCAGCGCCTGGCCTTGATCGACGAAGTCAAAGCATGGGCTGCGGCCAACCGCGTCGCGCTGGACGATGACTGGAAAGGCTTTGCGCGCGTGCTGCACCAGTTTGCCGACCGCTGGCGCGAGTCTGGCCACGTGGGCGAAAAGTTGTACACCGAGCTGCAACCGCTGTGGAAAACCGCCATCGACGAAGCCGCTGCACCGCTTGAAGTGCTGCAAAAGGAAAGCCTGTCCGTTCGCCACGCCATGATCGTCGAGGCCAAGGCACTGGGCGCCGAGCCTGTTCTGCGCATTGATGCGGTCAAGGCGCTACAACAACGCTGGCAGGCTGAGGTGCATCGGGTGCCGGTAGATCGGCGCCAGGAGCAGAAGCTGTGGGACGCCTTCCGCAAACCCATTGACGAAGCCTTTAACCGCAAGACCGCTGAGCGCGAAAAAGCCCAAAGCGCTCTGAGCGCGCATGATCAGGTGGTGCTGGAAGCGTCCAAGGCACTGCAAGCGGCCAACGCGTCGGGTGACGCCCAAGCCATCCGCAATGCCATGGCGGCGCTTGACGCCGCCTTGCGTGGTCAGGCCCAGGCCCAGGCAGCAGTGGCAGCCAGCGACCAGACTTCTGAAGAAAAAGAGGCGCTAGCCCTTGTAGATAAAGCGCAACAAGCTACTGAAAACGTAGCGTCTGAGGCCCCGACCGAGGCGCCATCAGCGGATGTGCCAGCCGAAGCGTCGGATGCTGCTGCCGGTGCCAAGGCCGCCAGTGCGACAAGCCAACCGGCACCAACGCGCAAACCGGTGGTTGCGATGCGTGGCGATGACCGGCCCGGCATGAAAAAAGACACGCCTGTGGCGCCCGGCCGCGGTGGCAAGTTTGGTGAGCGCAAAGACGCGGGTCGCCCTGGCGCTCGGGATGCCGGCCGTGACGGCGCGCGTGGCCCTGGTCGCAACGACGACCGCGGCGCGCTGCGCGGTGGCCGGGGTGATCGCCCGGCCTATGGCGAGCGTCCCGAAGCACCGCGGTTGGGTGATGCCGCTTTTCGGGCCCAGCGTGACGCGCTGGAGCAGGCGCAGTTTGCGCTGCGTAAATTGGCCGCGCAAGCGCATGGTGAGGCGCTGACGCAACTGTTGACCGCCTGGGAAAAGCGCGACGGCGCGCAAGTGCCCGGCGTGCAGGAGTTGGGCGGCCGCGTCGCGCCCGCGGTGCGTGGGGCTTGGGTCAAGGCGGTTTCGCAAGCGCCCACGGGCGAGGCCAGTACCGCGCTGCTGCGCCTGGAAATGGCCGCTGAAGTGCCAACCCCAGCCGAGCAATTGAGTGCGCGGCGCATGCTGCAGTTGCAACTGCTAACGCGTCGCAACGACCCGGCGCCGCGTGAAACCTGGGGCCAGGACGCGGCCACCGTGCTGAGCGGCGCATTTGACGCGGCGCACGCGCGGCGCCTGCAAAACACCCTGAAGGTTTTGTTAAAGCCCTGAGTCCAAGGCCACGCGCTGGGGAGCAAACCCGGCGCGCAGGCGCAGCACCTCGAGCCGGGGTGGACGCGCCTCGGCATCCCAGTCGCTGAGGACGATGCGCTGTCGTGGGGTTGCTTCGCCCGGATTGAGCCGGTGTTCGCCAGGGCGGTGCGTATGGCCATGGATCAGTGTGTCGGCCTTTGCATTGCCCAGCCATTGCTGCGCCAGTGCCATATCCACATCGGCGTAGCTTGCCCCCCCGCTTTTGCGCGCTTCGCTTTGGGCACGCAGGCCGTGCGCGATGGCCTGGCGCGCGGCCAGCGGCTTGGCCAAAAAGCTGTTTTGCCATGCGCTGTTGCGTACCTGCTGGCGAAACTGCTGGTAGTCTACGTCGCCGACACACAGCGCATCGCCATGCGAGAGCAGCCAGCGTTGTTGGTCAAACGCCAAGACATGCGGGTCGCTCAGCAAGGTCATGCCGGCTGCTTGGGCGAAGCTTGCACCGAGCAGAAAGTCGCGGTTGCCGTGCATGAAGTAAATCGGCAGGCGCTGCGCGGTGGCTTGCAGAATGGCTTGGCACTGCCGGGCGAAATCGGCTTCTGGGTCGTCGGCAGCGCCCACAATGTCGTCGCCCACCCACACCTCAAACAGGTCACCCAGAATAAACATCGCGTCGGCCGGTGTGCGCGCCATGTAGTCGCGCCATGCCGCAAAGGTGGCGGGTGCACTGGCCTGCAGGTGCAGGTCAGAGATGATGTCGATGTTGCGCCAATGCACCGGTGCTTGGGAAGCCGTGGTCTGCGGTCTCGCGATGTCGCAACGGCCGGTCATGAATCGCGCGTGCCAAACAGGTGGGGGTAAGGGCACCCCGACGGTTTACAGGGCGACCGCTTTTTCGATCACCACGTCTTCCAGCGGCACGTCGTCGTGGTAGCCCTTGCGGCCGGTCTTGACCTTTTTGATCTGGTCGACCACTTCGGTGCCAGCAACAACCTTGCCAAACACCGCGTAACCCCAGCCTTGTTGGCTGGGTGCGGTATGGTTCAGAAAACCGTTGTCGGCGACGTTGATGAAGAACTGCGCGGTAGCCGAATGTGGGTCGCCGGTGCGCGCCATCGCCACCGTGTAGTTCAGGTTTTTCAGACCGTTGTTGGCTTCGTTTTCAATCGGTGCGTCACAGGGTTTTTGCGCCATGCCGGGTTCCATGCCGCCGCCTTGCACCATGAAGCCGGGGATGACACGGTGAAAAATGGTGTTGTTGTAGTGGCCCTTGTTCACATAGGCCAGGAAGTTGGCGGTGCACTTGGGCGCTTTGTCAGCGTCGAGTTCCAGGGTGATGACACCGTAGTTTTTGACGTGCAGTTCGACTTTGGGGTTGCTCATGATTTATTTCACCAGGGTTGCAGAGTTGATAAGAACAGGAGTTTTGGGAACGTCGGAGCCAAACGGGCCGCCGGGGCCAGTCGGTGTGGCCTTGATTTGTTCGACCACGTCCATGCCCGAGATGACGCGGCCAAACACGGTGTAGCCAAACAGTTTGCGCGCGTTGAGCAGTTCAGCACGCGGGGTATTTTTGTAGACCTCGCCCTGGTACTGGAATTCTGGTACCGGGTCGCCCGGGGGAATTACCACCGGGTCGAGAAAGCCGTTGTTCTTGACGTTGATGAAAAACTGCGCCGTGGCCGACTGCGGGTCGCTGGTGCGGGCCATGGCCAGGGTGCCGGTGACATTGCGTGGGCCACCTTTTTCAAGCGCTTGGCGGCCTTCGTGTTCGACCGGCGCGCGCGTGGGCTTTTGCACGTAGTTGGCGTCGAATCCGCCGCCCTGGATCATGAAGTTGGCGATGACGCGGTGGAAAATCGTGCCGTCGTAGTGTTTGTCCTTGACGTACTGGAGAAAATTGTCAACCGTTTTGGGCGCTTTGTCGGGGTATAACTCAACGACGAAGTCGCCCGCCGAGGTAACAAATTTGACCTGCGGTGCGCCTTCGGCCAAGGCCAGCAGCGGTGCGCCGCACAGACCTGCGGCACCAAGCACTGTGGCGACGAATTTGCCAAACTTTTTCAGCCACATTGAAAACTCCTTGAGTCGATAAAAGAAAAGATTTTTACCAGCATGCGCCCAGGCTTCATTGCCTTGTCGCTGAGGCCGCGCCGATGGGCTGCAGCACAGATGCAATGCCCGCGATCTTGGGTTGCAACGCCGCATTACCCGCGTCAATTTCGAGTGCCTTGGTATACGACTGACGCGCCAGCATGGCATACACATCACCCAGATTTTCGTGCGCTGTGGCGTAACCTGGGTGGTTGCGGATGGCGGTCTCGAGCGCCGTGCGTGCCTTGTCAAACTGCCCCTGACTGGCGTACACCACGGCAAGGTTGTTGTAGGGCTCGGGTAACTCGGGAAAGTCCTGGGTCAGCTTGGTGAAAACGGCGATGGCCTGCGCAGTCTTTTCCTGTTTGCGAAAGATCAAGCCCTTGAGGAATTGCATCCGGGGGTCCTGGGGCTTGTCGGCCAGAAAAGTTTCAACTATCTGCAGCGACTCGGCCAATTTGTTGTCTTGCATCAGCCGACTGGCGTCGCTGTAAAGGTCAGCATGGGCTGCAGAACCTGCGCACACCCCAACCACGGCCAGCAGGCGCAACAACTTGAATATCAGGCCTGCAATTGGGTTCATGGGTGAAAAAATGGGTCGCAGCGAAGGGGGCATCTAAAAGCCAAATGAGCAGGGCTTTATACTGCCCGAAATTGTAGCCCAGAGACTTTTTGAAGCCTTTGGCGTGGCTGAAATCCCCCCAACCCATGACTTTGCGAATCTTCAACACCCTGTCCCGTTCGGTCGAGGCATTTTCTCCGGGCGAGCCCGGCCATGTGCGTATGTACGTGTGCGGCATGACGGTGTACGACCTGTGCCATTTGGGTCATGCGCGCTCCATGATGGCGTTTGACGTGGTGCGCCGCTGGTTCGAAGCCAGTGGCCTGCGCGTGACGCATGTGCGCAACGTCACCGACATCGACGACAAGATCATCAAGCGCGCATTGGAAAACGGCGAATCGATCCGCAGCTTGACCCGCCGCATGGTCGACGCGCTGCACCAAGATGCCGATGCCCTGGGCATCCTGCGCCCGACGCACGAGCCGCGTGCCACCGAGCATGTGCCGTCGATGCTGGCGCTGATCGGCCGGTTGCAAGAAAAGGGCCTGGCCTACCAGAGCGGTGACGGTGACATGAATTACGCTGTACGCAAATTTGTCGGCTACGGCAAGCTCAGCGGCAAGTCGCTCGACGAATTGCGCGCCGGTGAGCGCGTGGCGGTGGCTGACGGCAAGACCGATCCGCTGGATTTTGTGTTGTGGAAGTCGGCCAAGCCGACCGAGCCGGCTGATGCCAAGTGGGACAGCCCGTTTGGCTTGGGGCGCCCGGGCTGGCACATTGAATGCTCGGCCATGTGTGGCCAATTGCTCGGGCAAACAGTGGATATCCATGGCGGGGGTGCCGACTTGCAGTTTCCGCACCACGAGAACGAAATTGCGCAAAGCGAAGGCGCCAACGGCGTGCCACTGGCGCGCTTCTGGATGCACAACGGTTTTGTCACGCGTGACAACGAAAAAATGTCCAAAAGCCTGGGCAACTTTTTCACTATCCGTGAAATTCTGGCCAGGTACGACGCGCAAACACTGCGGTTCTTCATCGTGCGCTCGCACTACCGCAGTGCGCTCAATTACAGCGACGCGCACCTGGACGACGCGCGCCAGGCGCTCAAGCGTCTCTACACCAGCTTGGCGGCAGTGCCGCCGCAAGCGACTGAGATTGACTGGCGCAATAACTACGCGGCGCGTTTCAAGGCAGCGATGGACGAAGACTTTGGTACGCCGGAGGCGGTGTCGGTGCTTTTTGACCTGGCTTCTGAAGTCAACCGCACGCGATCCGCCGAACTCTCAGGCTTGCTCAAGGCGCTGGGCGGCTGCCTGGGGCTGCTGCAAGACGATGCCAGGACGTATTTGCAATCGGGCGCTGCACTGGATGATGATGCGATTGCCGCGTTGATTGCCCAGCGTGCTGCGGCCAAGGCAGCCAAAAATTTTGCCGAAGCTGACCGTATCCGCCAGGACCTGCTGGCACAGGGCATTGCCTTGAAGGACTCGGCTGCCGGTACCACCTGGGAAGCGGTGCAGTGAGCACAGCCGATTCGAACGTTGCCGCGCCCGCGTATTGGGCCGACGCCTGCAAGCACCTGATGAAAAAAGACCGGGTGATGAAGCGGCTGATCCCGCGGTTTGGTGCCGCTTGTCTGCAAAGCCGTGGTGACGCGTTTGTGACGCTGGCACGCAGCGTGGTCGGTCAACAAATCTCGGTTAAGGCAGCGCAAACCATCTGGGACCGGTTTGCCCAGCTGTCGAGCCAAATCACGCCAGCGCAGGTGCTGCGTCTCAAAATTGACGACATGCGCGCTGCGGGCCTGAGCGCACGCAAGGTGGAATACCTGGTGGACCTGGCGCTGCACTTTGACGGCGGTGTGGTTCATGTCGACGCCTGGGGCAACATGGACGACGAAGCGATCATTGCCGAACTGGTGGCCATTCGTGGCATTGGCCGCTGGACGGCCGAGATGTTCCTGATTTTTCATTTGATGCGGCCCAACGTGCTGCCGCTGGACGACGTCGGCCTGATCAATGGCATCAGCCAATGCTACTTCTCGGGCGACGTGGTCAGCCGCAGCGACGCGCGCGAAGTGGCCCAAGCCTGGGCGCCATACCGCACCGTGGCGACTTGGTATATTTGGCGCTCGTTGGACCCGCTGCCGGTGAGTTACTAGACCTTGCGGGTCAGACCAAGAATTGCCAAGCAATTTTGCTCTGACCTCAACTGATGAAGGATTGCAAATGGCCAAAAAAACATTTCTCGACTTTGAAACCCCCATTGCCGAGCTGGAAAACAAGATCGAAGAACTGCGCTACGTGCAAACCGAGTCGGCCGTTGATATTTCGGCCGAAATCAACCAGCTGGCCAAAAAAAGCCAGCAGCTCACCAAAGACATCTACAGCGACCTGACACCCTGGCAGATCACCAAGATCGCCCGCCACGCCGAGCGTCCTTATACGCTGGACTACATCAACGACATCTTCACCCATTTTGTCGAGCTGCACGGTGACCGGCATTTTGCCGACGACCTGAGTATTGTGGGCGGTCTGGCGCGCTTCAACGGCACGCCGTGCATGGTGATTGGCCAGCAAAAGGGGCGTGACACCAAAGAGCGCGGGTTGCGCAACTTTGGCATGAGCAAGCCCGAGGGTTACCGCAAGGCGCTGCGGTTGATGAAAACCGCCGAAAAATTCAAGTTGCCTGTTTTCACCTTTGTCGACACCCCCGGCGCCTACCCCGGCATTGACGCCGAGGAGCGTGGCCAGGCTGAAGCCATTGGCCGCAACATCTTTGAAATGGCGCAGCTGGAGGTGCCCATCATCGTCACCATCATTGGCGAAGGCGGCTCTGGTGGTGCCTTGGCCATTTCGGTGGGCGACCAGTTGTTGATGTTGCAGTATTCCATCTACTCGGTGATCAGTCCTGAAGGCTGTGCGTCGATTTTGTGGAAAACCTCTGACAAAGCGCAGGAAGCCGCCGACGCATTGGGCATCACCGCGCACCGCCTGAAAGCGCTGGGTGTGATTGACAAGATCGTCAGTGAGCCGGTCGGCGGCGCGCACCGCGACCCCAAGCAGATGGCCACCTTCCTCAAGCGCGCCTTGACCGATGCCTTCCGCCAGGTCAGCGACCTCAAGGTGAAAGAACTGCTCGATCGCCGCTTTGAGCGCCTGCAAAGCTATGGCCGCTTCAACGACACCAAGACCAAATAATTGGGGTCAGATTCCAATTAATTTCCGGCGCGTGCCGTGACGCAGTCGCTGTCGCAGGCGATGGCCGGTTTTGAGCCGACGCTGCCGTTGGCAGTGGCTTTCAGTGGCGGCGCAGATTCGACCGCCTTGTTGCTGGCCTGCGTGCAAAAGTGGCCAGGTCAGGTGCTGGCGCTGCACGTCCACCATGGCTTGCAGGCCGCGGCCGACGACTTTGTGACGCATTGCCAGCGTATCTGTGACCCACTGGGCGTGCCGCTGTGGGTGAAAGAAGTGGATGCCCGGGCCAGCGCCGGACAAAGCCCCGAAGATGCAGCACGGCGCGCACGTTACAAGGCTTTTGAGGCTCTAGCCCAAGAAAATAAAGCGCGAGTAGCTATTCAATCAATAGCAATTGCACAGCACGCTGACGATCAGGTTGAAACCTTGTTGCTGGCGTTGGGCCGAGGCGCGGGGCTGCCGGGCTTGAGTGCCATGCCGGCACGCTGGCATCGCGCAGGCATCACCTACCACCGGCCTTATCTGCGCGTCTCGGGCGCCGATGTGCGTGCCTGGTTGGCCGGGCAGGGCATACCTTTTGTGACCGACCCAACCAATGTGGATGAGCGCTACACCCGCAATCGCATCCGAGCCCAGGTCTTGCCGGCGCTGCAACGCTGTTTTCCCGAGTTCCGCGACACGTTTGCCCGCAGTTGTCGGCACGCCGCCCAAGCCCAGGAATTGCTTGCCGAGGTGGCGGCGCTTGACCTGCAACAGGTGGGGGTGCCGCCCCCTATTCGCGCGCTGCAAACACTCAGCCCGGCGCGCCAGGCCAACGCGCTGCGGCACTGGTTGCAAAGCTGCCATCAATGCGCGCCAACGGCGGCGCAGCTGGACGAACTGATGCGTCAAATCGCGGCTTGCCAGACACGCGGCCACGCCCTGCATTTGAAGGTGGCTGACGGCTTTTGCGAGCGTCGCGGGGCGTGCCTGCATTGGTACAATCCCGGGCTTTTAACGTCGAATCACTCCCAATAATGTCCCTGATTGTTCATAAATACGGCGGCACGTCGATGGGCTCTACCGAGCGCATCGGCAATGTTGCCAAGCGTGTTGCCAAATGGGCGCGTGCCGGCCACCAGATGGTGGTGGTGCCCAGCGCCATGAGCGGTGAAACCAACCGCCTGCTGGCCCTGGCCAAAGAGCTTGCGCCGGCAAGCCCCGGTGATGGCTACTACCGTGAACTCGACATGCTGGCCGCCACCGGCGAGCAGGCCTCGAGCGCCCTGCTGGCCATTGCGTTGCAGTCGCTGGGGCTGGACGCGGTCAGCTACACCGGCTGGCAGGTGCCTATTCGCACTGACAGTGCCTACACCAAGGCGCGCATCGAGTCGATTGATGACGCCCGCGTGCGCGCTGACCTGGCGGCGGGCAAAGTGGTCATCGTCACAGGTTTCCAGGGCATTGACGATCTGGGGCACATCACCACCCTGGGGCGCGGCGGCTCGGACACTTCTGCGGTCGCGGTGGCCGCGGCGATGAAGGCCGACGAATGCCTGATCTATACCGACGTCGACGGTGTCTACACCACCGACCCGCGCATCGTGTCCGAGGCGCGCCGCCTGCGCACCGTCAGTTTTGAAGAAATGCTGGAAATGGCCTCGATGGGCTCCAAGGTGCTGCAAATCCGCTCGGTGGAGTTTGCCGGTAAATACAAGGTCAAGCTGCGCGTGCTCTCGAGTTTCACGCCTTGGGACATCGACATCAACGAAGAAGCCAAGTCTGGCACCCTGATCACTTTTGAGGAAGACGAACACATGGAGCAAGCCATCGTTTCAGGCATCGCATTCAGCCGCGATGAAACCAAAATTTCTGTGTTGGGCGTGCCCGACAAGCCCGGCATTGCCTACCAGATACTGGGTGCTGTGGCCGACGCCAATGTCGAAGTCGACATGATCATCCAGAACATCAGCAAAGACGGCAAAACCGACTTCAGCTTCACGGTCAACCACGGTGACTACGCCAAGACCGTCGATTTGCTGAAAAACACGGTCGTGCCCAAGCTGGGTGCCAACGAGGTTGTTGGTGACACCAAGATCTGCAAGGTGTCGATCGTCGGCATCGGCATGCGCAGCCATGTCGGCGTGGCCAGTACCATGTTTCGCGTGCTGAGCGAAGAAGGCATCAACATTCAGATGATTTCCACCAGCGAGATCAAAACCTCGGTGGTGATCGATGAGAAGTACATGGAGCTGGCTGTCAAGGCGCTGCACAAGGCGTTTGGACTCGAACAGGCGTCGGCCTGAAAAACGGCTGTAGTCGTGACATAATCACGGCTCTGATTTTTCAGGAAACGTGACCGAGTGGCCGAAGGTGCTCCCCTGCTAAGGGAGTATGGGGTGTAGAGCCTCATCGAGGGTTCGAATCCCTCCGTTTCCGCCAAGTTGAAACAAAAAAGCCACCTTTGGGTGGCTTTTTTGTGGGTGATCCGACGACAAATCCAGTGGACTGCTGGCCTCAGGGGTCGATGGTCGCGCTCCAGCGCGCGTCCCACTGCCCGCTACGCAGTTTCTCGCCATCACGCCGGTCACGCTTGGTGGGGCGGCCTTGCGTCAGCGTCAAGGCGGGCTCCGGTGCCAGGCGGCGCTGTTCGGCGGCCAACTGGCGTTGGGCAATGGACTCTGCGGTTTCCTGGTAAAGCAGAGCCGCCTGTGGTGCCGGGCCACGTTTGTCGCTGATCGCCAGCACGGTCACTATGCGCGTCACCGCGCCGCTGCGCAGCTGCACACTGTCACCCGCCTTGAGTTCACGCGCTGGTTTCACCGCGGCACCATTCACTTGCACCCGGCCTTTGTCGATCTCGTCGCAGGCCAGGCTGCGGGTCTTGAAAAACCGCGCCGCCCACAGCCACTTGTCGATGCGCAACTTGTCCATTGAAGCTTGCGTTGCCGCGCAGCGCTGTGCTTACAGCAATTTTTCGATGTCAGACACCAGGCTGCTGCTCAGCGGTTTGGTCATGCTGTTGTAGCTGTCGACCACTTTTCCGTTGCGGTCGATCAGGTACTTGTAGAAGTTCCACTTTGGTGTTGTGCCTGTGGC
>Ga0210024_1000451_pt1 | contig 37167 bp, 32 predicted proteins | sample CryGeymeta201525_FD_183988 | JGI IMG/M metagenome (GOLD analysis project Ga0210024, IMG submission 183988) | Groundwater microbial communities from Crystal Geyser aquifers in Utah, USA - Crystal Geyser metaG 2015-25 (SPAdes) (version 2) | ecosystem: Environmental > Aquatic > Deep subsurface >...
CATGCCGGTCATCGCCGAGGACAGCCACGGCGGCGCGGTCATCGACGTGGAGTACTGGAGCGAATACGCCGAGATGGGGCCGTTCCAGGCGCAGTACACGCCTGACACCGGAAGCATGCCTTACATGTTTGTGACGAAGCTGGCGAAGGACCTTTCGGGACTGGAGTACATCATGGTGTGCCCGCACGATCTGGTGGCGGGTTTCCCGACCGGTGCGATGGAAGCAGATGAGTTGCGGGAGTTGTACAGCCAGATCTTCCGCGGTGGCGGGACGGGGTTCGACTTCTGGCCGGCCTCGATGGGAGAGAGGCAACCCACTCCACCGTCAGCGGCCAGCCTGCAATCCGGCTATCCACTCGCGTGGGATTACATGGTGGAAGTCGCCAAACTAACGCGCAATATGCCGCTGCTTCCGTTCCCGAAGACGGAAACCGCGATCTACATCGCTTCGGAGTCGGAGAAGTTCGGCGTGCATACCGGCGGAAGAGCATACTCTCTGTTCACCCACCTCGGGCCGGTTGCGCGAGGATGGTTCCGCTTCCTCAGCGACGGACTGCTTGACCTGAAGCGGGAACGGCTCGACAACTACAAGGTTCTCTACGTCCCGGGAGCACAGTACCTGAAGCGGGAAATCGCGGACGAAATGGTGAAGTTCTGCGAGAACGGCGGGACACTCGTCTGCATGGATCCACTCGCCTTCTCCAACGACGTCGCCGCCAACTCCCTGACCAGCATTCGGGAGAAGCTGTTCGGTGTGCAGGTGATGGGAGAGAGAAAACAGACGGCGAGGATCGTCCTGAGTAAATTAGCCGCGGACGTAGTTTCGGAGCTGCCGGTGTGCGTCGACAGGGAAAAGGCGTTCGATGTGAAGGTGACCGACTCCGCCGCAAGGGCGCTCGCCACCTTTGAGGACGGACAGCCAGCGATCGTTGAGAAGAGCGTTGGCAAAGGGAAGACGCTCTACTTCGCCTGGAGCCCCTTAACCCTCGAAACGGCGTCCGACGCGAACTGGAGGAAATTCCTCACGCGTCTGTACGTCGACCTCGGCGGGAAGACGGGGCACGAAATCTGGAATTTTCAGATTCCGCAACTGGCGAAGGAGAAGGTCAGCGATCCTCAGGGCGTCTGCCTCACCAACAACTACGCCATCTGGGACAGGTATGAGTTCGTCGAAGGCTTCCGCTACAACAAAGATACCGGTGGAGAATACACGATCGAGTCCGCAGGCAATACGACGCGCCATTCCTTTGCGGAGGGGCCATTGACAAACCGCCTGGCGCTTAGGAAAAAGCATGTCCCCGGCTCCGCAGGCCCGCTCGTTTGGAATAGGGACTTCAACCGCGTCGACTGGGTGGATGAGATTTTCGGCAACGACCCGGTGACGGTGACCTTCGACTTCAGGAAGCCGTTCCCGCTGAGCAATTTCAAGTTGTTCTACGCAGGCGAGTTTCCGGGTGCAACCCTCGAGACCAGCGCGGACGGCAAGCAGTGGACGAAGATGTCCGCGTCACTCAAACCCCACGAGACCGGCGAAAAGGAGGTCGCATCCCAGGATGTCGCGGTGGCGACAATTCCTGCTCGTTACCTTCGGTTGACGATACCGCCCCGGAAGTCCGATGCCAGAGAACTGTTGTTGGCAGAGGTGGAGGTGTGGGGGAAGTGACCGTCCACCGAACGCCTTGACAGGGAAAAGGGTACTTACCCATAATAAGGCTGACCCTTATTATGGGTAAGTACTTTGCGGAGACATTCTCCGGAGACGGGAAAAGCACCATGAAAAACATCACACTCAGCGTGGACGACGAGGTAATCAAGAAAGTCCGGAAGATTGCGATCGACAAGGACACGACTCTGACCCAGATGGTTCGTGATTACCTGCATTCTGTGGCGGAGAGAGAGGTGTCGGTTAAACGGAAAGCCCTGCAAGAATTGGAGAGGACCTTTGAGCAATACAGTGGCAGCCTGGGTCCCATGAATTGGACGAGGGACGATTTGTATGAGCGGTAGAGTCTTCTTCGACACCAACGTCTTGGTCTATGGCTATGACGACGATAATCCCACAAAGCAACAGATTGCTCGAGACCTTCTGCGCCGTGCAATCCGAACCGGGCAGGGGGTGTTGTCGACACAAGTTTTGGGGGAGTTCTTCGTAACTGTTACCCGGAAGACGAGGCAACTGAGGTCTGCAGAAGAGACCGAGGACATCATAGCCACCCTTGGTATCCTTCCAACTGTCGAGATTGATCTTCCACTCGTTCGGCGAGCAATTGAGACCCATCGACGCTATGAAATCGCCTACTGGGACTCGTCGATCATCGCCGCGGCGGAACGCGGCGACTGCAGCAAAGTTCTTTCGGAAGATATGAATCACGGGCAGAAGTACCACGAGGTAAAGGTAGAAAACCCGTTTCTTCGTTAGTTCGTGGAGGGCCACTTCACCGCGGTGGCGAACCTGGCTTGAACGTTCAACTTGAGGCAGATTCCACTCGCAAAACCCGTTGACCGCGGTGACTCGGCGCGTTTGCACTCAATCGGATAGAGGGGAGTGAATGTGCAGGGAGGCGGGGGGGTCGGGTCGGGACTTCTCTAAAACCGGCGTCCGGTTCTGTAAGGCACTCCATCAATTGGCACAATCCTCAATTCTCAACAGGCAGGTGAATCGTTGGAAGTTCTCATACCCAGCCGAAAAGTGCCCGTGCTGGCGGAAACCGATGTCCTAGTCTGCGGTGGTGGCGCGGCGGGTGTTGCCGCGGCCTGCAGCGCCGCGCGGCACGGCGCGTCGGTGGCGCTGATCGAACGGTGGCCGTTCGTGGGCGGCATGGCAACCGCTGCTCTGGTGAACATCTGGCATCGCAGTGATCGCGAGAAGATGGTCATTTACGGGCTTGTCGAGGAGGTAACTCAGCGGGCCCAAAAGCGAGGGTGGGCCACGCAATACCCCAGCTTCCCTCGCGTCCACGAAACTCACTGGTTCGATCCCGAAGGCATGAAGATCGTCCTGCAGGACATGCTGGATGAAGCGAAGGTCCGCACTTTCTGTTACACCGCGGCAGGAGAGCCTCTCGTGGAGGATGGAGAGATCCATGGTGTTCTCGTTCACACCAAACAGGGACTCCGCGCTCTCAGGGCTTCCATTGTTATCGACGCCACCGGGGACGGCGACCTCGCAACGAACGCGGGAGTACCTTTCGACTTTGGCCGCGAGGGGGACGGTAAAGTCCAGGGGATGACGATGATGTATCGCGTGTGCGGCATCGACGAAGCCAAGGTGCAATCCCTCCCCGACGAAGACAAGCAGAGAATGATGACCGAGATGCGCGCCGCCAGTGTCGCGGGGGAGCTTCCGCCGTACAGTCCCGCCTTTTCTCTTTGGCACGCCAGGAACCGCTGCATACCCAACATGTGTCCGGTCGCAGGGAACCCGTTGGACGAAGAGGAACTCACACGGCTTACCAACGAATCACGCCGATACGTTCACGCGTATTGGGACTGGCTCCGGTTACGCGTGCCCGGACTCGAAAGGGTCGTAATCGAGCAGACGGGCTTCAGCCTGGGGATCAGAGAGTCGCGGCGAATTCGTGGGTTGAAGACCCTCGACAAGGAGATGGTCTTGGGCGCGCAGAAGCAGCCGGACGCTCTCGGGCACGGGATCTGGATGATCGACATTCACGATCCCAAAGGGACGGGTTACACCACGTGGATGGATCGCAACGCGTCCAACATGGTGCCGGAGGGGCAGAGCTATCACATTCCTCTCGGGATATGCCTCAATGAGCAGATACCCAATCTCGCCGTCGTGGGCCGTTGCGCCTCCTCCACTCACGAAGGGCATTCCTCGGTGCGCGTGCAGACCCATTGCATGGTCATGGGGCAAGGGGTCGGCACCGCCGCGGCGATGGCGCTTGAAAGTGGCAAGCCGATGCACGCGGTGAATATTGAATCACTGCGGAAGAAACTTCGCGCCGACGGTGTATATCTGGAGGAGGTCCCTGAAAGTTAGCGAGCCCTCTGCTCAGAGTCATGAGTGACAAGAGTTTAGCGTCACTTGTCACTCATCCCTCATGCCCCACACTCAAGTCCCGCAGCCGGATGCTTTTGTCCGAGACTTCGATGGGGTCGGTCAGATGCACCACTCGATCACGCAGCTCCACCACGAGGCGTTTGAAGAGAATCGGGTAGTCCACAACGCCGTCACCGCCGGTATGGGTCCCGCCGCACTCGGGTGGTCCGTAGAAACCGCTTTCATATTTGATAGGCAGGTCTACCGAAATGTCGTTCCACCCGTCGAAGTTGATGAAGGTTCGGCCTTTCCAGTCGCCAACACTCCACCCGCCACACGGAGCGCCGAGGCTGTAGAACCGCTCGCCTTTCGTGTCCTCCAAGTCGAAGAACACGCGCCCCCAGCACGAATTGTCCCAATCTTCATGGCCTTGTCTCCTTCCCGCAAGGTACGAATTCCTGCGTCCATGAATTCTATGTTCCCACACTCAAGCGGTCACTTGCACCTCCAGCGCGGGTACTGACGCGCACAAGGCGCTGGCGGGGTTCACGCCCAACCCTCAGCTTCTCAGCCAAGTGCAAATGTCCTATAATCCCCTCATGAACTCGAATGAAACGCTGAAAAAACTTACTGCCGGAATGCCTCTCCTGCACGGTGGGAACCAAGTGACGTGTGTATCCCAGGAGCTTGCCTCGGCGTTCAAACCCGGTGATCGACTGATCGTCGTCGAGTCCAACGGCGACCTGCTGCACATCCCGTCGGACGAGTACCGCCTTGCCAGTCAAGCGGTGGAGAAAGCGTCCCTCGCCTTCTCCAAGATGGGTTCGGTCACGGACGAGGCCATCACCGGCTTCTATGAGGCTTTTGCCCGGCGGCTGGACGCGGACGAGTCTTGGACGCCAATCCAGGAAGCGAATGCAAAGGACGTTGCGCGGGCAAAGGAACGTGGCCGCTCGACGACGCGGCTGAAGGCCACAGAGAAAATGCGCAACGGAATGGTTGTCGGACTGCGCGAGTGGCGTGACGCTCCAGGCCGACGCGGCCAGGTGCTGGACACCATCGAGCATGACGGCTGGCTAGTCGAACAGGTAGTTGCCCCGCTGGGTGTCGTAGCCTTTGTTTTTGAGGGTCGCCCGAACGTGTTCGCCGACGCGACGGGCGTGCTGCGCGGGGGCAACACGGTGGTCTTCCGAATCGGCAGCGACGCTCTCGGCACGGCCAAGGCAATCGTCAAGCACGCCCTCAATCCCGCTCTCCAGCAAGCCGGACTGCCGGAGGGGGCGGCAACTCTGGTGGAGAGCGCCAGCCACGCGTCCGGGTGGGCGCTGTTCTCGGACAGGCGACTCGCTCTGGCAGTAGCCCGCGGTTCCGGCCGCGCAGTCGCACAACTTGGCAGTGTGGCGCGGCAGTCGGGTGTGTCCGTGAGCCTCCACGGCACCGGCGGCGCTTGGATTGTCGCCGATACAACTGCTGACGCGGACCGCTTCGCCGCGGCGGTACTCCACTCCCTGGATCGCAAAGTGTGCAACACTCTAAACACGTGTTGTATCCCGCGTGAGCGCGTGGACGACCTCGTCCCTCGATTCCTGCACAGCCTCCAACAAGCCGGTGAGAAACGCGGCCATGGCTGCAAGCTGCACGTTGCGGAGGGGGACGAGTCGGCGGTGCCTCAGGATTGGTTTGCGACGAAAGTGGCGGTCCGCCGCGCCGAGGGGGACGTGGAAGAACCTCAGGCTGAGTCGATTCCCGTTAGTCAACTCGGGCACGAATGGGAATGGGAAGAAACCCCGGAAGTCACACTTAAGATTGTGGAAGACATGGACGAGGCGGTGGCTCTTTACAACCAGTACAGCCCTCAATTCGTCGTCAGTTTCATCACCGAATCCGAGGAGAACTGGCAGCGGTTCTACGACACCGTGAATGCCCCTTTCGTCGGCAACGGTTTCACACGCTGGGTGGATGGTCAGTACGCCCTCAACCGCCCGGAGTTGGGCCTGTCCAACTGGGAGAACGGTCGCCTCTTCGCCCGCGGCGGCATCCTCAGCGGTGACGGGGTCTTCACAGTTCGGACGGTGGTCCGGCAGACGAACCCGGACGTGCATCGGTAGTTGACTTGACCGCGCTTGCCGATGTTATACTCGTTACGGGTGAAAGCGCCCCCTCGCCCGTAGCGACTATATGACACTGAAGTAAGGACGATTATAGTTTGCCAAGCTACAATCAGTTCGTATTGCTCAAATGAATCGGGTGTAACCCGGTGGCCGCTCCCCTTTTCAGTTCCAGCAGGCGTTTAAGATCCCTTCCCGGTACGGGTAGAGACGTTCTGTTTCGCATTCAATACGGAACCGACAGAAAGAATCCCAATCGTCATTCAGGTAGGTCGCTTCGGACTCTGCTGAGTCCGCCGCAACTGCAGCATTGCTTGCGCTCCGGGAACGCTTCAGCGCATCCCCGTGCCCTCGAACCGGTCTTTCACGACGTTACGACACGCCCCCTCCACCGGCCCCGTGCCGATGGGATAACCCGCGGCCAGGTATTCGTCGCGGACTCAGAGTCCGAATAGTGCATTCGGCGCTGATTCTTCTCATAATACTGAGTCACCTGAGCAATCGTGTTCGCTTTGTTCCCCCGCAAGCCCCGGATGACGTACTCCGTCTTTCCGCTCAAAACCCTTTCCAACTGTTTGTCCACATACTCCCTGGCGGCATCACTCCCCTCCGCATGAAAGCAATGCGCCGCGTCCCACAGCCGGGGAGTCACGTGCATCAAGTCCAGCACCGATACGAACTCTCCCAGTTCCTCGCGCGCCAACTCCTCCGCGGACTCACAGAGTCCGAAGAGATGGCTCCCCATCGGATAAAAAAACGCCTTCTTCCTTCCCTCGGCGTTACGGTGCTCTTTTCGGACTCTGTGAGTCCGCCTCCTGTCGCAGCCAGGCAAACACCACCTCTTTCCCTTTGACATTTTCTCCCCCCCCTCCTCCCGTGTCAATTCCGCCCGCGCTCGCTTGTGCTGCGGCTTCGGACGTTTCCCTGGCGCCTCTTTGCGCAGCACCTCCTGCAGCACCTCGCCCACCGTGCGGGGGAAGGGGTCGAACTCGCAGAGTTCGCGTCGATCGTATCGCTCGCCCCCACGCACGCCATGCGCTGCTTGTTTTTCTTGTCCCCTTTCTGCAGGCGCTTCGGATCCTTGGGACGGGAGTCCCCAGCTTCCCGCCGCATCGGAATCCCTTCGGACTCACAGAGTCCGCTGTGATCCGCTCGGACTCTGCGAGTCCGCCATCACCACCAACAACTCTCCCTCTTCTTCCCCAGGAGGAGTCGGCTGTTCCTCCCAGAAAGCCTCCACCGCCTCCGACTGGCGCGGTCCCACGATCTTCCCCAGGGTGCTGCTCGCCTCGGCAAAAGAACCTTGGACACACAAGGTCTGGCTCCAATCCTGCAACAAATACAAAACGTCGTTCTCTGGCAAATCCAGCCGTGCATCCAACGGCACCGCCTCAAACTTCTGTCTCTCCCGTGTGCCCTACACCCTTCGCTGAATCTCCAACTCCCCGAAAACCGATACATACCGCCGAGAGTGCATCCTCTCCAACCGCTTGACCTCCCGACCCTCGGGCAAAACCAACGCCTCTCCTACGTCTCCATCCCCTTGAACTTCCACGTATCCTTGCAGTAAATAAGTAGATCGTCATAAATTCTGTCCTCATTCCCTCACCACAGAGATCACGGAGAACACAGAAAAGAAGGCAAATCTTCGCGCGCTTTGCGCCTTCTGCGGTGGACAAGATTATTGATGATTTACTTACAATCCCAGGCGCAACGCACTTTCCCACAAACCTCCCTCCACCTCGTGGATCGGTTTCGCCTCCCGAACTGACTGCTTCACATACTGCTCCATCTTTTCGAACTCTTCGCTTGCCGCCAACAATGCTCTCTCGTGTGCTACAAGCATGACTGCCTCCTTTGGTTGGGACCTGTGACATTGCCCCAATCTCACAATGTCTTACACCCACGGAGGCTCCCTTGGCAAATGCAACGACCAAAAATGTCGGAAATCCCATATCCCCAAGCGTTTTCATCTCCCGACAGCCAAGAGGTTAGCGGGTTACACCCTAATGAATGAAGCTGTCCGCAAACGTGGCGGGGGTGCATCCCGGAATTATGGGGCACTCGCGCTCAAATCCGTAGGATAAAGCTCCAGCTTTGTCAACCCCAAAGTTAATGCACCATCTCTGTCATCCCTCGAAGGGCGACAAAGCTGAAGCTTTATCCTACGGGCACGGGTAATGGTGCACAAATCAGATACCCCCGTAATTACGGGACGCACCCCGTGGCGGAGCCTTGAAATGATCGGCCTCGATACCAATGTTCTGGTTCGGTGCCTCACACAGGATGATCCAGCACAAACGCGGAAGGCAGATCAGTTGACGGAGGAGAGAAAGGCGAGTCGTTGTTCGTCAACGTCGTGGTGCTTTGTGGGTGCAAGTCAGATTTGTGACGCGTGGAGGTAATCAGCGCCCTGGGGTCGGCCAGGCATAAACGAAAGGTTGGGGAAGGTGCGAACCCTTTGGGTTCGAGGATGGGGGTTGTTGCATGAACTCACTCAGGACCGACGAACCGCGAACTCCGTTACACAATCACTGTCGGGTTTCAGGCTACAGGCGCCCATGGTTCCGGCTGGGGTGGATTCTCACAAATCTGACTTACACCCGTGCTGTGTGAACTGGTGTGGGTTCTGGACACTGCCTACGGTTTTTCCAAGGAGACATAGCGAAGACTCTGGAGAAACTTCTTGGCACCCGGCAGTTCGAGATTCAGACCAGGCAGGTCGCATGGTTGGCGCTTGATGACTTCCGACGAAGCAAGGCCGATTTTGCAGACTGTCTCATCTCCCGCATCAATATTGACAACGGCTGCCTCACAACCTGCGCTTTCGACAAGGACGCCGGGAAGGTCCACGGACACAGACTGCTTTGCGCCCAAGCTCGTTCCGTTGCGTCACCGTCAGGTCATAGAGTATGATATTTGCGGGTGAGTTGCCGACCAGCTCCGCGGGAGTTTCCGCATCTGCAATTCGGTGAGACTGGCGCAACCAAGGCCCATCGCCCTGCCACCCAATTCCCCAAACCAGGGAGGATTTATGAACTGCATCTGGATCACGACTGACAGCTTCCGCCAGGACCATGTTCACTGCTACCGGCCGGAAGGGACGCGAGACGACTCGGGGCCGAGGCTGCACGTGCAGACACCCAACTTGGACAACCTCGCCACCGAGAGCGTTCTGTTCGAGCGATTACGCTCCGAGGCGCTCCCCACAGTTCCGTGCCGGAGAGGGTATTGGACCGGACGTCGCGTTTTTCCCTGGTCCGACGAACCGTTTTACAAGGGCATGTACATCCATGCGCCCGGCTGGCGGCCGCTCCCGCAGGAGGATGTTACGGTCGCGGAGCATCTCTCGGAGCAAGGCTTTGTGACATCACTCATCTGCGACGTCTACCACTTGATGAAACCTTCGCAGAACTTCCATCGCGGGTTCCAGGGATACGACTGGAGTCGCGGGCAGGAATTTGATCGATGGAAGACTCAACCTCTTCGAGAAGGCCGCATCGACGAGTTCCTCAAAACCGGCGCCCGCGAAAGTGAGCGTCACAGTCAGGTGCTGGTGCAGTTTCTGAAGAACCATGCCTTCCTCGAGAACGATGAGGACTATCCTTCCGCGCGCACGTTCCGCAAGGCGATCGACTGGCTGAAGCAGAACAAAGACCACGAGAACTTCTACCTGCACATTGAGACCTTCGATCCCCATGAACCGTGGCTGACACCGAACCGATACTTCGACATTTACAAACCCGACCACAAAGGGCCGCGGCTCATCTATCCGAACCTCTACAAACGCGAGCAACTGAACGCGGACGAGCACGAGAACGCCCGTGCCAACTACGCAGCCAACTGCACCATGACCGACCACTGGATCGGCCAACTGCTGAACACAGTCGACGAGTGCGGCCTGCGGGAGTCCACGCTAATTATCGTGGTCAGCGACCACGGGAAAATCATCGGCGAGTTCGGTCATTATGGGATGCCGCCGCAGGACACCGGTCTCGCGCTGAACGAAGTGCTGCTGTTCATGCGTCACCCGTCGGGAGAGAAGGCGGGAACCCGTTTCCCGGGCTGGCTTTACAGCACTGATGTCACAGCCACCATGCTGTCACTCCTCGACGTGGCGCCCAAGCCAATGACCGATGGCGAAAGCGTCTGGCCCGCAGTGCGTGACGGCGTAGATGCGTTCCGTAACTACCTCGTCACCGGGCACGCTCAGATGGTCTGCACCTGGCAGGAAGACTGGCTATGCCTCGTGAACACCGAGGAGAACACCGCGTGCCTCTACAACCTTGCCGATGACCCCTGCCGCCAAGACGACGTTGCAGACCGGTATCCCAGTGTGCGGGATGACTTGGCCGCGAAGATGAGACGTGTTGTCGAGCGGTGAAGAAGAGCCGCAGCGGCCTCTACCGAGATTCTACCGCGGTTTTCAGGGTGAGTATCTGGTTGGCCAGTACCCAGCGGTAGATATCGAAGGCTTCCGGCTCCCAGAGATCGTCGTATTTGTACTTGATTTGAACGTGGATGGAGTCCCAGACAAACTGCCGGTCCGCCCGGGCCTTCTCGGCGAGTTTTTTCAGACCGGCCTGCTCGGCGCGCTCGATCCAGCGGTCGAGGGTGGTCAGGTATTTCCCGTCGTCGATCCCCTCCCGGTAAGCTTCCCACAGGACGACGGGAATAGGCTCGCCGTTGTCTCCGGTGCGGTTGAAGAAATCCATCGCGGAACCGTCGAGGTAGTTCCACTGGTCGGCAATGATGGCTTGGTAGATCCACGGGATGAGGGCGCGAAACCCGGACCGCCACAGCCCGAACCCATAGGTCATGCGCGCGCCCTCGACGGTGGTATGGTCATTTTCACCGGCCACATGATTCGGGTAGCTCCAGTATTCGACGCCTCGCTTCTTCATGTCGGCGAGGACGGTGTCGCGGTCCGGATTGAATGGCTGGCAGCACCAGACATCCACGAAAGGACGCATCGGGGCGAACTGGTCGTGCACCGGATCGGCGGTGACGTAGGTGCGGACTCCGGGCACTTCCTTAATGGCTTTCAGCACAGCCGCCATGAACTCCACCGACTCTTTCGACGTGGATGGCTCGTCCACCGGGTAGTAGAGGAACTCCGGCCACTGACGCCGTTTGCGCTCGGTCTCGATGACGCGTACCATGTCGGTCATCTCTCTGAAGAATTCTGGGGGAGGCATCTTCACCAGTCGCAGATGGGATCCCATGCCGCCCTGGACGTATTTCCCATACACGGAGCCGGTGGGAATGCTCAGGGCGATGGGCTGATAGAAACCGTATTTCCGGTACAGTTCGATGCAGACCGCCAACTGGTCGAAGTTGAACCGCCACTTGTCATCCACCGGAGCGGGAGACCACACACCCATGGTGATGGTGTTCATCCCGTGCGCGGCCATGTCGGCGTGTTCCAACTCGGCCTTCTGCTTCCACCAGTTGCTGGAAAAGGCATCGGGAGCGGAAGCCATCCGAGCGTATGGGTGGTGATAGTACTGTCCGAAGATGAGGCTCTGGTCTTTCTCCAGGTCGAAACCCAGGACGCGCAGCTTCAGCGGAACATCGACCACCTTCTGACCTGCAACCGACACTTCCGCCGATCCTTCATACAAGCCATCCGGTGTGTGTCGAGCGCGCTCGCACGGATCGACGTACACCGTCAGCCACACGCTGAAGTTCTCGCCCTTCTGCAAGGCGCTTGGCTGCATGGGCATCAGCACATCCGGCGCGCGGTAGTAGACGCCCTCAACCCGGTAGTTGGGTCGCACGCGCATGTAGCGGACATAACGAACGTCAATGTTCTGACTGAGTATGCTCTGCCCCGCCGTGGAGCGCAGGTCGGTCACTTTCACCGTTACATTGCTGAGGTCCCGCAGCGGAAACAGGACGAAGGTGATTGGCTCATACTCTCCCCACGCGGCGTAAGCGCGCGCCGGGGCTTCCATGTCGGCACGCGTTGGGACGGTGTTCGGCCAGATCGGGTCGAGGTAGTGGCGATGGTAGACGGCAAAGCCGCGCTTCTCTTCCTCGGGGGTGAACGAGGGCAGCGGGGTGTTGTCCGCGTGCGGACGCTCTTTCCATTTCTTTAACTCGTCGTCGGGGAGGAGGAATACTTCCTGCTCCACGCTGTTGAGCAACTCCTGCCGCAACTTGGCCCACTCCGTCTCCGACGCGAGCACGAGGGCGTTCGCCAGCCACCGACTGCGGGAGGAGAACTGGATATCAACCGTTGGGCCGGGAGACGAGAAGCTCAATTCCCCGGTGCGCGACTCCTGCGGGCTGGCAAAGGTGGCGGAGGTCTTCACGTCTCCCACCGCGACGGAGACGTCCCACACCTGCGACCGGTCTCCGCCAGCGGCGCCGCTGAGTACCCAGAGGCGATACTCTCCGGACGGCATCGCGATGCGCAACCTGGCCGGCGCTGAGCCTTCCACGTGGTCCTGCGTGAGATCATTGGTGAAGATGTCCGGCGGGTCGCTGCGCCCGGCTGATTCGTTGTACCGCCTCTCCCGGCTGACCGGCAGGTCTCTCGATGTTCGGTCGCTTTCTGCCACCCACCCGACCTTGGCGCCCGGCGTCCAGGCAGTGTCACGTGTGACCTGCGTGAACCCGCTGCGGATCGGTGACGCGGCCGTGCCGAAATCCACTTTGATGACCTCGGCATCGGCGGCGACCATGAGACCCGCAAGCGCGGCGAGTCCACAGATTCTGCACATTCGGCTTCTCTTCCTCAGCGTTGGAAAAGCTCCCACCTACTTCCCCTCCCACGGCGTGTTGACCACGCGAAAGGGAATGGAAAGCTTCCTCTCCGGTTCCTGCTCAAACGCGGTGAGCGTGTACTCGCCAGGCACGAGCTTCAGCTCGGATACGTCGATGTTCAATACCTGCTGTCCCCGCTTCACCGGCAGCGTCTCCAGTCGGAGCAACTCCTTTGGGTCACGCAATGAGAAGGGAACGCCGCGGCTGATCTTCTCCGGGATACCGACTACGCTCATTTCTACTTGGAGGGACGTCTGGTCACGATACAGCACCGGAGTGAGAATCTTCAACTCGGAGACGCGACACTCGGTGGACCTCACCAGTCGGAATCCGCTGAAGTGGAAATCCACCTTGTCCTTGTCCCGATAGTTCGACTCCGAAGTTGAGAGCTTGACCACGTTGACGTTGTCCACGTACTGCATTTTAGTGATGGGGAATGAGAAGGCAACCCATTCCCCCAGTTTCAGTTCTCGCAGGTCTCGTTGCCAGACGCGGTTCTTGTCGGGGCAATAGACCAGCAGCGCGATTGGCGTCTTGGGGAGCGATGGTCGGTACATCTCGGTGTAGACCGAGAACTCCAACTGGTCATAAGAGGTCCAATCCCGTTCCCACGGGGTCTGAGCGAGCAGATCCATGCGCGGCCAGCCGATGATGGGGTACTTGAGTTCACCTTGGTGATCCACCGGGACGTGCATGTGAACCACCGGCCTTCCGTTGGGTGATTTCTTATCAGACACGCTCACCGCGCACTCCGCCGGGCGCCAGTTGGCGGGGTCGGCCCAGTGGTCGAGGTACAAAATCTCTTTTTTGCCATCGATGACGGTCTGCGGTAACTCCTGTGCAAATGAGGACGCGCAGGTGATGGTCAGAAACAGACAGGCAAACATCCGTGCATTCATTGGAGCAACTCACCTTGGAGAAGGTTGTAGTTCTTATAACACACAGTCCAGTTCCCCGCAAATTGCCGCTGCATCGCTCGCTGTGGTAGAATGCAGCGTCTCATCCGCATGGAGGTATTGATCATTGGCAGACGTCCGGCCGTTCCAAGGCGCCCGATACAACCCTGACCGCCTATCAGACTACTCGGCGGTCATCGCTCCCCCTTATGATGTCATCTCCGACCGGTATCGCGAGGAGCTCCTCGATCGTCATCCCCACAATGCGGTGCGATTGGTCCTGAGTCAGGAGAGGGAAGGGGACAGCGAAGCAGACAATAAGTACACGCGCGCGGCATCGACTCTGCGGACGTGGATCGCTGACAGCATCCTTCTCGAAGACTCGACCGATTCCTTCTACGTCTACGATCAGACCTACGACACCTCGGCAACGGGACGGAGAACTCGTCGAGGACTGATCGCTGCCGTGAGAGTGGAACCGTGGGAGAAGGGGATCATCCGACCTCATGAACAGACTTTCCCGAAGGCGACGCGGGACAGACTGCAACTACTTCGCGCGTCGCGGGCCAACTTCAGCACAGTCTTCGGGCTGTACGATGACCCGGAACAGCGAGTTGAATCGATTCTGCGGCTCTGCACTGCTGGCGCGCCAGACATGGAAGCCACCGACGATGATGGCGTTGTGCATCGTGTCTGGCGGATGGACTGCGCAAGTGCGTCCGCTGAGGTTCACTCAGCCTTTTCCGAGTGGGAAATCTTAATTGCAGACGGCCATCACCGATACGAAACGGCGCTTGCGTATCGCAACGAGGTCCGCGGCCAGTCTTCGAGCTGGACAGGCGAAGAGCCCGAGAACTTTACGCTGATGACGCTTGTGAACCTCCGCAGTCCTGGTTTGACCATTCTGCCGACCCACAGGCTCCTCCACGGGAACGGCGGAGGGGTGACCGACATCCTGACAAGGGCCGAGATTTTTTTTGACATCAAAGAGCTTCCCGCAACGATCGCTGCCTCGCAGGCGCTGGACCTCCTGAAGCAGAGCGCGGATGCACACAGCTTTGGGTTTGTCACCCCTCACAGGGCGTTTCAGATGACGGCGCGGCCGCAGTTGCTGAGCCATCCTCTGCTCCCTGACGACAAGTCTGAGGCTTACCGGAAGCTGGATGTGACACTGCTTCATGCTTTCATACTGGATCCCGTCCTGCGGCAAAGCGACCCCGTCTCCGAACTGACATACATCAAGGACGCAGAAGAGGGAGTGGCAGCGGTGCGCGACGGACAAGGCTCGATGGTCTTCCTTCTGAATGCAACCCGGCTGGACGAAGTGCTGGCGGTCGCCCGGGCCGGAGAAAAGATGCCCCACAAAGCCACCTACTTCTACCCGAAGGTTTTCTCGGGGATTGTGATGAGGAAGTTGTCCTGAGGCCACAGGGTTCAGATTTCAGAGTTCAGGACAATAACACGGTGACAAGGAGGTGGCCACATGGGCACTGTCATGCGGGTGGAGGACTTGGATGCGTACCAGAAGCTATGTCAACTGCACATAGAGGCGTGCGACGTGAGCCACGGATGGCCTGCGGAGGGAGCAGTACGAGCTGGCGTCGCAGATCCGCATCGCCTCAAATAGCGCCCCTGCGAACCTGGCTGAAACGCACAGTGATCGACACATCAGAAACAAGATCGAGGGTGTGAACCGAGCGAGAGGAGAAGCGCTGGAGACTATCCACCACCTGTTCATTGCCAAACTGAAACGGTATGTGCCGACGACTGTTTACGATCCCTTCAGGGAACGCTATACTCGTTAAGGTTGAGGAATGGCCCCACGGAATCTGATTGGACGCCGTCCTGCCCCAACATGCACCTGCCGTAGGATAAAGCTCCAGCTTTGTCAATCGGCAGACTCGCCTCACCAGGAGACAAAGCGGCAGCTTTATCCTACGGCAGAAAATGTGGACTCTCAACCTTAACGAGTATATGAGGAATGCGTGAGGATGCTGAACGGCCTGGAGAGAAGCCTTGAAAAGCGCCTGCCGGAATCGGAACGACGATTCCCGCCCGGGTCTCCTGCTGTCGCCCATTCTAAGCCCTGAACCCCAAGCCCTGTATACGGAGGACTAAAATGAAAGGGGTCATTCTTGCGGGAGGCACTGGTTCCCGCCTGCATCCATTGACGAAAATTACGAACAAGCATTTGCTGCCGGTTTATGATCGCCCGATGATCTATTATCCCATCGAGGCGCTCGTGGCCGCGGAGGTGCGGGACATTCTCATCGTCACCGGGGGAAATCACGCGGGCGAGTTCCTGAAGCTGCTGGGGAACGGCAAGGAATTCGGCCTGAAGCACATCAACTACACCTACCAGGAAGGCGCGGGTGGCATCGCTGAGGCGTTGGGTCTGGCGGAGCACTTCGCTGCCGGTGAGAAGGTGGTGGTCTTCCTCGGTGACAACATTATCGAGAGGAACATCATCCAGGCTGTCGATTCTTTCGGCACCCAGGAGCGGGGCGCCAAGATTTTGTTGAAGGAAGTTGAGAACCCGAAGGAGTACGGTGTCGCCGAGTTGGCGGACGACCGCATTCTCAATATTGAGGAGAAGCCGCAAGACCCGAAATCCAACCTTGCCGTCATCGGTATGTACATGTACGGCAATGATGTCTTCGATGTCGTCAAGACACTCAAACCCTCCCGGCGCGGCGAGCTGGAGATCACGGACGTGAACAACCACTACATCGCCGCAGGAATTATGACCTACGAAATCCTCGACGGTTGGTGGGGTGACGCGGGAGAATCCATCGATGAACTCCTCCGCGTCAGCAACCTCGTGGCGCAGACGGGGGCGAACCACACGTAAGTCGCGCACCGGTTCAGGTTGAGTGCGGAGCTCGCATTCATGCCGGCCGGGGCGGCGAATGCCAACGGCAATTGGGGCGAATGCGGGATGTGAACCCGCCTGCGTGTTGGTGCCCGTCGACCTCTCTGACGGAAAACTACGTGACCATGCGCTCCCACTATCTGCCTACGGGAACCGGGTCCCTGCGTGTGAACGTCTCGTGATACTCATCTTCGGTGTTGACGTCCCACACATTGTGTTTCTCGCCGATCAGGTTCCGCACGGCCAACATTGCAGTGAGCATGGAGTGGTCCTGGTTATTGTATCGATGGAGTCCGTTTCGACCGCAGCACTGAAGATTGCGGAATTCCGACAAGTATGCCTTCAGTGACTCGATCCGCTTTTGGTACCCGGTGTCGTAAACGGGGTAGGCCTTCAGCACTCTCACTACTGCGCCGTCCTCCACCCATGCGGGTTGCACCAATCCAAGTGAGGCCAGCTCCGCGGTTCCCAACTCAATCAATTCCTGATCGCTTCTATTCCAGAGGTCGTCGTTCTGCGACACGAAATACTCCAGCCCGAGGCAACTTTTCTGCGGATCAGGAACCATTTCCGGACTCCAGTTCTTGTAGTTCTGAATCCTCCCGACCCGGACCGCGGGTGAATGCACGTATATCCAGTTGTCGGGAAAGAGGTCCGGCTGATCCACGATCAAAGCGACTGTCAGGAAATCGCGGTACCGCAGAGAGCGGGCGCATTCCAGGACCGAGTCTGGCGGAGAAGGGACGAGACTCAGAATCAGGTCCTGCAACGCCATGCTGGAAATGAAATCCGTTCCTTCATGTTCGCGTCGCGGGTGAGAGTCGCTGGCGGTTTCCACCGCCCGGACTTGCCAATCGGCATGGCGTATCGCGACGACTTCCTGCCCCAACTCCACCCGTTGCCCTCGCTCCATGACGATCTGCATACAACGGTTCCACATCATACCCGGACCAAGTCGCGGATAGCGGAATTCATCGATGAGGGTTGTGATGACTTCTCCTCGCTGTTTGAAAAGGCTGCTTCTCAAAGCCGCCGAAAGAGAAAGGTTCTTGATGCGCTGGGCGGCCCAGTCGGCCCCGATTTCGGAACAGGGAATCCCCCACACCTTTTCCGTATAGGTCTTGAAGAACAGGGAATAGAGGCGGTGGCCGAAACGGTTTGCCACCCAGGCCTCAAGGTTATCTTCAGGGCGTTTGGGGAAGAGCCGAGCGGAGAAGAAGCTCGACAGAATTCTTGCCGACTCAGCAGGGCCGAGATTGCGCAGGGCCTCAAGAGGCCGCAAAGGGTAATGAAAGAAACGGTTGTTGTAGTAGATCCTTGACAACCGGGGCCGGATCAGAAACGCCTCTCCCAGGATTTCGTCCCACATCTGGTCGACTTCTGGAACCTTGGTGAAGAAGCGGTGTCCGCCAATGTCGAAGCTGTATCCCTTGTATTGAACGGTTCGAGAAAGCCCGCCTGGAACCGCGTCGCGCTCCAATACAGTCGCGTTCAGTTGCTGCCGTGTCATTTCATAGGCGGCAGCCAGTCCGGCAGGACCGCCGCCGATTACAACTACGTGATTGTCCATGCGATACCTCTCTGATCGTTTGTCAGGAAGAGACCTCACTTGGGTCCGTATAGCGGATTTAGGTAGGACACCAGATTGTAGATGGAGAGGGCGTTACAAACCAGCAGCAACACCAAGATGCAAATGAGTGCAAGGTTGCGCCAGAGCCTGACCGGAAGTCCTCCCAGCCCCACAGCGAGCAGCGTCCCCGTGGCTCCGACAACCATCAAGGCGTAGCGTCCTCCCTCGAACCGACCGGGGTTCACAAAAATGGCGCTGTGGATGAGTGCCCCATAGGTAACGATGCAGGCTAATCCGAGTACCAGAATTCCATTTCGCTGCGACCAGCTATTCCCTGTCTCGGAGAAGCATTCCCTGAAGCGCAGCATCAGCCCTCCCAGGCTCATGACCAGAATGAGCAGCAACAGACCATACACAATTGGCTCCGTTCTGGACGGGAGCCAGCCTACCTGCGACCATGTGGAGCGGAAAAGTCCTCCGATCGCCCGAAGACTGCGCGCGGCAAGAGAGGGATCGGGCCAGGCCCAGAGGGGCCAAGGAGGATCTGAATCAAGACGCCCATACTTGCCGATGTACTGGAGAATCCACCAACCGGACAGAGCGAACCACGCAAACAGCGCCGCAAGAGCGTTGCGGAGAAAAGTCTCATAAGGGCTGATCCTCGACGATGTTGCATCCTGATGTTGCTCTCCGTCTTGAGCATGGCTCCACCAGGCCCCGAGGGCCACTCCGGTTAGTGCGGGGATCAACAGCAGGATGCCCGTATTCTTGGTCAGACAAGCCAGTCCCACAGTGCCCCCAAGCAGCGCCGCGCGCAAGGGTGAAGTTCCGCGAGAGGCCACAGACACGCTGACCAGGAGAACCCAGGTACTCAATGCCGCCAAGAGTATATCGTTGTTGATGACGCTGCTGATAAGTTGAAAGTGTGGCAGCCAGGCTACACACGCAACCGCGGCCAACGCGACATGGGGTTCTGCGGGAACGAACCGGATTGCCATGCACCACACCAGGAGGAGAACCCCCGCTCCCAGGAGGGTGGAGAAGAAGCGGAGAGCATGTCGTCGAAGCTCCTCCGGGACGTGTCGCAGTGCGTGGTACAGTGGAACGCACAAGGCATAGTAGAGGGGAGGATGATGCGCGATGGCCTGTGTCGAAGCCTCGTCGGGAGGCAATTCGTGGTGGAGGGCCATGTATGCGTAGTACTTCTCGTGGCGCGGTTCATCCGGGCCGTATCCCAGGGGTATGATCCAGTTATACAAAACGGACAGACCTAAATGGGAGACCAGTATGAGACACAGAGAAGTCCTGGTAGCGAGTGACGTTCTCGCTACCGACGGATCAACGCAATGCATTCAGGGCGCTCCAAGGAACAGCTCCAGTCGTGGGAAATACGGGCCACCGAGGCGATGAAAGGCAACGACTCACCAATACGATCTGAATTCTCTCCACGGGGGAATTTACCAGAAAGGGACACGCGCGTCAAACATCGCAGGAGTGCTGGGGCACAAGGCGACTCGTCTTAGGGTGTGCGGACATTGCCCTTCCGCTCGAGAAACTGCATTCTCCCTTTCTTTTTTGTATTGGTTGCACTATACTCTCTTCATCCACCGGAGGAATTCGAGGGTGGATGGTTATCTGTTGCCGACAATCGGCGTGCTGGGACTTCGATCCTGCTTCAACGAAAGGGCGGAGGATGTTGTATCCGTAGCGGTCGCGATATTGATGATCGTGTGGAACGTCACCTGCGCGTACAATCTTGTCACCGTTCTGAACCTCCTCTACGCGCCGGGAGGGTAGTTTCTATCAGTTCGTGCTTGCGCGACTCAATGGTGCAGGAAGAAGCCATCATGATTTCTTGTGAAGCTACAAACGAAGAAGGCACACACCGGAACGTACTGACCAGCCTCGTCATTCTGCAAGTAACCGCTGTGTTATGGATGCTTCCCTACCTCAACTATGTTGGGCGTTACATTGGTCCGGGCTATTGTCAGAAAGCCTTTGAGTCCCCTCAGTACTATATCTGGTTCTTCTTCCAGGCGCTGTTGACACTTGGCGTTGTCATCTCCGCGTTGCGGATAGCCCGTGACCCGGAACATGCAAGACGACGCGCGGGTCTCATGGGCGCTTCTCTGATCCCGGTGCTGCTGGCGATGTCCACGATCGATGACCTCTGGCGACTCCACACTTTGGGGATTGCACACCGCCAAATGCCGTTGCACATGCAGCACGACGTTCTCAGCGACATGTTCTTTCGTTGGAGGTCCGTGTGGGTTCTCGGATTGTTCTGCCTAACCCTAACAACACTTCCGTGGATCGTGCGGCTTGCCAAAGCAGAGTTACCCCGTCGGGTCGACTATGCGAACATGGGGATATCCGTGCTTACTATCTTGGCGGGACTTATTGCTCTGGAAGTGTGTGTGCGGGCCGGCTGGATGCCTGAACCATGGAACGTTTCGGAGGGTGGGCTGGACATCTATCGGTTCAATACTCTCTTAGGCTGGAGTCACAAGTGCAATGCTGCGACGGAGATGCGCTGTAGGGATTTCCACATTTCTATTCGGACAAACAAAATGGGTTTGAGGGACAAGGAGTATGCGTACGAAAAGACCGCCGGGAAGTGTCGTGTATTGTGTCTGGGAGATTCATTCACTTTTGGCATCGGCGTAGAAGAATCCAGGCTCTACACGGAGGTATTGGAGCGGCTGTTGGGGAACCGCGTAGACGTCCTCAATGCGGGGGTCACCGGATATGGAACGCTACAGGAGTATCTGTATCTGAAAGAAGAGGGGAAACGATACACACCCGACCTAGTGATATTGGGGTTCTATTCACAAAATGACATGATAGACAATGAGCAGGATCGGGGCATGGGGTTTCCCAGACCACACTGTGAAATCACGGAACGAGGCTTGCTCATCCATTCGTTCGCCGAGTCCGACCGATACGACTACACGTCAGACTTCGATCCATTTACATTTAGGAGGTGGCTGCGTTCGGTGAACTATGTCGCCCGTATCTGGTATGGGGTCACGGAAACTGGCCGTCTGAAGAAGGAGCCCACGAAAAGGACTCCATCTCACCTGACAAGAAACCAACCCGATGCGTCGCGAGGGCAGGAATCCGAGGATTGGATTGAGGACAACAGATTCGCCCAGAGACCGGAGGGGTTCATGAGCACCGCTCTGCTGATTCAGTCACTTCAAGAGGAATGTCGGCAGATTGGGGCCAAGTTGCTTGTTCTATTGATCCCACCAGAGGGAATCCTAAGTCCCGTCTCAGTGAAGGGATCCAACGGATCGTTTCCAGATGCCTGCAGCCACCGCGGAGCAATGGACATCTGTCGCGCGCTGAACATCCAGTACGTCGATTGTCGCGCGTCTCTCAGTAAGCTGGCCGCGCGTGGCGCGAACCTCTACTTCGAGAACGATGCTCATTGGCGTCCGGAAGCACACAAGGCAGCAGCAGAGCTACTGCTCGAAACGATACGGGCCCGTCGGCTGCTCCCCAACGAGTGCCGGTAAATGTCATTCATCTCCGGGTGTCGTTTGAGGAGCATGGAAACTCACCTTGTGACAATTAGTGGAGAGAAGGCCGAAAAGAGAAGAGAGATGAAGATACGTTTGTCGCACCTCTGGGACAAGTGGAAACCCATTGCCCGCAAGATCGGCGACTTTCAGGCGCGGATGCTTCTGGCGGTGCTGTACGGTGTCGTGATCGCCCCCCTTGGGCTGCTTATTCGCATCGTGTCCGATCCACTGGGACTGCGCGCGCGGAGAAGGGACTCGTACTGGATACCGCGGGATGAGGCCGATACCTCTCTGCAAGCGGCGGGGAGGCAATACTGAGATGCTGATACTCGGTATTTCCTGCTTTTTTCACGATGCCGCTGCTGCCCTCCTGGACAACGGCGTGCTTGTTGCCGCGGCGGAGGAAGAGCGTTTCTCCCGACGCAAGCACGATTCCGGGTTCCCGGAGTTGGCGATTCAGTTTTGCCTCGATCAGCGCGGTATTTCGCCCCGGGACCTGGACTACGTTGTTTTCTACGAGAAACCCTTCATCAAATTCGAGCGAATGATGATGACAATCCTCGGCACATCGCCTCGATCCTTGCGTCTCTTTCGCGAAGCGATGGTCAAGTGGGCGGAAGAGAAGCTGTGGGTCAAGAGCCTACTGAAGACCCATCTCGGCATTGGCGACGAGAAGCTGCTTTTTGTCGAACACCATCTGTCCCATGCGGCGAGCGCCTTTCTCTGCTCGCCGTTCGACGAAGCGGCAATCCTGACGGTCGACGGATTGGGGGAGTGGACCACGGCCACGATGGGAGTTGGCCGGACGACCCGAGACAACGGCAGCGAAACGACAACCCTCAGCATCCAGAAAGAGATGCGGTTCCCTCACTCTCTCGGTTTGCTCTATTCGGCCTTTACGGCGTTCCTCGGTTTTGAGGTCAACGAAGGCGAATACAAAGTCATGGGCATGGCGCCCTACGGTGAGCCGAGGTTCGTGAAGGAGATCATGAAGCTGATCGACCTTCGGGGCGATGGCAGCTTTGCGCTGGACCTCTCGTACTTCACCTATCACCACTCCCCCGACCAGACCTTCAGCCGCAAGTTCGAGGCATTATTCGGCGAACCGCGCGACCGCAGGGCACGGTTTGTAACGCGGCAGACGAGTCCCTTCGACGACCCGAACCCACCCACCCAGGAGGAGATGGATCGCAACCAACGCTACGCCGACATCGCCGCCAGCATTCAGCACGTGACCGAGGAGATTCTGCTGAAGATGGCGAACACCCTTCACAGCGAAACAGGAAGCAGGAACCTCTGCATTGCCGGTGGTGTCGGGTTGAACAGTTGCGCTAACTATAGAATCTGGCGGGAGACACCGTTCGAGAATCTCTACGTCCAACCCGCCGCCGGAGATTCGGGTGGTGCGCTGGGCGCGGCGCTATACGCTCAAAACATCCTGCTTGGTCAGCGTCGGCAGTTTGTGATGGATCAAGCCTACTACGGGCAGGCGTATGATGACGACGCCATCGCCGGGTTCCTTTCCGAGCAGAACCTGGCTGCGGAGAAGATAGAGGACGATGAGAAACGGATGGACAGAGTCGTCGAAGCTTTGGTGAACGGGCAAGTCGTCGGCTGGTATCAGGGGCGTTTCGAGTGGGGACCGCGCGCGCTGGGGAATCGCAGCATCCTCGCCGATCCCCGCCGCGCCGACATGAAGGACATTGTCAACATCAAAATCAAGTTCCGGGAGGCCTTCCGGCCCTTTGCTCCCTCTATTCTCGCGGAAGCGACGGAGGATTACTTCGATCTGCCCAATGCAATCAATCAGTTACCCGCTCGGTTCATGCTGCTGGTGACTCCTGTGAAAGCTGAGAAGCAGGGGGCGTTGCCCGCCATCACTCACATTGACGGTACCGGCAGGCTGCAGACGGTTTTCAAGGAAACGAATCCACGCTACCATCGGCTCATCGAGAAGTTTGGCGAAGCAACGGGCGTGCCGGTGGTTCTGAACACCTCGTTCAATCTCAAAGGCGAGCCGATCGTCAACACCCCAGCCAATGCCTGGAACACGTTCTCAAACAGCGGGATGGATTTGCTGGTGCTGGGGCTGTATCTTCTGAAGAAGGATTGACCGGATGAAGTTCATCGAACGAACAAGGACAAAGCTCGGGATCATCGGGGAGTTGTTCCGATTCCTGATGGCGCGAAAGCTATGGTGGATGATTCCGCTCATCGTTGTTCTGATTCTCTTTGGGGTGCTGATCATCCTGGCGCAAAGCTCCGCCATCGCGCCGTTCATCTATCCGCTGATTTGATGGTAGAGTTGGAGTGGGAAATGCCCGGCTACGCGGTCTTCCTCATGGCAACAACCTCCCGAAACTCGATAAGGACCTTTGCTGGAGGGAAAGGGGGAACATTTGTACCGTGTCCGTGGAACGGTTCCAGCATCTCATTGCGGTTCGCATACCGACGGGATTCCCTTTGGTAGGCTCGAACCTGCAGGGCTCGCATCGGACTCTTTGAGTCCGCAAGGCGAGCAGTGCGTACACGAGCAAAGCGGTTAGCCTGTGGCGGAGCGTCTCCGGGTTGCGGGGGTCTTCAATCTGTTCGAACTCGTGAGTCCGCGCAGGTCCTTCCTATCGTACTGTCTCACATCGCTCCTACTCTGTTCCGTCCCTTAATGCTGCAAAACATCCACGGCCCTGAACGACAGCGCCATAGTAAAGACGACCGGGCATGCGTGCGTCGGGACTGGTTGTTTCTGTCCACTTAATCAGGGGATGTCCGGTTCTGTGTGTTGCCGGGCACGGAGCTTGGAGGGCGCTCATCTCAGAGTTCCACGCCTCCCCCTGCGCCGTCCAACTATTCAACCTTCCTCTTTCCCGCGAGTCGATTCATCGCTCTGCCGTGACCGACAACCGCCGACCGAGACCGGTCAGACGCGAGCAACATTGCCCCCTCCTCCCCGATTACGCTATAATGCCTGCTGGTTGAGGGTATTGAGATGACACCAAAGAGATCGCGACAACTGCTCTTCGTTGTGATAACCGGCCTGTCCGGCGCGGGCAAGTCGCTGGCGAGCCACCAGTTCGAAGATTTGGGATTCTTCTGCATCGATAATCTTCCGCCGGAGTTGATCCCGACCTTCGCGGAGTTGTGCCAGCGGTCAAAGGGCGAGATCGACCGCGTGGCTCTGGTCATCGACGTGCGTGGTGGGAAGTTCTTTGCCCGCTTGTTTGAGTCACTGGATTGTCTTCAGGATATGGGCGTCACCTACCGGATTCTTTTCCTCGACGCTGAGGACGAGGTAATTCTCAATCGGTTCAAGGAAACCCGACGCCGTCACCCTCTGGCGGATGACTACGAGGACCTGCTGGAGTGCATTCAGCAGGAGCGACAGGAGCTGTCGGAGATTCGTGAACGCGCCGACAAGATTATTGACACCACCTCGGCAACTCCCCGCGTGCTGCGGGATGAGATCGTGCACAGTTTCCTCGAAAGTGAAGACCTGAACCACATGATTGTGAAGATCATCTCGTTCGGCTTCAAATATGGGATTCCGCACGATGCGGACCTGGTTCTGGACGTGCGGTTCCTCGTGAACCCGCACTACGTAAAGGAACTGGGGCACCTCAACGGAACCGACCGCAAGGTTGTCGAGTTTGTTATGGATGATAACGACACCCAGGAGTACCTGAAGAGGCTGTTCGAGTTACTTGATTTCACCATCCCGCGATACGTCGAGGAAGGGAAGGTCTATCTGACCGTCGCCGTTGGCTGTACCGGAGGACGGCATCGATCTGTCGTCATCGCGAACGAGTTGGGCGTCCATCTACAGACCGACGATCTCCACTGCGTCATTCAACATCGCGACATTTCGAAGAAGAAAGAGATTGCTGCGGAGCTGATGGGGGATTCCTCCACGTCCTCCGAGATGAGCGCGCTGGAATACACTCAGCCGCGGTTGTTTCTTCCGAAACCGAGGGAACCCCGTGAAGTGGTATAGGTGGCTGACACCCGGACTGCGAGTCAAGCGCTGGTTTGCCCTGCTGGTGGCGGGGGTTGTCGTCGCGGCGATCGGCGCGGCGGTGGCCGTGGATATCGAGGGATTCGACCCGAATTTCTTCCTGACCGATTTCATCTACCTGTACACCAAACAGTACTTCTCGCCCCTGGTTGCCGGGACGGTTCTCGCCTCTATCGGTATGGTGCTGCTTTTTACAGGACTTCGAGGTTATGTCCGTTCCATTGCCGGCGCGATCTCGCCGGATGGTTCGCAACCGCTCATTGACGTGATCTACCGCCGTCGGCATCTGGAGCAGGGAGCGAGGATTGTCGCCCTGGGAGGCGGCACGGGTCTGCCAGTGCTGCTGCGTGGTCTGAAAGAATTTTCAAGCAACATCACCGCCATTGTCACCGTGTCCGACGATGGAGGAAGCTCCGGGAGGTTGCGGAAGCTTGGTTTTCTTCCCCCCGGGGATATCCGCAACTGCCTGGTGGCACTGTCGGACGCTGAGGAGATGATGGAAAGGCTTTTCCAGCACCGATTCCAGGGGATGGGAGCAGACCTGGATGGGCACTGCTTCGGGAACCTGCTGATTGCCGCAATGACGGAAATCTCCGGCGACTTCGACTCCGCTGTCAAGGAAACCAGTAAAGTGCTCGCCATTCGTGGACATGTGCTTCCGGCGACTCTGGAGAACGTGGTTCTCTGCGCGGAATTGGTGAACGGAGAGACCGTCCGCGGGCAGGTGGCGGTGAGCCTCGCTCCCGAGAGAATCCGTCGCGCGTATCTCGATCCCGCCCGCCCCCGCGCGCTTCCCGAAGCATTAGACGCAATCCGGAACGCCGACGCCATTGTCCTCGGCCCGGGCAGCCTGTTCGGTAGCGTCCTTCCCCACCTGCTGGTGGAGGATATTCGGAACGCCATCGCTGTATCTCCTGCCCCGCGCATCTACGTCTGCAATGCCATGACGCAGCCAAACGAAACCCTTGGTTTCATTCGAGCCTCGGATCATCTGCGAGTATTGGAGCAGCACGCAGGCCCCGGAATTGTGGACTACATCATCGCGAACGGCAGGCGTCCATCTGCGGCTATACTCCAGAAGTATCACGAGGAGGGAGCAGATTTTGTTGAGGCCGATGAGCGGCGGCTAATGTCGATGGGGGTCCAGCCGGTTATCGAGGAGGCCATCATCGTCGACGGGTACGTTCGACATGATCCGGCGAAGCTGGCGGAGATTGTGCATAGAATCTATGAGCGATCCCGCGCGGCTCACGGGTCTCGCTTGGCTGCCAGCATCGAAATCACCAAGGCGGCGGCATAACGTTCGGCAGCGCGGCAGTTCCGCGCCATCCTCGCCGAGGGAAAAAGGAAGGATTCATGCAGAGAAAACGTTGTTGGATCGTCAGCGGCGACTGCCAAACAAACAGGCACCAACAAGTTGAAGCAGAATCTGTCCCCTCTCACATATGAGCAGACGAGAATGAAGCAATACATGTCAAGCATGTTCACCGAGGATCATAAGATATCAGACACATTCTCCCTTTCGGAACGCATCGTCGTCTATCCGGGCGACTGTCTGGAGATGCTGAAGGCAATCCCGGCTGAATCCATGCAGCTTATTGTCACCTCGCCTCCTTATAACATTGGCAAAGAATATGAGAAGCGACTGCATCCTGACCTTTATCTCCAACAGCAGGCCCAAGTCATCACCGAGTGTGTGCGCACGCTGTCCCCGATGGGGAGCATTTGCTGGCAGGTCGGCAACTACGTCGATGATGGGGCGATTGTTCCCTTGGACACGGTTCTCTACCCGATTTTCGCTGGGTTTGGTCTTCGGATGCGCAATCGCATTATCTGGCACTTTGAACACGGCCTGCATTGCAGCCGCCGCTTCTCAGGGCGATATGAAACCATTATCTGGTTCACCAAGTCAGACGAATATGTTTTCAATCTCGACGCCGTGCGCGTGCCCCAGAAATATCCTGGCAAGAAGTATTTCAAGGGTCCGAAGGCTGGCCACTATTCATGTAACCCTCTCGGCAAGAACCCGGGGGACCTCTGGGTGATTCCGAATGTCAAGAGCAACCATGTCGAGAAGACCGAGCATCCCTGCCAGTTCCCCGTGGAGCTGATTGAGCGACTGGTCCTCTCCCTTACAAACGAGGGAGATTGGGTCCTTGATCCCTTTCTAGGCACAGGGACCACAGTTATCGCTGCCATTCGCCACGGACGCCGAGGCGCTGGCGCCGAAACGGTCACCAAGTATGTGAAGCTTGCATGCGAGAGAATTCAACAGGAGATCGAAGGCACCTTGCGGACCCGCCCTATGGACAGGCCAGTCTATGACCCCGTTGCGGCAGGAAACAGTCTCACCACTGCTCCATGGAAGAAGAACACCGGACAGAGCGCCCTGTTTGAGAGAAGCCCGAAATATGGAAAAACAACGAAACAATGAAGATTGCCGAAACCTACTCTCATCTCAACGGCCTTGAATTTCTTCTCGTGCACAAGCCAAAACTCTGGCAGGAGATTCAATCCGTCATTACTGCCGTGGACGCAACCCAGTGTCGGACCAAAGTCTCCAAAGAAAAGACGATGAAGGGCAAGCTCCTGTTTAGCCCCATTGAGATGAATGCTGCCTTCAAGCGTTTGCTTCGGGAAAGCTCCTGGGAGGAGAGCCGTGTGAGCTACTGGGTTACCCGAAGCGAGAAGTTGATTCGGAAGACGCTTACCATGTCAGCCGAGCAACAGAAACGGGAAATCGAAGCGGCTGGCGAGACACCGATCTTTAGTTACAACCAGACAGATTTCGTTAAGGACCGGGTGGCCGTAGAGGTTCAATTCGGCAAGTATGCGTTCGTTGCTTATGATCTCTTCGTAAAGCATCTGGCCTTCTACGTCGGTGATCGTATTGACGTCGGAATCGAAATTCTCCCGATGAAGTCCCTGCAAAGCCAGATGAGTTCAGGCGTCGCTTACTACGAGGGCGAGTTCTACAATGTTGTTCGCCAAGGCCGAGGTGTCCCGGCAGTGCCACTTGTGTTGATCGGCATTGAACGGTGAGATTGCGGTTGACGCAACCGAGCGGTTACCGTGGTGGGGTCTGCGCTGTGTCCCAGCATGGTAGCGTGCCGCGGTTACGACAGTTATACAATATACGCATAATGCCTGCTGACTTAGCTCCCAATCGGTCGAATCCCACCGAAGCGAGTTCGGTGGGATGAGGAGCAAGGTCCAGAAGCATTATACGAAAATCAAGGAGGACAAGAGATGGCAGTAAAAGTAGGAATCAACGGCTTTGGCCGCATCGGACGGATTGCGTTCCGCGCCATGGCAGAGCAATATGCTGACGAGATTGAGGTGGTCGGCATCAACGATCTGGTCAGCGCCGACACCAACGCGCACCTTCTCCGTCACGACACCAACTACGGCGGCTTCGATGGAACCGTGGAAGTGGCCGGTGACGCGCTGGTCGTCAACGGCAAATCCATCAAGGTCTTCTCGATGAAGAATCCTGCGGATATTCCGTGGGGGGATATCGGCGCTGACATTGTGCTCGAATCAACCGGCGTCTTTACGAACGCCATCGGCGATCCAGAGAAAGAAAAGCCGGGGGCAAATGCCCATTTGAAGGGTGGAGCGAAGAAGGTCATCATTTCCGCTCCGGCAAAGAACGAGGATGTCACCATCGTCCTCGGTGTGAACGACGGGGACTATGACCCGGCGAAGCACAACATCATCTCGAACGCGTCGTGCACGACCAATTGTCTCGCGCCGGTTGCCAAGGTGCTCCTCGACAACTTTGGGATCGAGAAGGGCTTCATGACCACGGTTCACGCCTACACCAACGACCAACGGATCGCCGATGCGGAACACAAGGACCTGCGACGCGCCCGCGCGGCGGCGATGAACATCATTCCGACGACCACCGGCGCAGCGAAGGCCATCAGTCTCGTCATCCCCGCGTTGAAAGACAAGATGGACGGGCTGGCTCTTCGCGTTCCCACCGCTACCGTTTCGCTGGTAGACCTGGTCATCGATACGGAGAAAAAGGGTTTGACGGCGGAAGGCGTGAATGCGGCCTTCAAGGCCGCGGCCGACGGCCCGATGAAGGGCATCCTCGGATACACCGAGGAGAAACTTGTGTCTTTAGATTTCCGTGGCGACGCGCGGTCGTCGATCGTGGACGGACTCTCCACACTGGTCCTGGGCGAGGACATGGTCAAGATCCTTTCCTGGTACGACAACGAGTGGGGCTACTCCTGCCGCGTTGGCGACTTGATCGACTTCATCGCCTCCAAGGGGCTGTAGATTCATTCGGGGGATCCATCGGTGGAGGCGAGGAGACCCGCCTCCACCTTCCTCTTGGTTGCGTCCCTGCCAACGGCACTGTCAAGCCCCCCGTTGCCGTCGCACCACACCGCCCGTCATCTTCCATTGGACAGGAGCAAACGCTATGAATAGGAAGAAGTCTGTTTGCGACATCGATGTCAAAGGCAAGCGCGTTTTCGTCCGTGTCGATTTCAACGTCCCTCTGGACGAGAATCAGAAAATCACCAGCGACTCCCGCATCGTTGCCAGCCTCCCCACCATTCAGTATCTTCTGGATCAGAATGCGCGCGTCATCCTCGGCTCCCATCTCGGTCGTCCAAAGGGAGAAGTCAGAGACGACCAACGCCTGACCCCGGTGGCGCGCCGCCTGCATGAGTTGCTGGGCCGTCCCGTCAAAATGCTGGACGATTGTATCGGCGATAAAGTGATTGCCGCGGTCAACGCCATGCAGGACGGCGACGTTGTATTGCTTGAGAATCTTCGCTTCCACAAGGGAGAAGAAAAAAACGATCCGGAGTTTGTGAAGGAACTCGCATCGCTTGCAGAAGTGTACGTGAACGATGCGTTTGGCACCGCGCACCGCGCACACGCATCCACCGAAGGCATCGCCCGCCTCCTGAAACCTGCCGCGGCTGGTTTCCTGATGCAGAAGGAACTGGAGATGCTGGGCGGGATGCTGGCAAACCCCGAACGGCCCTTCGTAGGCATTCTCGGCGGGGTGAAGGTGTCAGACAAGATCAAGGTCATCAGGCACCTCATGGACAAGGTGGACAGCCTGCTCATCGGCGGAGCCATGATGTTCACATTCTACAGAGCGCAGGAATTGGAGACTGGCAGGTCGCTGGTTGAGGAGGACAAAATCGACCTTGCGAGGCAACTGCTGGAGTCGGGGGGAAGCAAGCTGTGCCTGCCGACCGACGTGGTTGTTTCGGAGAGCCCGGACGAACCTGTCAATCTGCATGTCGTCCCCTGTTCAGCGATTCCGGAGAATGCGTTGGGGATGGACGTGGGGCCCGAGACGGTGAAAGCCTTCGGCGAGAAGATCGCCCAATCGAGGACCGTCTGTTGGAATGGCCCGATGGGTCGCTTTGAGGTGGAAGCCTTCGCAGCAGGTACGCGCGGCGTCGCCGAAGCCATTGCTAACAGCGATGCTACCTCCGTCATCGGTGGCGGAGATTCGGCATCGGCTGTCACGAAGATGGGATTGAGTGACAAGATCACCCATGTCTCCACCGGCGGCGGCGCGTCGCTGGAGTTCCTGGAGGGCGTCGACCTGCCCGGCGTCGCCGTACTGGAAGACGCGTAACTGACACCAAACACAAACGGAGGAAGAACTTGCGAACACCATTCATTGCCGGCAACTGGAAGATGAACAAAACCGTCGGTGAGGCGATTGCCTTTGTGGACGAATTCCGGGGCCTGGTGGCCGGTGTCGCCGGCGTGGACATTGCCCTTTGTCCCGCCTTTATTGCCCTGGAAGCGACGGTGAAGGCAACCGCAGGCACGAACATCGCCGTGGGCGCTCAGGGGATGTTCTGGAAGGAAAGTGGCGCTTACACCGGAGAGGTGTCGCCCTCCATGGTCAAGGATGTTGGCTGCAAGTACGTCATCATCGGCCACTCCGAGCGACGTGGCCGCTTTGGCGTTCCCGAAGCGGGAATGACCGAAGACCTTCTCAAGGTTTTCGGTGACACGGATGCAAGCGTCAATGTCAAGTCCAGTGCGGCGCTGCAACACGACCTGACACCCATCATCTGCGTGGGAGAGACTCTGGATGAGCGTCAGGCTGGCAACGCCGACGCGGTCGTGCAGTCGCAGGTTCGCGCCGCTCTGGCCGGTTTTACTGCCGATCAGGTACCGGGAGTCGTGTTGGCCTATGAACCAGTGTGGGCCATCGGCACCGGCGAGACCTGCGAATCCAACGAAGCAAACCGTGTGTGCGGCCTCATCCGTCAGACGATCGCAGCAGTAGCAGGCCCGTCCGTAGCGGACACCGTGCGCGTGCAGTACGGCGGCAGCGTGAAGCCGGACAACATCGAGGAACTGATCGGCAAGTCAGACATTGACGGCGCCCTCGTCGGCGGCGCGAGTCTGAAGCCGGACTCGTTCGCGGCGCTGGTGAAGGCCTCCGCGCTGTAATCCCCGACGCAACGCCAAGTGCCTCCTGCACGGCTGGCCGTCCCCCGAAACGATGAGCAGCCGTGGCGGGGGGCTCGATCTCGTTACACCCACCGCAATTTTGTTCGGTCATGCGATCCCGGTATACCGTGGGACCTGTATGGGATTGGTCTGGATCGCAACCCCCTTCCGCAGGATTGACCGCTGCTGACAGGAGCCCCGACAGTCCATCGGCAGCGGCGACCATAACGGCCCGCGCTCCGCTGCTTCCCGCGGCGTTGACGAGCCTGGAAAGGTGGGAGTATCCTTCACAGCAGCGTAGTGACGCGAACTCCGCGTCGCGCGGGAGGGCAGTGCACCCATGACCTCGACGGAGAAATCTCTCAACATCATCGGTTGCGGAAAGGTTGGGAAGACGCTCGGGAAACTTTGGGCGGAATCGGGAGCATTCCAGATCAACGACGTGCTCAACCGCTCCATCGAGAGTTCGAGAGCAGCAGTACGGTTTGTCGGAGCGGGGAGACCTGTCGCGCGACTGGACAGGATGTCCGCTGCCGATGTGTGCCTGATTGCAACTCCAGACGCGTCGATCCCCGAATGCAGCCGCGCGCTTGCCGCGTCGGGGTTGCTTCGACGCGGCGACATTGTTTTCCATTGCAGCGGCGCTCTTCCCTCGCGTGAGATGGCTGCCGTTAAAGGAAGCGGCGCCCTCGCCGTTAGTGTCCACCCGGTGAAGACGTTCACCGATCCAGCGTTGGACGTCGAGACCTTCGCGGGCACCCATTGCGGCGCGGAGGGAGACGCTGAAGGCCTCGGCGTTATCTGTGACGCGTTCGAGCGAATCGGCGGCAATGCCTTCCGCATCAATCCCGACTCCAAGTCCCTCTATCACGCTGCCAGCGTCATTGTCTGCAATTACCTTACGGCTTTGATGGAGGTTGGAATTCAGACCTTCACGCAAGCCGGCGTTCCCCGGGAGACGGCAATGCAGATCATCGATCCCATCGCGCGACAGACGGTGCAGAACGTCTTTGATGTCGGCGCCGCGCGCGCGCTTACCGGTCCCATCGCTCGGGGAGACAGCGAAGTTGTCGACAGCCAACTGACGGCAATGCGGGAGTGGAACCCGGCGTATGCGGAACTCTATCGACTCCTCGGAGCGGTGGCACTCGAGCTGTCGCGCGAACAGGGAAGCGCCTCTGCAGAGAATCTCGCGGCGCTTTCGCGGATTCTTCGGAAGGACAGGTGACCCATGGCAGACCTCATGATTCGCGTTTTCTCGATCGGTAAATCTGAGCCAGATACAACGATCAGAATACCGAGCGCGATGCTTCGCATTGCGTCGAAGTTCCTCCCGAAGCAAGTCTTGGGCGCCCTTTCGGAACACGGGATTGAGGTCGACAGTATCGTTGAACTCTCACAGAATCCGGAGGCGCTCGGCACTATCGCGGAGATTGATGAACACAACAAGGGCAAGAAGATTGTAATTGCGTTGGAGTAGAACGGCCGCCTCGCGCCACCCAAGCGCGGGATGGAGCTGGCAGTCGGCGGTGGTGAGTGAGTGAGGGCACGAACGCAGTTGGGTGAGAACCTGAATAAATCCTTGCGATGGATCGCCTCCAAGGTCGAGTACCTGGAGGAAGTGGCTGCGCGGAAGAGCGTGCCTGTCGCCAACATGGAGTGCAGGAGTCAGGACTATACTCGTTACGGATGAAAATCCACCTTTCCCCCTCACCCTGCCCTCCCCCCATCGGGGGAGAGGGTCAGGGTGAGGGGGTGTTTTCACCCGTAACGAGTATACATCCAGCCCGGACGATGCATCAGCCGCGGGCCGTGGGAGGCGTTTCAGACCCCTCACGTTTGGTGGGAGCCGGGATATGCAACCATTCGATCGCAACTGACCGCACCCGAAGGATTCGATCCTGCAAGCACACACCTTGTCCTCGATTTTCGCGGCGTGGACATGCTGCTGCGGGCGAACGGAAGATCCTTCTGCGGTTTTGATGCCTTTTACAAGTCCATCCTGCTTCCGTTCACACCGAAACGGCGGTCTCTGAGTGTTGAGCTGGAGTGCTCGATCCTTGCCGTCACGGCGAAGTGGGAAGCCTTGCAGGCGCCCGCGTGGGTCAAAGGAATCTGGCTGGTGGAGAAGGACCCGTCTCTCGTTGCGTTGACCTGCGATCTGCGCATTACGCTGGAGGCTGCCCAGGCGATGCAGCGGACGGAGATAGTGGCCGATCTGGTGGAAGCCATCAACGCGGCGCTGGCGGTGATTGATCCCTCTTCTGAGATTGCGGAGAAGGACATCCTGCGGGCGCGAAGCATCCTCAACAATGGGTTGGCGGAACTGAAATCGCGGCATCGATGCGACGGTCTTCTGTACATGATCGCTCACAGTCACTTGGACACCGCCTATCTGTGGCCCACCAAAGAGACGGTGCGCAAGTGCTCCCGAACATTCTCCTCGATGATGCGACTGATGGAGCAATACCCGCACTTCACTTTCTCGGCCAGCACCCCGCAGCATCTGAAGTTCATGGAGCAACACGATACCGACCTCTTCAGGGAGATCGTGACACGCGTGCAGGAAGGGCGTTGGGAACCGCTGGGTGGGATGTGGGTCGAGTCCGACTGCAACGTACCGTCTGGTGAGTCGCTGGCGCGTCAGTTTCTGTATGGCAGGAAGTACTACCGCGAAACGTCGGGAAGGGATGTCAATGTATGCTGGCTGCCGGATGTGTTTGGATTTACCGGCAATTTGCCGCAGATTCTGAAGAAGTCGGGCATGGACTACTTCATCACCGCCAAACTCTACTGGCAGAAGACCAACACTTTCCCCCACCGCGTGTTTTGGTGGGAGGGGATCGACGGCACGCGAGTTCTTTCACACCTGCCATTTCAGCGGGACTTCTACACTGGATTCATGACACCCGCGAGCGTCCAGCACGTGTGGCAGCATCACAACCAGAAGGGCACGGTCCCGATTTCGGCATATCTCTGGGGATGGGGCGACGGCGGTGGGGGACCGACCGTGGAAATGATCGAGGCTGCAGCTCGCATGAATGCACTACCGGGATTGCCTGAGACGCGGCTCTCCACGGCGCAGGAATTTTTTCAGGCGTTGGAGAAGCACCGTGAGTTGCCGGTTCACAGGGGCGAGCTGTATCTTGAGACTCACCGCGGCACGCTGACCACACAGGCGTGGATCAAGCAGGCAAATCGACGCATGGAGGACCTGTACCGGCAGGCAGAGATATTTGCCAGTCTCGCCGGCATCTCCGCGGGAGAGCGGATCGACCTCACCGAACTCATTGAGGGATGGCATGACCTGCTCCTGCACCAGTTTCACGACATCCTGCCAGGCACTTCGACGAAAGAAACATACGAGGACGCGCGCCAAACGTTTTTCAAGATCGAGTCCCGCGGGCGCGCCGTTCTAACGCAGGCACTCGGCGCGCTGCTCCTTTCGACAATGGGGGCAGGCTCCCACGTGGCGGTGGTCAATCCTCTTTCAGTTGAGAGGCGCGATCCGGTCTTCGTCCCCTCAGATGCTCAATCCGCAGTGGCTGCGGATGGCGCGCCGCTTCCCTCGCAGCGTGTCACGACAGGTCGCGGGAGACCGGGATTGCTTTTCCAGCCGAAAGAGCCCATCGAGGGCTGGTCGTGGTCGGGTGTCACTCTGAGCAGCGAGTTAGTCCCAGCCATGAATGGCCTTCGCGTGTCGAAGCGGAGACTGGAGAACCCGTTCTTCTGCATCCGCCTCAACAATCGCGGGCACATCATGAGTGTGTATGACAAACGGCTCCATCGCGAGCTGATTGAGGACGGGAAGATTATCGGGATTTGGCGGTCGGCAGACTGGCCATTCAACGAATCGGCCTGGAACATTGATCGGGATTCGTACCCACACGGGCGCTTCATTGACGAGATCGCCGGAATCGAGGTCGTCGAGTCAGGACCCGTTTGCGCCGCGCTGCGGCTGGTCCATGAGTTCGGCGCTTCCCGAATCTCGCAGGTTATTCGCATCTACTCCGAAGTGCCGCGCATCGACTTCGCCACACGCGTCGATTGGCGGGATCGCAACATGCTGTTGAAAGCCGTGTTCCCGCTGACGGTCAAGGCACGCACGGCGACCTTCGAGACTGCGTACGGGGCACAAGAGCGCCCGACGCATCCCAATAACCGGTTCGAACGCGAGAAGTGGGAAGTGTCGATGCACCGATGGGTGGACCTGTCGCAACGCGAATTTGGATGCGCGGTGCTCAACGACTCCAAGTACGGCTGCGACGTTCAGGGATCAACTGTGCGGATTACGCTCCTGCGCGCGACATCCTTTCCGGACCCGAGAGCAGACCTCGGAGGGCACGAGTTCATTTACTCACTTTTCCCACACAAGGGAAGCTGGAGGTCGGCGGGTGTGGTGCATCAGGCTGCCCAGTTGAACGAGCCATGTCACGTCCTGACGACACAAGCGCCGGGGAAGGCGTGTCCGCCACCAGTTACCGGTATCGGCGCCCCACGTCATCGCCACCGTCCTGAAGCCCTCGGAGGATGGGAAAGGGTATGTGCTGCGGCTGTATGAATCCAGCGGTCGCAAGATCTCTGCGCGTATCGCGTTAGGGTGGGAACCGAGCGAGGTCTTTGAGTGTAACCTGCTGGAGGAAGATCGCTGCCCTGTATCCATTCAGGGCAACGAAATCAACGCTGCTTTTGGCGCGTATGAAATCAAGTCGTACTATCTGAGGAAGTAGAGGAGCCGGACCGTTCCCCCGCAGCTCTCTCGCTGCATTCAGCCTGCAGACATTGGCTCCACCCGACGCGTGGAGACGGGCCAGAGCAGGGATGTGGAGACCAGCAATATTGGCACGGTCATGGTCCGTGAGATCGCGGGCAGGTCGCCCGAAGAGGGGATTGGCAGTTTGCTGGCAGTCAGCATTGCAGCCCCGGCGCCGCCTGAAATGAGACGCTCGTGTTCCGGAACCCGC
>Ga0210024_1000456_pt1 | contig 37044 bp, 34 predicted proteins | sample CryGeymeta201525_FD_183988 | JGI IMG/M metagenome (GOLD analysis project Ga0210024, IMG submission 183988) | Groundwater microbial communities from Crystal Geyser aquifers in Utah, USA - Crystal Geyser metaG 2015-25 (SPAdes) (version 2) | ecosystem: Environmental > Aquatic > Deep subsurface >...
TGGTTTTCTTCCACCAGATCGAGGAAGACCCCTTTGCGCAGTTCGGGATCGAACACTCCCTGCGCCTCTGAAAGGCTGCCAGGACTCACCAGCCTTGTGCAGACGCCTTGTGCCGACTCGAGCTGCTAGCAGGGAGCATGCCGAACAGTTCTGGGGTAAAGAGGAATCGGCTCATCCAGTGGATCGCAGAGAATTGGAACTTTTTCGAGGTTTTCGTAATTTCGAGGTTGACTGATTCTAGATGATTTCTATGTTTCGCATGTCGCGACAACTAGCAGGCGGTCCGGCTGATATGCTTCTTGGTTTTGGGTTTTTCCAGGGGTAAATCGGTCGGGCCGCTTCTTTTTTGTCTGGGAATCACGTTTCACGGTTCAGGAGGCGACCTCGTCGATGGTCCTTCGGATTTCAGCTGAGAATCCGTGCAATCCGGCCCGAGTCAAAATCGAAGGGGGTCATTTCGAGTTCGACCATCTGACCATGGCTAAGCTCCTGCTTTTCCAAACGAAGGCTTTTGGACAGGTGGCCTAGGCTTGTTTTGCCATTGGGCAGGCGGACGGCGCAGAGCCCTGGCTTTAGGATAGAAATGATCTCAGCTCGGACCACGATCGGCGCTTCATACATGGGCTCAGATTGATTCTCGGCCGGCGAGGGGACAAGCCTTGGTTGCTTTGCGTGGGTAAAACACCGGACGTCTTAACGCATGCTCGCACTTTGACTTAAATCGGCTCGCAAGGGAGATCTCGGGAAAAATGAGAGAATATCGGTATCGCCTGCGACTTGACCTTGTCGAAAGGAAACTTGAAACTCTCACTCGCGTTCAGGTTCTCTGAAGCGCCCTTTACCTTCGATTCTATGAAAATTGCCTCAACTCTCACTACTGTGGTTCTTACAGGTTGGATTATTTCCTGCACGCCCGTTCCGGACGAGGCTCCTCCGGTTCCTCCTACTGACGTTGCCGCAAATCGCGCTGCCGACACAGCGATGCCTGCTGATGGCCAAAAGAAGATGGCTGATGATGTTTCTTCCCGGGCTGATGAGCTGAAGAAGAAGGCTGAGAGCAGCGAACGAAAGATCACCGAAACGATCGAGGACCCATTGCCAACCAAGCCTGAGCCAAAGGCCGCAGTTCCAGTGGCGCGCAGGGTTCCAGGGCGGGATGGATTCGTTTTCAGTCCTTACAACAATAAGATGATCAACGTGAAGGATTTTGCGAGCGGCACCATGGTCGCAGATCCGACCTATCCGCCTGCAGAGAAGAAATACTTCCGTGTGCCTTGATCGAATTCTGAGGTTTTCCCGTCTCCTTCGAGCCGGACCCCGGGGTCCGGCTCATTCTATTCCACGACTGTTGAAAGAGATAGAAAAGATCGCGATCCTCGGTGGGGGGTTGCTCGGAGGGTCGCTTGCGATGGCCATGCAGGATCGTGTCGAAACGAGATTGTGGGCTCGCCGGGCTGAGGCGGCGGAGAGTGCACGCGATCTCGGGATCGAGGGCGCAGGCACCGATCTCAAAAATGCCATCTCGGGAGCGGATCTCGTGATCTTGAGCGTTCCTGTTGGGGCGATGGAGTCATTGATCGAACTTGCGTTGGAAGCCGGTTTGGATTCCTCGTCGCTGGTGACGGATGTCGGGAGTGTGAAGGGAGTGGTGCATCGTCGTCCCGGTGGGCTTCTCAAGCAGAAGCGGATTCCGTTCATTGGCGGGCATCCCATGGCTGGCTCCGAACAGCGTGGTGTCGAGGCCAGCAAAAAGGATCTCTTTTCGGGAGCGATGTGTTTTTTGACCGATGACGATCAGATCGGGGATCCGTGGGCGGCGAAACTCGAGGCGTTCTGGAGTGGTTTGGACTGTCGGATCTGTTGGACGGATTCGAAGAGTCATGACGATCTGGTGGCAAGAATCAGCCACTTTCCCCATGTGATCGCGGCGGCGGCAGCTATGGTCAGCCTCAAGGATCCTTCGGATGCTCGCTTTGGTGGAGGGGGGCTGCGTGATACCACTCGGGTTGCTGGTGGAGATCCGGATATGTGGTCCGAGATTCTGATGGAAAACCGGAGCGCTGTTTCCTATTCCGTTTCCCAAGCGATCGAAGCCTTGGGCGAGCTCCAGAAGTCTCTGGAGCAAGGAGATCACCCATCAATCCGTGGCTGGCTGGAGAAGGCAAATAGCCTTCACCGCATGAGTCGCCCCATTGAGACTAGCCCCGAAAGTTCATGAGTTCCCGCTTCGCAATTGCTATCGATGGCCCCGCAGCCTCAGGGAAAAGCACCCTTGCCCGGGAGCTTGCGAGGAGACTTGGGCTCGTCATGGTGAATTCTGGAGCGATGTATCGGGCGGTCACTTGGCGGTTGATTGAAGACGGCATCGATCTGTCAAGTGAAGCAGCTGTTGTTTCGGCTCTGAACAAAATGACGATCGACTGCGGCGTGGATGGACTTTCTTCCACAGTGCGCATCGATGGGGTGGATCTAGGAGAGGCACTTCGAAGCGAGATGGTGAATGGCAATGTCTCGGCGGTTTCTGCCATTCCCGAGGTGAGGAAGCGCCTGGTGGCGCTCCAGCGGAACTATCTCAACAGCTCAGATGTCGTGATGGAAGGGCGTGATATCGGAACCGTGGTTTTTCCTGACTCGCCCTATAAGATTTACGTTGATGCGGATGAGACGGTTCGTGCCCAGAGGCGAGTGGCGGCGGGTGAAGTGGATTCCGTTGCCGACCGGGATCGGGACGATAGTCAGCGCAAGACGGCGCCGCTCAAAGTTGCGGATGGTGCGGCGATTCTTGATACCTCGGCTCATACCATTGAGAGCGGAGTGGAAGCAGCTCTTGAAATTCTGCGTTCGCAAGGTCTGGAAATACGAGAAATCTAGTAGATCATGATGAGGTGGGTATATTGGAGCGGGTGGATGACTCTCAGGAGTGCGTTCCGCGGGCTTTTCGGACTGCGAGTTCGCGGGAAGGAGCATCTGGTGACGAATGGATCTGTCCTCGTGGTGTCGAATCACCAGAGCTTTCTCGATCCCCCCCTGATCGGCACTCTCTACGAAGATGAAATGTATTATCTCGCCCGTAAGACTCTGTTCCGTGGTCCAGCCAAGTGGTTGTACACGCGGTGGAAGGCGATTCCCGTTGATCAGGACCGCCCGGACATGGCGAGTCTTAAGACGATCATCCGCCTGCTCAAGCAGGGGAATCGTGTCTTGGTTTTCCCCGAGGGAGAGCGGACCGAGAATGGTGAGCTTGGAGTCGCTCAGCCTGGTGTCGGCCTGATCGCCATGAAATCAGGTGCGGTGATCCAACCCATTCGAATCCGCGGAGCGAGGGAAGCGCTTCCTCGTGGGTCAGGACGCATCCGCCTCGCACGGATCGATGTTCATGTAGGACGCCCACTTGTCTTCAGCAAGGAGGAGATGGAGCAGTCAACCGGCAAGGAAGGCTACAAAATGGTCGCCGACCGGATCATGAAGGCGATCGGCGAATTATAGATCGATCCTCGATGCTGTTAGCGGGAGGGGGGAGTGATCTGAACCCTTTTCAGTTGTCGCTCAAGGCGAGGTGCTCACAGCCTTTGAGATCGAGTTTTCCTGACGCGAGTACGGGGATCTCGTTGACGGGGACGATCGCCCTCGGGCACCAGAGTGAGGGGAGGCCCGCATCCATGAGTTTGTAGCGCAAATCGATGCACTCTTGTTCAAGGGCTTGGCCGGCAATGGTGGAAAGAAGGATGATGGCTTCGCCTTTCTGGTTATCGGGAATGCCGACGATGGCGATTTTGCGTTCGGCCTCGGAATCGAGACCTAGCGCCTTGTTGATCGCTGCCTCGACGGTTTCATGAGGAACCATTTCGCCGGCGATTTTTGAGAATCGGGAAATACGGCCTTCGATGAAGAGGAAGCCGTCGGCATCGACGCGGCCGACGTCGCCGGTGCGGAACCAGCCGTCCTTGGTGAGAACTTCTTCCGACTTCTTCGGGTTGTTGAGATAGCCGGAGAAGATGTTGGCGCCCTTGAGCCAAATGATTCCCTGTTGATCGAGCGGGCAGGCTTGGTCGGTTGCTGGGTTGGTGAGCCGAACGGCGATGCCGGGCAGCGGATGGCCGACCGAGCCGGGACGGCTTGCAGGGATGGCACCTTCTCCGGATTCCGGCTCGGGATCGGGGAGGTTGACGTTCGTCGCAGGGGAAGTTTCCGTGAGGCCGTAGCCTTCCTGTGGTGCGATTCCGAACTTCTCCTTGAAGGCGGTGGTGAGGCTTTCGGGAAGCTTCTCCGCTCCCGTGACGACGAGTTCGACGCTCTTGAGTTGCTCGGGATCGACCCGCTTCATGTAGCCACGCAGGAATGTTGGCGTGGCAAGGAGGATGTTCACTCCGTGTTGCGAGATGAGCTCTCCGAGTCGTTTTGTTTCGATGGGATTCGGGTAGGTCACGAGATCCACTCCTTCAATCACCGGAAACCACAAGGTCACGGTAGCGCCAAATGAATGGAACAATGGCAAACAGCCGAGCAGCTTCGATCCTTCAGAAACATGAAGACGCGAGGAAAACTGGCAGACGTTGGCCAGGATGTTGCGATGGGAAAGGGAGACGCCTTTAGGTTCTCCAGATGACCCGGAGGTGAAGAGTAGGACCGCCTCGTCATTGTTCTTTTTCTTCCCAATACCGAAGATCGTGGCGATCGCGCGGACGGGGAGAAGTTTGGCAAGAATCGTCCAGGTGATGATCTTGCTCTTGAGTGTGGGAAGGACCCTTTCGATGAAAATCAAATCGCGGTTCGGTGGCCACGGGAAGGACGCGACTTTCCTAACAAATGGATCGGCGGTAATGTAGCGATCCAGCCCGGCCTGACGCATCGCCGAACGAATGGCTTCGTGGCTGGCGGTGAAGTTAAGGTTCACCGGCGTCTTGCCGGCGAAGATGACGGCGAGATTGGCGACGAGGCCGGCTTTTCCAGGAGGAAGAATGATGCCTACCCGGGAACCATCGGTTTCCTCTTTGATGTGCTTTGAAAGCACTAAGGCTGCGCCGAGCAGGCGATCAAAGCCGAGTGTCGAATCATCCGATCCGTCATGAACTTTGCTGTGGCTGCCGTGTTTTTTGAGGCCCTCAAGGAGAGCCATCGCGAGCGAGCCTTTGAGGAAGGCACGGGCGGAGAACGCTTCTTCTGCCGCTTCGAGTAATCCTTGCCTCAGGGCCGAGCCGCTTGATTGTTTTACCGAAATGACTTTGCCGACAGCAATCACGGCACGTGGAAGTGATCCGGAGCGCTCGATTCTCAGCGCGGACTCATGGGGGTAATCGATGGCAATTGGAAGCGTTGGAAGCTTAAATGCGCCCAGTGTTGCCAAAGTTTTTCCCTGAATGTGGCAGGGAACGGATGGGCGGGCAGCCTGCTTGCTTGGAACGAAAATAAGAACGGCACCGTCGCTGATCGATGACGCGAGCTGCTCGCCGGCAGCGGCTGGGTCGCTATCTCCGTCCGAGAAGGCCGCGCCGGAACCGGATTTTTCCAAAAGAGCACCGATTTCGGGGTCGAGATCCGTGGATTCCTCGATCAACCAGGTAATGGCCCGGTCTGCGAAGAGATTGATGAGCTGCGGAAGCTCTTGCGCATCCACGCGTCCTGGAATCACGAGACAACCAGAGGCAGGAATACGGTCTTTGTGGAGAATCTGAACAGCGGAACTCATCGGAATGCAGGCGAACGCGGCCAAATTGGAACGACAACCGCCGGAATCCCAGCCTTTTACCAAGTGGGGAGTGTAAAAATTCGAAAGATCAGGCGCGATTGCTTGATTCCGCTTCCGCCAAACGCTCGGCCATTTCGGTCCTTTGCAGGGCTGAAGTGAGCTCTGCCAGGTCGCCCGCAAGGATCCCGTCGAGGTTGTGGGTCGTCAGGCCGATGCGATGATCCGTGATCCGGCTTTGGGGGAAATTGTAGGTGCGAATTTTTTCCGAGCGGTCACCGGAGCCAATCAGGGCGCGCCGGGTGGCGGAATATTTTTCCTGAGTCTCGCGCTGTTTCGCCTCGTAGAGGCGGCTGCGCAGGATCTGAAGCGCGCGTTCCTTGTTCTGCCCTTGGGAGCGTCCGTCCTCGCAACGTACCATCAGACCGGTCGGAAGGTGGAAGACCTGAACGGCCGACTCGGTGCGGTTGACGTGCTGACCACCGGCACCACCCGCGCGGCAGACTTCGATGCGAAGCTCGTCGGGCCGGATCTGAATGTCGACCTCCTCAGCTTCAGGGAGCACGGCAACGGTAACCGTCGATGTGTGGATCCGTCCCTGGGTCTCGGTGGCGGGGACACGCTGGACCCGGTGGACGCCGCTTTCGTATTTGAGGTAGCGGAAAACCTCGTCGCCCGTCACGCGGAGGACGACTTCCTTGAATCCTCCGACATCAGACGGGCTGCTGCCAAGATGTTCGGTCTTCCATCCCCGATTCTCAGCGTGGCGTTGGTACATCCGCATCAACTCAGCCGCGAAGAGCGAAGCCTCATCGCCACCGGCTCCGGCACGGATTTCAATCAGAGCGTCGCGATCTTCATCGGGGTCGGCGGGGAGCAGGGCATACTGGAGCTTTTCCTCGAGCACCGGAACTCGTTGCTCGAGTTCGGGAAGTTCGCTGCTCGCCATGGCGGCCAACTCATCGTCGTCACCTTTGGCAAGCTCCTGATTGTCGCTGATTTGACTGCGGATGCTTTCGAGCTCGTCCCAGAGCGCGAGTGTCTCTTTGAGCCGCCGATGTTCACGCATCACCTCGGTGGCACGCTTGGCGTTCTCGAAAAGCGAAGGATCTTCGATGGATTCGGAGACTTCCGCGAATCGGCGGCGACGTTGGGAAATGAGAGTGGCGTAGTCCATGAGCGGCCTGTCGGCGGAGCAGTCCAGACACAAAACACCCGATCGGCAAGAACCGGCGGGTGCGATGATCGAAAAAGAGTTCCCTAGATTGTCGGTCGCCGTGGTGGAATTGCGGGCAACAGAACACGGGGAAGTGGATATAAAAAAACCGCACCTCGAAAATCGAGGCGCGGTAGGAGAATTGGTTCAGGAAGCGTGACTCAAGCTTTGGCAGCCGAAGTGCGGGCCTTGCGGATGATGCTGGCAACGGTTTCGGAAGGCTTAGCACCGACTCCGAGCCACTTGTCAGCGATCTCAAGATCGATCATGTAGTTCTCGCCTTCCTTCATCGGATCGTAGGTGCCGAGCTGCTCGATATAACGTCCGTCCCGGCGCTTGCGGCTATCCACGGCTACGATTTTAAAGTAGGGGCGATCCTTGGCTCCCTGGCGGTTGAGGCGAATTGCGACGGCCATAATAAATTGCGAAAAGTTCGTTAAAGAACCCGTAGCAGCACGGGCGGGCGCGGACCCTGCAACGACTACCGATCCTTGCCAAGCAGAAACTGCACGAATTTATCGCTTTCGTCCGAGGCCACGAGGGAAGAATTGTCGAAAGAACCGGGGAAGGCTGGTGAGAGATTAAGAAAGCTTAATCTTTCGCTTTGACCAAGGACCCGCAAACCGCCTATTTTGCGGTTGTCGCCCATGAAGTGCCCACGCTGTGTTCAAGTCATTCACCGGGGAGCAGGCACGTGCCCTCACTGCGGGTTTGGGATTTCATCAGTGGATGGCCGCTACGGCGCGGATGAGGTCGTCATCCGGCGACTTGAGGACCAAGCTGGTCTTATGAGAAGTTCCGAACGGGAAAAAGTCGAGGCGGCGATGGATCGCTTCGAAAAGCGCTTTCCCCAGCTATTTTTCGCCGTTTGCACAAGTCGTGCCGAGGGTCGGAGCGATGTCCGGCAATTCGGGTTTTGGCTATTGAATCGGGCGGCTTTCAAGGATGTGCCTCTGGATCGCCCAAATGAGTGCGGGATTCTCCTGACCATCGATCCCGATGCCAAGTCAGCTGGGATCACTTGGGGTTATGCGCTCGATGCCTTCTTAACGGCGGAGGACTCCTTTTTGTTTCTGAGCCGCGCCCATGCCTACTGGGTGGAGGGGCGGTATAGCGAGGGGGTCATTCGCGGTCTCAAGCAGTTGTCCAGGGTTCTCGCCAAGCGTTGCAAGCAGGCAAAGTCCGATCCCGAGCGTTTCGAACGGCGGGTGGCTCCACCATCTGCAGCGAGGCAAGTCGCCGAGCGGATCCGCGCGGGTCATCGCAAGGTGGTGAAGGAGGAGGTCACACCGTGAGAGCTTTGCTTGTCTGGCTGTCCGTCGTGAATCTCGCAATATCTGCGGAATTAGCGCTGAGCCTGCCCGGTTGGTCCGAGGAATCTCGGCAAGTCGTTGAAGGAGAGGAGTGGCTGCCCGGGGCGGGACTTTTGACCGGGGATAAGGAGGCAGCGCCGGTGGATTCAACCGAGGTCCAGCCGCCTACGACTGCGGAGATGACCGAGCAGGTTGCGGCCAATGAGATTCCAGAAAAGTTTCTGGATGATTACTTCGCCAAGCGTCCAGAGGGATTTCTGGTAGACCCCCAAGAGCTCCTGAGCCCCTCGGCTCGCCGTGACCGCGAGGCATTTCTGAACTATCATTCGGCGGATTCCCCAATCGACTTTCACGTTTATGTCTTCGGTGCCGAGCAAGCGATTCCCGGAGGAGTTCGCGAGGAAGAGATCAGCGAACGTTTGTTCAGCCAAGGGAAACCCTCTCTCATCTTGTTCTATTATTTGGGTGCTCCTGAAAGGGCTGAGATTTTCCTGAGTCCGAGCCTAAGCGATGCCGTCTCGGATGCCGAACGGCGAAGAATCCTCCAAAGTTCAACGCTTGCTGCGATGGAGAGATCCGATTCCATCGCTCAGTTGGAGGCTTTCTGCGTGCAGACATCGATCCGGATCTATTGGATCGAGAAAGCGGCTGGATTGGTGGAAGGAGGGTCTGCCGTCTCGGTTGCAAAAACCCTGCCGACCAGCAAGGACGAAGGGTCAGCACGTATCGAAGCCGTGAGGAAAATGTTCGATGCCTTCTGGTTTGAGTGGGGTGCGATCATTTCGGTTTCGCTGTCGGGCATCGTGATCTCGCTGACCTTCTGGTGGACCTCTCGGCGTCGGGCCAGCTATCGTTTTCCCGAGTTTGACGTCGCGCCCCGTCTCGGTGGGTCGCACGCAGCCGGCGTGGGTGCCGTCATCGGTTTTGGCAGCACCACCCAGTCTCCATCGGCCCAGCATTCCGGGGTTCCAGACTATTTTTGAGGCATCCAACAAATTTTCAGCTACTTTCCGACTATGAGCGATTGGGAAAACAGATGGCAGAGTGGTGATACGCCATGGGACCACGGTGAACCGGCCCCACCCTTGTTGGAGCTATTGGACTCGGAGCATGGCTGCCACTTGACGGGAAAGCGGGTTCTGGTTCCCGGTTGCGGTTCCGGAGAGGATGTCCGCGCTCTGGCGAGGGCAGGGGCCTTGGCGACCGGTCTCGATATTTCACCGACGGCAAGCGCACGAGCGATGACACTCGATCCCACGCCGGGTGCTGAGTTTGTGAGCGGGAGTTTCTTTGACTGGTCGTCCGAACCATTCGATGCGATCTGGGAGCATACCTGCTTTTGCGCGATCGAGCCTGAAGATCGGGTGCGCTATGCGGCTGCCTGTGCCCGCTTGATCCGTCCGGGCGGTTTTTTGGCTGCGGTTTTCTACCTTGAGCCGTGGTTGCCGGACGAGACTCCTCAGCCACCACCTCACCCCTCGGAGAAGCCTGAGATCATCGAATTGTTAAGTCCTAACTTCATTCTCCGGTGGGACAAGGTCCCTGATCGGGCTTTCCCAAGCCGTGTTGGAAGGGAGTGGCTGGCACTTTTCGAGCGGATTGACCACGATCGGGGGGTTGCGGACTGAGCTTTAGAAGGCTAGGATTCTCCAAAATTCATGAGTCGCATTCGCTCCATCCCTCTGATCGCCGCGTTGGTCGTGGGGTCTCCGTCGTTTGCTGAACGCTCCTACATCAATGACAAGAAGACTCCTGAAAACCGACATGATCTGGAAGTCATTCAGCAGAATCTGACCAATGCTTTACCGGCTGCGAGGAAGGCGACCGTTTGCATCGATCTTGGCGAAGGATCCGGAAGTGGTGTGGTGATTTCCAAGGAAGGGCTCATCCTCACTGCGGCGCATGTCACGGGCGGAGTCGGGAAGGGGTTTACGGTAATCTTCGAAGACGGTCGAAAAGTGAAGGCGGAGTCGCTCGGGCTGAATTCCGAAACGGACGCAGCGATGGCGAGAATCATTGATGAGGGGAGCTATCCCTTTGTTCCCTTGGATCGAAAAGACAGCACTCGTCTCGGAGACTGGGTCTTCGCCCTGGGACACTCCGGAGGTTTCGATAAGGATCGGGGATGTGTCGTCAGGGTTGGTCGCTTGGTTCGAATCATGGATGATACGCTTCAATCGGACTGCAACCTGATCGGTGGAGACTCAGGAGGCCCATTGTTTGATTTGGAGGGCAGGCTCGTCGGTATTCATTCCCGTGTTGGAAACCGACTTCCTGAAAACATGCATGTCCCGATGAGTGCGTTTCTTGAGAACTGGGATGCCATGTCGAAGAGTGAGTTCATGGGCGATGGACCATTTGCCAAGAAGCCCGAGAAGGGGAAAGCCTTTCTCGGATTGCTCGCAGAACCCTACGACCAGGCCGGGCTCAAGGTCAAAAAAGTCGGTCGAGAGTCACCCGCTGAAAAAGCGGGAATTGAGCCAGGGGATGTGCTACTCAAGATGGACGGTGTCGAACTCAAGACCCGTGATGATTTCAAGGACCTGATGAAGGAGAAGGCTCCCGATGATCGAGTCGTCTTTGAACTCCTCCGAAAAGGGAAGCACGAAACTTTAACCCTACGTCTGGGAAACCGTGATGATTGATCGACTCACCATATTGGCGCTCATTGGATCCATGGCTTCGTCATTCGGAGCTCAAAGCCTTGAATCCACCTACCGAACGGCTGGTCCAGCGGTCCATCAAGCCTTCGAACCGGTTCGCGAGTTCCTCCAGAACAGCAGTGCGGTCATTCGCCGCGGACGAGAGGAAGTCATCTTTGGAACGGTCATTTCGCCCGACGGCCACATCCTCACCAAGGCGAGTGAACTCGGGAAATTGGATGCGCTGTCCGTTACGGTCGACCGTGAGAGTTACGACTCGCCTCGATTATTGGCCGAGGATCCGGTTTGGGATGTGGCCCTCATCAAGATCGAGGCGTCGAATCTTATACCCGTGCAGCTCTCACCTCTGGCTGAGCACGCTCATGGCACCTGGCTGGTGGCGAATGGAGCCACCACGCGGACGAATCGACGCGTTCAGGTCGGTGTCGTTGCGGCCAATGAACGCGAGGTCTTTGCTAAAGGAGGCATGGTGCTTGGCGTCGCTCTGAAGGATGACGATGACAGTGAACTCGTCGTCGCTGAAGTCACGAAAGGAAGCGGTGCTGAAGAGGCTGGCCTTCAGGTCGGTGATCGAATCATCGCGGTTGCCGGCACAGAGGTGAAATCTCGTGCGGAGGTTGCCGATGAACTCAAGGAACGTCGGGTGGGTGACGAAGTGGCGGTTCGACTGGTCCGGGACAAAAAGGAACTCGAAATAGCGGTGAAGCTCGCCGGAAGGACGGATCTTTTTGGCGAGGAGGCCTCTCGGAACGACATGATGAGTGGCGAGTATTCCGAACGGCGCAGCGGTTTCCCTCGGGTGATGCAGCACGATATCATTGGTAATAAACACTTTATGGGTGGCCCTGTCTTCAATCTCGATGGCCAATGCGTGGGCATGAACATCGCCCGCTTCAGCCGCTGCGAGACCTATGCCATTCCTGCAAAGGAGTTGATGCTGCTCGCCGAGCGATTGATGAAGGAGTCGAAGTACAGCCCTCAGCGCTGAAGCCACGCTTCAATCCCGCCCTCAACATTGGTGGCACCGGTGATGCCTAACTCTTGAAGGAATGCGACGGCCCGTGCCGAACGTCCTCCGAGCTTGCAGTGCACCAGAACTTCGCCTTCGCGCGGAATTTCGGCGATGCGATTGGCCAACTCACCAAGCGGAATCAGTTTGCTGCCGGGGATGGAGGCTTGGGCGTATTCATCTGGCTCGCGCACATCGATGAGCACGGTGGCGGGATTGCTGCTCAGCTTTCCAGCGAGCTCGGAAACGGTGATGGAAGGAATATCGGACATGCTGCAAACGACGGATGATCGGGTTTCGGAATTATCGTGAGAATAAACGGAAGGCGAGTCGCCACAGAGCCGACACTTCGGATCGCGGGCAAGACGAAGGGCACGGAACGCAGTACGGAGGGCATCGTAGCAGACGAGCTTGCCTAGTGGCGGCTCACCGATCCCAAGCAGGAGCTTGATGGCCTCCATCGCTTGCAAACTACCGATGATTCCCGGCAACACTCCAAGCACGCCGGCCTCTTCGCAACTTGGAGCGGCACCAGGCTTAGGCAGTGTCGGGAGCATGCACCGATAGCAGGGCCCGCCGAGGTGCGGAGCAAAGACCGTGACCTGACCTTCGAAACGGAAGATCGATCCATAAACGCAGGGTTTCTTTTGAAGAAAGCAGATGTCGTTGGTTAGAAAACGGGTCGGGAAGTTGTCGGAGCCATCGAGGATCAAGTCATAATGCGACAGAAGCTCGACGGCGTTGTCAGCGGTGAATCTCGTCGGGTGCGTCTCGACTTGAACCAGAGGGTTGATCTCCTTCAAGCGCGCCACGGCGCTATCCAGCTTGGGTTTGCCAATCCACGACTCTCCGTGGAGGATTTGGCGCTGGAGGTTGGATTGATCCACACGATCATCATCGACCAAACCAAGTCGACCGACCCCAGCGGCGGCAAGATAGAGCGCTGCAGGTGAGCCTAAGCCACCGGTGCCAATCATCAGAACGGACGCGGACTTGAGTTTTCTCTGGCCGTCTTCACCCACACCTGGAATCGAGAGGTGTCGAGCATAACGAAGTCGCTCGTCATGATTGAGGGGTGATCGTTGCATCGGCTGGGATTAGCCTAGCGATGAGGCTTCGGATGGCAACCCAATCACCACTTGACGGGGTGTCATCGCCGGGGAATGAACCGAGCATGTCAGAAACGTTTTCAACCTTTTCGCTCAAGCCCGGCGATGCCGCTCCGCCATTCACGCTCCCGGCACCCGATGGATCACTTCATCGTTTGGAGGATGTGGCGGGCACCTGCGGGACGCTTGTCGTATTCGCCTGCAATCATTGCCCCTACGTCATCCATCTCGCCGAAATTCTGGGAGACCTAGGGAGGGAGTGGGAAGAGCGTGGGGTCAAGGTCGTGGCCATTTCCTCGAATGACATTGCGAACTATCCGCAGGATAGCCCGGCATTGATGGCAAAGTTCGCCAAGGAAAGCGGCTGGGATTTCCCCTATCTCTACGATGCCACTCAGGAAGTTGCCAAGGCCTACGGTGCGGCATGCACCCCGGATTTCTTCCTCTTTGACGGCGACCGGCGATTGTTTTACGCAGGTCAATTCGACGAAACACGACCAAGGTGCGGACAGACGCCTGATGGCTCGGATTTGAAAACGGCGATCAAAGCAATGCTCGGTGGTGGTAGCCCCGTGACCAATCCACGTCCGAGCAGTGGTTGTAATATCAAGTGGATTCCCGGGGAATGAGCGGCTTCCTTGACCGACTTCATCGGGAAGGCAATTTACCAGCGATCATAGCCGTTTGCCTGCTCGCGAGGCCACTTCTTCGGGCGGATACCAACATCTCTCCCTCCCAGTCGCACGCCTACTCCGGCAATGGGGGTTGGGTGAACTTCGCGGGCGAGATCACGAATGGCGTGATCGTCGGAGAAGCATTCCTGCCCGGCACGCCTTTACGAAATCGAGACCTCCACCAATCTGAAGGTGTGGACGCGCCATGCACCGCTTGGCACTTTCTTCCCGGATCCGGCGAGCACCACCACCAAGACCCTCACCCTCCCGGGGCCCCCGCCCGGATCTTTTTCCGAGCCAGGGCAGTCAAACCCCTCCAACCCTGAACTCCACCGCGTCCATGATACGCACGCTGACCGCGATTTTGACCGTTCCATCCTTCCTATGCGGACTGGCCATGGCCGAGGGCCCGCTGGTTCCCAGCGGACCGCCGGCCCCCACCATGAAAACGATGGATCAGGCGGAACCGGGTCAACCTCTGCCCTCGCTGGACCCGAGCAAGACCGGACTGACTGCGGCGCCCATCCAGATCACCGCACCCGGTGCCTACTATCTCACCCAGGATCTCATCGGGAACCCGGGAGTCGCTCCCGCCATCAGCGTTGAGGAGGCCGATGTCACCATCGACCTCCGCGGCTTCTCGATCCGCACGAATGGAGACGTCGGCGCGGGACCTCACCCAGCCATCCCGGGTGTCGCCAACCTCGACGTGCGTAACGGCGCGATCCACGGCCAGTGGAGGCGCGGGGTCATCGCCACAAGCGGAACCTCCGTCAAACGCGTGCTCATTACCGGAACGACCGAGGGCGGCATCGAAACCGCTGATGACTCGCTGATCACGGACTGCTCGGTCACCGACCCACTCAGCCCGGGCATCGAAGCGATCAAGGTCGGCGATGGCTCGCGAGTCGATGACTGCCGCATCCATGGAGGCTTTGGACGCCAATCTTGTTCCAAGGCCACGCCAGCGACACCCTGGTGCTCAATCCCAATTCGGCAGGACCCACAACGGCGGTCCTTCAGGGCGATGGAAGAGGCAGCGCCGGCGGCTGTCTGGTGGTTGGCGCAAGTATTGGAATTGCGGGTTTTCTCGAGATCGTTGGCAACTTCGCCGCAGACACCGCCACCCCGTTCCACACCAATGATCCAGTGGTCGGAGGCAAGGTGAATTCGCTGAATTTCGGTCTTTAGGGGCCGGAACTCTCGAAGATCGATTACGATCGTCCGAGTAGCTCGCTCGAACCCTTTCTCCAATGCCTCAAATGCTCCATTCCCCAAAAGGCCGATGGGTGCTAGTGAGATTATCTAGCAGGACCTCATCAGTGTCGAAAGGGTAACAATCAATCCTTCGATGGATCAGCAGTTTCCGTTCAGGAAGGCGATGTAATGCATCTCCTGTCACGATCCCTCTCGTTCCTCTTACCGGTGCTTATTGGAACCGCTAGCCTGTCGGCACAGGCTCTCAATCCGGACCTGCTAGTCGCTTCCGGCGACGTAACTTCCACCAGTGCTTATCTCTGGTCCAAGCACAATGGTAGTTCGGGCGAGAGCCTGAGCTTCGCCCTTTCGACGAGCGAAGCCGGACCGTTTAGTCCTGCGGGCGTGGTCACCAGCGGTGATGCTTCGGTTCCCGTGAAAGCATTTGTCAATGGACTCACTCCGGACACGGAGTATTTCTACCGCGTTGAGTTTGCTGGCGAGGTATCGCGAGTCGGGCGCTTTGTCACTCCGGCAGAGTCTGGCCTGCACGGTCTATCTTTCGGGATCTCGGGTGACTGGCGTGGTGAACTTACGCCCTATCCGGCGATTGCCAACGTCCCGCAGGCGAATCTCGATTTTTTTGTCCAACTGGGTGACACCATCTATGCGGACGACGATTCTCCGGCTTCCGCCACTTTTGCCGATCCCGGCCAGGCGCGCTCGGTTGCGGAGTTCCGCGCGAAGCATGCGGAGGTTTATCAAGAAGATTCCTTTGGTCTGGGGCTGAACAATTGGGCCGATCTCCGCGCTTCGACTTCCGTCTTCGCCACCATCGATGACCACGAGGTCACTAATGATTTCGCAGGCTACCAGACCGTTGCGTCCGACGGTCGTTTCACCACCGCATTCCCCGGAGAGATCGCGACTTTCATCAACGAGAGCGAGCTTTACCGCAACGGGCTTCAGGTCTTCCAAGAGTTCAATCCCATTGCTGAACTTGTCTATTCCGCTACCGGAGACTCCCGCACCGAAGGGAAGCCCAAACTTTATCGCAAGCAGGCCTATGGAAAGGATGCCGTTCTTATCGTGCTCGATGCCCGTTCCTTCCGTGACGCGGCGATCCCCGCGCCGTCGATCATGGACTCGACCAATCCCACCATCGTGGGCGGGACTTATGTAGCCACTTTTGACATCGATCCCACCACCGGCGCTCCGCTGCCCGCGCGCAAATTCTTGGGAGATGCCCAGCTTGCCGATCTGAAGGCAGATCTTCTGGAAGCGCAGGCCGCCGGGATCACCTGGAAGTTTGTGAATATTCCCGAGCCGATCCAAGAGATCTTCCCTGGCATCAATACCGACACCATCGCCGGCTATCAGCGCGAGCGAACCGAGATTCTCAAGTTCATCGAAGCGAACAAAATTAAGAACGTGGTTTTCGTCGCGGCTGATGTTCACACGACTTGGGTGAACAACCTGACTTATCGCGAAGCGCCTTTCTCCGCCCCGGGTGTGTTCACCGATCCTATTGCGACCAGCGTCTGGGAAATTACGACTGGCTCTGTGGCTTATGACCGGCCTACTGGTGAACAACTGGCTGGAATCGCAATCTCGATCCTGCCCGAGCCGCAGCGCGCGCAGACGGCTGCTTTCTATAATAACCTGCCAATCGCCCCGTCACCGGGCGACCTCAGCGGACCGGGCGGCACGCCCACCGACAAGGATGACTTCGTGGAGGCCGCCATCAACGACCAGCTGATCGCGCCTTTCGGGCTTGATCCCATTGGCCTCGATCACAACCTGCCGCAGGCGGAGGGTCTCATCAGGGCCACCTTGATCGAGGGCGATTACTTCGCGGGCCACACCTACGGTTGGACCCAGTTCGAGATCGATTCTTCCACGCAGCTGCTGACCGTCACCACCTACGGCATGGATGCCTACACCGTGGACGAAATCATGACAGAAAGCTCCCGTTCGGAGGTTCTTTCTCGCCCCCTCAATATCGTAAGCAAGTTCACGGTGGAGCCTGCGCGGGAACTTCTCGTTACGGAGATCAACTCCAACGGCACGGAAGATTTCTGGGAGCTTACGAATGTGGGAAATGCGGCGGTGGATCTCAGTGGCTGGTCATGGGATGACGACAGCGCCACGCCGGGCGTAGTTCCGATTCCTGATGGCACCATCCTTGCACCGGGAGAAGCCATCATTTTCACGGGGGCACCGGCCGCGGCCTTCCGCAGCATCTGGGGTCTTGATCCCTCGGTGAAGATCGTGAGTGGTGGCCCAGGTCTGGGCCAGAACGACGGGGTCTTTCTTTTCGATGACAAGGATGCCCTTGTCACTTCCTTCACTTACGCAGCCGCCGGGTTCACGAAATCCGACGGCAGTCCTTCCAATGGTGGTCATGCAGGTCTTTCCGCTGGAGGGGCCTCGGCGGCCCAATCCGCCATCTTCGATCCGACCTTTGGCTCTGCCTCTCCTCGCTACACTGCGGCGGATGGCGTTCTTTACGGGACTGTGCTCGTGGGCACCGGCCCGGAAGCAGGTTCACCCGGTGAGTCGGGTCTGAATGTCGCCCCCCCGGCGTTTGAACTTGCGGTGAATATTTCCCCCGCCTCCTTTTCCGAAAGCGCAGCTAATCCCGCCGCCATCGGCACCGTCAGCCGCACCGGCGATACCACCGGTGATCTGGTCGTCACGCTCCTTTCGGGAGACACGACCGAAGCGAGCGTGCCAGCCACTGTGACGATCCTAGCCGGTTCGGCTTCCGCGGCCTTCGATGTGACTGCTATCGACGATGCCTTCCCCGATGGTGACCAGACGTTTTCGATTTCCGCCACTGCTGCCGATGGCATCCCGGGTTCGGTGGAGATCACGGTAAATGACGATGGCGATCGATTCGAACAACGTCTATTGCTTACCGAAATTCAATCCAATCAGTCCGGCACCGCTTCTGCCGGGGCCAGCGATTACTGGGAGCTGACCAACTTCGGAGCGACCGCCATCGATCTCGCTGGTTACTCATGGCACGACAGTGGTCGAGACGCCACCATTGCGGCCAATGTTTCCCTCCTGCCTTCCGGCAGTTCCATTGCACCCGGCGAGTCCGTCATTTTTACCGAGGCCAGCCCGGCGGATTTCCGTGCATGGTGGGGCCTTGGCGCTTCCGTGAAAGTGTTCCAAGCCGATGCCGCGCAATCCGGTTTGGGTCGCAACGATGGCGTCTCGTTCTTCGGGCCGAGTGGGAATGAAATCTTCTTCTTCAGTTATGCCGCAGCTGGTTTCCTCGTTGAAGATGGCGGCGACTCCCTCGGAGATCATGCCGGTTTCTCGGCTGGCGGAAGCGATGCTTCCCAAGCCGCGATCTGGGTGCCTTCATCCGGCTTTGATTCGCCACGCTACACTGCGGCTACCGGTGCAAACTACGGCAGCTTCAGCGCTGCAACGGGAACCGATCTCGGCTCGCCCGGAAGCCTAGGAGAGGTGCTGGATCTTTCTCTCTACGTCCGCGTGGGACGCTTCGACCTCCCCGAGCCATCCCGCACGACGGCTCCTGCCAATAACCTCCTCGCGGAAGAAGCCTCGGCGGTGACCTACAACTGGGACACGGATACCCTCTTCATCACCGGTGACGGCGGCCAGTCGATCACGCAGGTTTCTAAGACCGGAGTGCTCATTGATACCATGACTCTGGCTCTCGGCAGCAGCCCCCAGGGAACTGATTTTTATGATCCCGAAGGTCTCACCTACATCGGCAACGGCGAGTTCGTGATGAGCGAGGAGCGCGACCGCCAGTTGGTGAAATTCACCTACGTGGCCGGAGCCACCCTGACCCGCGCCCAAGCCCAAACGGTCAAGCTCGGCACCTTTGACAACAACACCGGGACGGAAGGCGTTTCCTTCGATCCGATGACCGGCGGATACATTGCGCTGAAAGAGAAGAACCCCATCGGTGTTTTCCAAACGGATGTGGATTTCACCACTGGCACCGCGAGCAACGGCTCGGCCACTGCGGCGAACTCGATCAGTCTCTTCGATACCTCGCTACTTGGAATGTCCGATGTCGCGGATGTCTTCGCTCTCTCCAATCTCCCGGTTCGTTACAGTGGAAACCTGCTGGTGCTCGGCCAGGAAGACGGCCGCGTCGTCAATATCGACCGTTCCGGAAATATCTCCAGCATCCTCAATATCACGTCTGATGTCGGCAATCCACTCTCCGTCGCCGACCAGCAGCATGAGGGAATCACGATGGATCGCGAAGGTCGCATCTACATTGTGAACGAGAACGGCGGCGGTGACATTACCCGCCCGCAGCTTTGGGTTTATGCGGCCGCCACCGGACCAAATGCAGCCCCAACCGCCGTGGCACTGAACAACGAGCTGACCTCCGTGCCGGAAAACGCCCCGACCTTTTCCCCATTCAAGATCGCTGATATCGTGGTCACGGATGATGGGCTGGGCGTCAACGAACTGAGCGTCACGGGCGCGGATGCCGCTTTCTTCGAAATCGTAAACACCAGCCTCTTCGTCAAGGCCGGCACCGTGATCGACTTCGAAACCCAAACCCGCTACTCCATCAACATCGAGGTGGATGACACCACGGTCGGAAACACTCCGGATGCCATGGTGGCCTTCACGCTGAATGTCATCGATATCGAACCGGAGACCGCCACAGGGCCTTCCCTCCTCGTCACTGAAGCCGCCCCTTGGGCAAGTGGCAACAGCCCGGTGGGTGTTGACTGGTTCGAGCTCACCAACAACACCAACGCACCGATCGACATCACCGGTTGGAAAATGGATGACAACTCGGCCTCGCTCGGAGTTGCTGTAGACCTTGTCGGAGTCACCACGATCGCTCCCGGTGAGTCGGTTATCTTTCTTCAATCCACCGCTGCAAACCTTGCGGCAAATGCGACCAAATTCATCAACGAATGGTTCGGCGGAAGTGCTCCTGCCAATTTCAAAATCGGAGCCTACGACGGTGGCCCCGGTCTTGGAACCGGTGGCGACGGGGTGTTCATTTTCGATGACCTAGGGATCCTTGTTACGAGCTTCAGCTTCGGATCTTCGCCTACCGCCGCCCCGTTTGCGACTTTTGATAACAGCGCTGGTGTGGAAAGCAGCAACCTGCTCAGCGAGATTGGAACCTTCGGTGCTTTCCTCGCTAGCAATGGGGCTGAAATCGGCTCTCCCGGCACCGCTGGGAAAATCTTCATCACGGAAGTCGCCCCTTGGAGCAGTGGCAACAGCCCCCTCAATGCGGATTGGTTCGAAATCACCAACCTCAGCGGACGTGAAATCGACCTGACCGGTTGGAAGATGGATGACAATAGCGAGTCCGCCACAACAGCCGTGCCGCTCGAAGGAGTCACCACCATCGCCCCCGGCGAGTCCGTGATCTTCATCGATACCTCCTCTCCGGCCGAGCTCGCGACTGCTGCGGCAGCCTTCCGCTCCCTATGGTTTGGCGACTCCTCGCCCGCGCAACTCCAGATCGGAAGCTACTCCGGGCCGGGACTTGGCACCGGTGGAGATGCGGTTAGTCTTTTCGACGGCAGCAACACCCGCCGCGCACGGGTCATCTTCGGAGCCTCGCCATCCGGGCCTGCGTTCGCCACCTTCGACAATCTTGCCGGCATCGAGAATGTCGCGATCTCCCAGCTCAGCGTGGCCGGAACCAACGGAGCGTTTGTTGCGGCCAATGATGCCAGCGAGACCGGCTCGCCCGGCACCGTTGAGAATCCCTTCAAGTTGGAGCTTTTCCACCTCGCCGACCAGGAAGCGACCGCGGCCGCCGTTGGCGATGCACCACGCCTCTCGGCCGTGCTCAACAAGCTGCGCGATGAGGATCTCGGTAACGATGGCCTGCCCGACAACAGTCTGACCCTCTCCTCCGGAGATGCCATTCTGGCAGGACTCTTCTATGATGCCTCCGAGCCAGTTTACGGCAGCAAAGGCATCGCCGACATACAGATCCAGAACGAACTCGGCATTCAAGCCATCGCTTTCGGAAACCATGAGTTCGACTTCGGCACTTCGATCATCGCCGCCCTTATCAATGGCAGTGCCGTCGGAAACATTCTCGGCGGTGATTTCACGGGAACCAGTTTCCCGTATCTCTCCGGCAACCTGGACTTCACCACCGACGCGGCCATGAGCCCGCTCATTACCCCTGACCACGCGGCACCCGTTGCCAACAAGGTCGCTGCTTCGACCGTGATCGATGTGAACGGGGAGAAAATCGGTGTGGTGGCGGCAACGACGCCGACCCTGCGGTCGATTTCAAGCCCCGGCACCCTCGCGGTTGCGCCGGTGCCATTCGGCGGTGTCCCAAGCGGCAGTGAGCTCGATGCCCTCGCGGCCACCATCCAGCAGGACGTGGATGCGCTTCTCCTTTCTGATCCAAGCATCGACAAGGTCATCCTCCTTGCCCACATGCAGCAGATCAGTATTGAGCAGGCACTCGCCACCCGGCTGAAAAATGTCGATATCATTGTGGCCGGCGGCTCGAACACCCGCCTCTTCGACAGCAACGACCGCATTCGCCCCGGCGACAACAACCAGGGGCCTTACCCGATCATCAGCAGCGATGCCAATGGCCAGCCCATCGCCATCGTTAATACCGATGGTTCCTACAAATACCTCGGCCGTCTCGTCATCGATTTCGATGCCTTCGGAAACATCATCCCATCTAGCTATGATGAAACGATCAGCGGTGCCTACGCAACCGACGAGCAGGGCGTCATCGATCTTGCCGCCGCCGCATTCGTTGATCCTGAGATTCAAACCATCGCCGATGAGATCGGTGCCCAGATCATCGCCTCCGACCGAAATTTCTTCGGGGTAACGACCGAGTTCCTCAATGGAAACCGCTCCGGTGGCCCCACCGATGGGGTTCGCACACAGGAGACCAACCTTGGCAACCTCACCGCGGACGCCAACCTTGCCTACGCCAAGGCGATCGATCCGGATGTGGTGGTGTCCCTGAAAAACGGCGGTGGCATACGGGCAAGCATTGGCGAGACGGTTGTTCTTCCTGGAACCACGACTCCGAGCAGGATTCCCCCCACTGGCAATCCGCTCAGTGGTCGCCCAGCGGGAGGCATCAGCGAGAATGCAGTGAAATCATCGCTCGCTTTCAACAACGGCCTAAGCCTCGTGACGGTGACCCGCTCCGAGCTCGTCGCACTGCTTGAGCACGGAGTTGCCGCCACGAATGCCACCAATGCCCAGGGACGATTCCCGCAGGTCGCCGGGGTGGAGTTCAGCTTCGATATCGACCTTCCGGCTGGCGATCGCGTGGTATCCGCTGCCATCGTCGATAACTTAGGCGAGCCTACCGATCTCCTAGTTGTGGATGGGGCAATTGTGGGTGATCCTGCGGAACCCTTCCGCATGGTGACGCTCAATTTCCTCGCCGCAGGCGGTGATGGCTATCCCTTCCCTCAAGGAACCGGAGTCAACCTAGTCAACCTCTTCACGGATGTTGATAACGACAACATCGCCGACCCTATTTCCGGCACGAATCCGGCAACTGGATCGGCGACCTTCGCCGCCGATGGCACCGAACAGGATGCGTTTGCCGAGTATCTGCTCGCGAACTTCCCCTTCGCGGCCCCTTACCAAGAGGCCGATCAGGACCGCTCATCCGACACTCGTATTCAGAACCTAGACTTCCGAATGGATGAGGTTTTGTTAGGACTCGACCTCGCCACCTTCGCGGCATCCTACAATATCGATCCCACTGACGACTCCACCATTCTCGCCTATGCCTTCGGCTTGGCACCCGGAGTCGCCGCAGCACTCGTGGTTGATGAAAATGGCCAAGTCATCACTCGCGGAACGGAAGCGTTCAGCATCGAGGTCGCACCGAATCAGGTGGGCCTCTCGCTAACCTTCCTGCGCCGCAAGGATGCCGGAGCCCAAGGCTTGAACTATATCGTACAGTTCTCCTCCGACTTGAATACCTGGTTCAATTCCGCACAAGCTCCAGCTGTCTTGGGATTGGATGGCGAGATGGAAGTTGTGCGAGCCACTTTGCCGATCTTTACCCCCGGCTTGGAGAAGTCCCGCTTCTTCCGCATCCTCGTCGAAGCCAATTAAGTAGAGAGCTACTTGCTCAAAACATTCGAAGGAATCATACGAACATGAAAATATTCGCGACTCTAACAAGTCTCATCCTCGCGACGTCATCCACCCAGGCCGCCATCGTCTGGAGCGGGATCGTCGATATCCCAATCCCACCCGCGACCACACTCGCCTCGGGCTTGAACGGCGTCTATATCGACATCGCGACCTTCAATTTCTCTACCGTCAACGATGATGCCTTCGCATCCAGTGACGTGAATGTCTTCCTCGGAGGATTTGCCATTCGCAGCAGTGCCGATTTCCGACCCGCCCGCCTTGCGGCAAACGCAACAAGCCCGATTCTCAACCTGTTGCAGGGATCACCGATTGATGGCAGCCTGAACTTCGGTCCAGACGGCATCGGCGTGTCTGACACCCACGTCGGCTCTGGATCTGGCCAGTTTGATTCGGGGACGGAAGGCTTCATTGGCTTCGCGTTTTCTGACGCAGGCGGACCGACGCAGTATGGGTGGATGCGAGTCACCCTCACCAGCAACGCCTCGGGAACGATTCATGAATGGGCCTACCTTGATACCGGCGAGCCCTTCGAGGTTGGCCTCGTCCCGGAACCTTCAGTCATGCTACTAACTCTCCTCACCTTTCCGGCACTGCTCCGTCGTAGACGCTGATCTCATGGAATCTGGGGTGGATTTGAGGCGGAATCAGGAGCTGCTGGGTCATCAGGTTATCACGACGACGCAGATTTGCTTGCATCTTGGAGATTTGGCGACTGTTGTGGCAAGCATCCCAGTCACTTGCCATGATCCGATTCCTCTCATTCAGCGCAGCGGTCATGCTGGGCCATCCATTACTCGCAGCGGAGTATCATGTGTCTCCATACGGAAACGATGCAAGCCCCGGAACCTCGGAGCGCCCATTCCGCACTATCCAACATGCCGCCGGACTCGCCAAACCCGGAGATATCATCACCGTGCGGGCCGGAACCTATCGCGAACGCATCAATCCGCCCCGCAGCGGCGCATCCGATGCCAAACGGATCACCTACCAGGCTGCCCCGGGCGAAAAAGTCGTCATCAAGGGCTCGGAAGTAATCACCGGCTGGAAGAAGGCCGGCCACGACACCTGGAACGTGACGCTGCCGAATTCGTTTTTCGGCAAATTCAACCCCTACAGCGACCTGATTCATGGCGACTGGTTTAATCCGAAAAACCGCCAGCACCATACCGGCGCGGTGTATCTCAACGGCGAGTGGCTGACCGAGGCTGCCACCTTGGAGGAGGTGCTGGAACCTGCGGGCACCACCCCATTGTGGTTCGCGCAAGTGGACGACGCGAATACCACAATCTGGGCCCAATTCAAAAACGCTGACGCAAACAAGCAACTCGTCGAAATCAACGTCCGCCAAACGGTTTTTTACCCGGACCAAGCGGGTCGCAATTTCATCACCGTGAGAGGATTCGAAATGCGCCACGCCGCCACTCCCTGGGCCCCGCCTACCGCCGAACAGATCGGGCTGATCGGCACCCATTGGAGCAAGGGCTGGATCATCGAGAACTGCACCATCAGCCATTCGATCTGTTCCGGCATCTCGCTGGGCAAACATGGTGACGAGTTCGACAACACCTCCGCTAATCGCGCCGAGGGTTATGTCAAAACCATCGAACGCGCTCACTCCCACGCCATCCCGTGGACCAAGGAAAATATCGGCCACCACATTGTCCGCAACAACACGATCTCCCACTGCGAGCAAACCGGTATCGTGGGCAGTCTAGGCTGCGCGTTCAGCACCATCACCGGCAACAACATCCATGATATCTACGTGCGCCGCCTCTTCAAAGGCGCGGAAATGGCTGGAATCAAATTGCATGGAGCGGTCGATGTGGAAATCAGTCACAACCGCATCCACCACTGCAACCGCGGACTCTGGTTGGACTGGATGGCGCAAGGCACCCGCGTCTCGCGCAATCTTATGCACGACAACGATCTCGACGAGGATCTGTTCGTCGAGGTGAACCACGGCCCGTTTCTCGTGGACAATAACCTGTTCCTCTCGCCCGGCACGCTGCGGATATACTCCCAGGGCGGTGCCTACGTCCACAACCTCATGGTGGGGGGTATCCGCGTCTACCATGGGGAGACACGCCTCACACCCACCCTCAAGCCCCACTCTACCGAAATCGCGTCGCTGGATGGCAATCCCAGTGGCGACGACCGCTTCTACAACAACCTGATGTTGGATCGCGCCAGCTTGACGCCCTATGACACGGCAAAACTTCCGGTATTTATGAGCGGTAATGTTTTCCTTGCCGGTGCCCAACCTTCCAATCACGAGGAAGGTCCGATCGTGCATCCCGACGCCAAACCCGACCTGCAATTCACCGAAAGTCCCAACGCCGCCACCCTCACGATCACGCTTGACCCGGGATGGGCGGGCGATGTCACCCGCAAGCCCGTGACCACCGCGCTACTAGGCGAAGCCGCCATCCCGAAGCTGCCGTATGAAAACTCGGATGGCTCGCCGCTCCAGATCGACACCGATTTTTTCGGCAATCCCCGTAGCAAGACAAATCCCGCGCCTGGTCCGTTCGCAAGTCCAGGCCAAGGCACCCTCCAATTCAAGCTTCGATAAAAGATCGTCGCTTGATCATTAGTCCCCGATGTTGGCATGCTTGAATTCGGCAGAAACGAGAGGCGTTTTTGTCCAATTTTGGCTGGCGGGGAAAAGAGGCACTCCTTGCGCTTGCGTGGAACGCGCTGACGGGGCATGGGAAGGGGTGTGGATCGCTGGTTTTTGATCGTAGCCACCCTGCTCGCTGCCATTGGCGGTGTGACGGGGATGATGTCGCTGCGCCAAAACCACCGGAGCCGATGGACGTTTCTGTGGATGGCGACGGCGTTCGCTGCCCAGCTCGGGTTTCTCTGGCTGCGTGGAGAGGCTCGGGCGGCTTGCCCGCTGATCGGGACCGGGGAGATTCTGGTCTTTCTCGCGTGGTCGCTGACCTTGTTTTATTTGGTGGTGGGGCCGACTTACCGGATTTCACTTCTCGGGGTGTTTTCGGCACCGGTGGTTGTCGTTTTTCAGGCGCTGGCGCTGGCTCCGGGCATACTTCCGGCCGATCCCGAACGGGTGCCGGCGACGGATGGCTGGCGGGAAACGCATGCGGCGATGTCGGTGCTGGGCTATGGCGCGCTTGCGTTGGCTGCTGTGGCGGGCGTGATGTTCCTAGTGCTTGATCGACAACTGAAGGATCAGCATCTGAACTCGGGTCTGTTTCGTAACCTCCCGCCGGTGCGTGAGTTGCTGACTTCCATGCAGCGCCTGCTGTGGCTTGGGATGGTGATGCTGACGGTAGGTGTGGTCGCAGGCTTCATGATGGGAAGAACCGGCGACGCCAATCACTTGATCGCGGCGGTCGTGGTTTGGTTGGCCTACGTGGCCTTGATCGTTATCAAGCAAACGAGGGGGATGACCGGTCGTAAGTTTTCATTGGCCGTTGTGCTGTTGTTTGTGGTTTCGCTCTCAGTATTTGGATTCATCTGATGGAACTCGTCTGCGTCGGTTTGAATCATCGCACCGCACCGGTTGAGATCCGGGAGCGTTTTTCGATTGCGCCAGGAGATCTCGGTGAGTCGTCCCATAAGCTTCTTTCGCTCAAAGGGATCAGCGAAGGGGTGGTGGTCTCGACCTGCAACCGCACGGAGTTTTATCTAGCAGGGGAGTCGGCGGAGGAGATCGCGAGGTCCTTGAGAGGGAAGTTGGGCGAGGAGAATTCCGAGCACTGGTATGAGAAGCATCGGCTCGATGCGGCGAGGCATTTGTGCCGCGTCGCAAGCGGGCTGGACTCAATGGTGCTCGGCGAGACGGAGATTTTCGGCCAGGTGAAGGATGCCTATCGCGCTGCTTTGGAAGCGGGTGCGACCTCAGGTGTGCTTAACCGCTTGTTTCAACGCGCCTTCGGTGTGGGAAAGAAGATCCGCACCGATACCAACATCCAAGTCGGGGCAACATCGGTTGCGGGTAGCGCCGTCGAACTGGCGGAGAAAATTTTCGGGAAACTGAAGGGCTGTCGCGTGATCGTGATTGGAGCCGGTGAGATGAGTCGTCAGACGGCCCAAGCGCTTGTTTCACGCGGGGCGTCATCGGTGTTCGTGACGAACCGTTCCTTTGATCGAGCTGAGGAACTAGCGAGTGAGATGGGCGGGCGAGCGGTGCAGTTCGATGAATGGCAGGCGGTGCTTGCCGGTGTGGATGTGGTCATTTCATCGACCAGTGCACCGCATTACGTGGTTCAGCCGTTTCATGTCGAAGCGGTCAGGCGCGTCAGGAAATTCCGGCCGCTTTTTATGATTGATATCGCCGTGCCGCGTGACATCGACCCGCAAGTCGGCGAAATCGAGGAAGTGTATCTTTATGATATCGATACACTGGAGCAGCTTGCCGATGAAGCGCGGAAGCGGCGCGAACAGCAGATTGAGGAATGTGAGCAGATGATCGAGGCGGAACTTAAAAAACTAAATCTCCCCGGGACATGAAGACAATCCGGATTGGAACGCGGGGTAGTGATCTCGCCCTGGTGCAGGCGGCGGCGACCGAGCGAGCCTTGGTGCATGCTTTTCCTGAAGAATTGATTCGGCGGCAAGTGATCCGTACGACTGGTGATCGGCGGACCGATGTGGCCCTCAGCGAGGTGGCAAAAGTGGAAGGTGTGCTCGACAAGGGGGTCTTTACCAAGGAGTTGGAGAGCGCACTGTTAGAAAACGAGGTGGACATCGCGGTGCACTCTCTGAAGGACGTGCCGACGGTGGTGGACAAGGCTTTTGAAATTGTCGGAACGCTCGAGCGTGCGCCGGTGCGTGATGTACTGGTGATGCGATCCGGTGGGGGCGTGAATGCGCTTGCTCCGGGATCGGCCGTTGGGACGAGCAGTGTCCGGCGTGCCAAGCAGTTACTTTGGCTTCGGCCTGATCTGAAGGTGGTCGACATCCGAGGCAATGTGCCGACGCGTTTGCGGAAGCTCGCTGATGGTGGGTACGATGCCATCATGCTGGCTGAGGCTGGTCTGCGGAGGCTTGGTTTTCCGATGGAGATCCCATGCACGCTCGCGGGGCAGGAATTGCACTTTGTTCCGCTCGCCGAAGATGAGTTTTTTCCGGCGGCAGGGCAGGGGGCGATTGGGTTTGAGATCCGTGCCGATGACGATGACGCCCGTGCCTGGGTGGCGGCGATTTGCCATGAGGCGACCTTCCTTCGTGCTCGTGCCGAACGGGAATTTCTCCGTCTGATCGATGGCGGCTGCCACACTCCGGTGGGGGTGTTCAGTTCACTGAAGGATGCTCGCTTGGACATGGCCGCAAGGCTTTTCCCTGACGAAGGGGGTCAGCCCCAAATGGCGAAGGCCAGCGGCAGCGATCCGTTTGAAGTCGCGCGTCAACTTTACGAATCTCTCGCATGAAAAGAAAAGGAATCTGCTATCTCGTTGGTGCTGGTCCAGGTGATCTGGGTTTGGTAACACTGCGGGCCAAGGAATGTGTCGAGACGGCGGACGTCGTCATCTACGATGCTCTTAGTAGTCCGGAGATTCTTCGCTGGATGAAGAAGGGCGCGGAGAAGGTCTACGTCGGCAAGCGGGCAAAGGATCACGCACTGACACAGGACGGAATTAATGCCTTGATCGTCGAGAAGACCAAGGAAGGTTTGAATGTGGTGCGCCTCAAGGGAGGAGATCCGATGATTTTCGGTCGCGGTGGTGAGGAGGCGGCGGAACTTGCGACCGCAGGTGTGGCGTTTGAGATCGTTCCGGGCATCAGCTCGTCGATCGCCGGTCCTGCCTATGCCGGGATTCCGGTGACGCATCGTGATCACTGCTCGCAGTTGACGATTTTCACCGGGCACGAGGATCCGACCAAGGGCGAGAGCTCAATTGATTATGGGCATTTGGCCAAAACGCCAGGCACGCGGGTTTTTCTGATGGGCGTGGCGCGTCTGCGCGAAATTGCCTCGTCCCTGGTCAAGGGTGGAGCTGATCCTAAAACGCCCATCGCACTGGTGCGCTGGGCGACGACCGGGTCGCAAAAGACGATCGAAGGCACCTTGTCGGACATTGCTGAGATTGCCGAGCGGACGGATTTCAAGAGTCCGGCAGTGGCGGTTATTGGCGACGTGGTGAAGGAGCGCAAGAAGATCAACTGGTTTGAGAAGCGTCCGCTTTTCGGGAAACGCATCGTCGTCACTCGAACGCGTGACCAGGCGGGGGCTTTGAGTCGTGAACTCTCAGGACTTGGTGCCGATGTGGTGGAGTTGCCAACCATCCGTGTCGAAGGGCCCACCGACCGTGAGGCTTTTGCCGAAGGGGTGGCGCATGCCCATGAATACGATTGGCTGGTCTTCTCGAGTCCAAACGGCGTCGAGCGCTTCTTTGATGGCTTCTTTTCGATCTACGAGGATGCTCGTAGTTTGGGAAATCCGCGCATCGCGGTGATCGGGCAGGGGACGGCTAAGAAGTTAAAGGAGTATCGCTTTGCGGTGGATCTTCTCCCCGATGAGTTTGTGGCGGAGGGTCTGGTAAAGGCTTTCGAAAAGGAGTCGATCGAGAATCTAACAGTTCTCTGGATTCGGGCGGAAGAAGCTCGGGATGTCATCTATGATGGCTTGCTTGCCCAAGGTGCGATTGTCGACGAGTGCATCGCCTACAAGACTGTGGCAGAAACCGAAGACCCGACAGGTGCAGTGGCGCGGATCAAGGATGAGGGGGCTGAGCTGATCACCTTCACTTCGGCCTCGACTGCTGAGAATTTCTTCAAGCTCGGCTTGCCGTGGCCGCAGGGCTGTGTGGCTGGAAGCATTGGCCCCGTGACCAGCGAAGCGCTGCGAAAGCATGGCGTGGAGCCAGCATTTGAGGCCAAAAAGCACGATATTCCTGGCTTGGTAGCAGCGATTAGTAAGTGGGCGGGTAAAGCTTGATGGCGAGTAGAACGTAGGTTCGAATCCTGCCGCCGGAGCAAATGGAAGTTATTAATCCGACTTTCGCTGTTAGATTCAAAAATTGCCAAATTTCGACCATCTGAGGCGCTGGAACCCTTAATTTTACAACATCGGGCCTCGGGAAACGGCTGCGGTGGAGACCCTCCCCATAAACACGCCCGACCTGATCGGGATATTCTCCATGCCAGTCGATGTTCCTGCGTGGCAACAAACGATTCAAAGACGGCAAGACCCACCGCTACTGGAGTGTGGTGGAAAACCGCCGTGTCGCCGGCGGCCGAACGGTTCAGAAAACCCTGCTCTATCTCCGCGAGATCAACGACAGCCATCGCGCCTCCTGGACTCGCGCCATCGAAGCCGTCGATGAACGCGACGAAACTCGCCAGATGCATCTGTTCCCAGAGGACCGCACTCCCGACCCCTCACTCAAACATCCAACGCTCAAGCTCCGCCTCGATCAAATCGAACTGGCCCGTCCCCGCCAGTGGGGCGGCTGCTGGCTTGCCCTTGAACTCTGGAATCGCCTCGATCTCGACGCCTTCTGGCAACCGCTTCTGCCCGACTCCCAAAAAGAAAGTTCTACACAAAGAATGTGCCAAAAGAATGTGCCAGGCAAACAGTAGATTGACGGCCAGAACCTTTTTTGATATGAGGCGCGTAACATAATGAAGACCAACGAAGAAAAGGTGATCGATCCGGTGGAAAAGGCGGGGCTGCCGACGGCTCCGGTGCCGGGCGGATTTCGGCGGGGGAAGGGGCTGGGACGGAGGAGGATCCTGGGGATGGAGGGGCAGTCGAATTGCTACCACGTGATGAGCCGCACGACGGGTGGGGAGATGCTCTTCGGTGATCTGGAGAAGGAGGCATTCGTGCGGGTGATGCGTCGATTGGAGCGGTTCGCGGGTGTGGAAATTCTGACTTTTGCGGTAATGAGCAACCATTTCCACCTGCTCGCCCGCGTACCGGATCGGGTGAAGTTCCTACGTCGGTTTGAGGGGCCGGAGGGCGAGGAGAAGCTGCTGGAGCATCTGACACTGCTTTACTCGAAGGCTTATGTGACGGCGCTGAGACGCGAGCTTTCTGATTTTCGGGCCAAGGGCATGAATGGGCCTGCGGAGGAGTTGCTGGAGCGTTATCGGAGTCGCTTCTGTGACCTGTCGCTGTTCGTGAAGGAGCTGAAGGAGCGCTTTTCACGCTGGTTCAACAAATACCACGGACGGCGTGGGACACTGTGGATGGATCGCTACAAAAGCGTGCTGGTGCAGGATGGCGATGCGCTGCGGACGATGGCGGCCTATATTGACCTCAATCCTGTTAGGGCGGGCTTGGCGAAGGATCCGAAGGACTACCGTTGGTGCGGTTATGCGGAGGCAGTGGCGGGCTCGAAGCGGGCACGGCGTGGGCTATGTCGGGTGATGGATCGTCCGATTGACTTGTGGGGTGAAAAGGTGGTGAAGTCAGGACTAACAGCTGCTGGCTGGTATCGCTGCTGGCTGTTTGGAGAAGGCGTGGAGGTGGAGAAGTCGGCGGTTTCCTCGGGGCGGAACGGGATATCGAAGGACGAGGCGAAGAAGGTTTTGGAGAAAGGAGGTCAGCTGAGTCTGTCGGAACTGCTGAGGTGCCGGGTGCGATATTTCAGCGATGGGGTGGCGATTGGCAGCCGGATTTTTGTAGAAGGCGTGTTTGCCGAGCGGCGGGAGCATTTCGGGGCGAAACGGAAGGACGGGGCGCGGGAAATCAGAGAAACGAGCGCTGCACTATTTTCGCTTCGAGCATTGAAGGTGCGGGCGGTGGAGTAGTGCCGGTCGCTGGTGCTGGGTATTTGTCGAATTGAATCGAAAAGGTGTCAGTTGATAAACCTTGCAATCGGTGTGGTTTTTACGGCGTCTCTAGTAGATGGAGGTCAGGCTCCGCACCGCTGCAAAAGCCGCTGCCGGCGTGCTGTCACGCGAACTGCCGGCCTCGGTCAACCAGTGATGATCTGCAAAAAAGGAGTCAAACAAGAATGGCACGGTTTTAAGCAGCCTATCGGGAAGGATTTCCCCAAGAAATCAAGGAATTGTGATATGCTCGGCACCCTCAATCGCTACAGCCACAGGGATGTTACGGAATCAGGACCGCTCGGCTCCGATCAATTGATCCCTCTCAAAGCACCGAGATCCCGCTTAAAACCGCGCCATTCGAGTCAAACAATTATTCTTGAAATCAGACATCCAAAGATCTGAATCCCTAACAGCTGAGTGGAGGCCGGAGGCAGTCAAGGCAAATCGGTATCGGCGGAATAGCTGAGCTGTGGGTGAAGCTCGATGCTTTGAGTTTGAGCTTGGGAAGATGATTCTCTTGGGTTGCATTGTTCTCAGGGTTGAGGCCTCTTTTTGGGTAGCCATGAAATCGCGCGGTCGTCATCAGAGCACTTCGAAGGAGTGTCGCGAGCAGATGCGGAAAATAGAGGCGATGGATGGGGTAGTCGCCGTGATCATCGGTCGATCCTATGGGGGGAAATCGCTAGCTGCCGGAAGCCGGACCGGCGGGATAAGGATTCAACGAAAGGTCCCGGGCGGCCTGAAAGCGGTGATGCAGTCGGCCAAGGGATTGCAGGAGATTTTCATTCGGACAGAGGCTGACACCGAGGATGGAATCTCTGCAAAGATCCTAGAGTTGGAGTGAGTGATCGGCCTCGGAGGATTCGCTGCCGGGCATGGGACGAGAAGTCGGGGCTTGTGTCGGACGCTTTGGCCATCGATTGATGACGCCGTGCGAGGTTCCAACGATGCGCTAGAGGTGATTCGGGAGCAGGCGGTGATGCTGGGTCTCATCGTTCTCATCAGCGCGATCTTTGGCTGGCAGGTGATGGTCGGTGACGATGGCTATTGGCCCTACATGCTTGTCCCGGCCGATATCGTGACGGCATGGGATGCGGCCTTGGCAGGCGACTTTCAGTGGCGAGAATTCGTGCCACTCCTGAGTGCCGCGTTTCTGCATGGAGGAATCGACCACTTGTTTTCCAACATGCTTTTCTTGTGGATCTTTGGCGCGCTTGCCGTCGAGTTGATTGGCTGCAAGTGGATGCTGATCACCTTTGTGTTCACTGCGCTCTGCGGCAGCGTCTTTTATCTGGCGATGAATGTGGACAGTCCGATTCCTTCCTTGGGGGCTTCGGGTGCGGTGATGGGCTTTGAAGGACTCTACCTGGCCATGGCAGTGCGCTGGCATCTTCCTGATCCTCACATTTGGCCCATGGCGCGGCCGATCCCGCCGGGGCAGTTGGCGCTTCTCGGAATCATGGGGCTGGCGATGGACTACATGGGGTTCCTCGGGGAAAATCTCGGCGTCGCCTACAGCGCGCACTTGGGTGGCTTTGTTGGTGGCCTTATTCTCGGCTCCCTCGTTGTGCCGATGCCTCGGGTGGCTCATCGACGTTGAGAAATGGCGTTTGTGGTAGGGCCATGTTTCGATCTTGAGGACGTCGGGTGTGGGGGCTAATAAAAGCGACCTCTCGTCCTGCGGGGGCCGAAGCGATCACGCCACGTTACTGGATTGGAAACGAAGTGAAGGGAACTTTCAGAGTGTAAGAAAATGCCAGGGTAGTGGGGAGATTGGTTGAGTCCATACGAGATGGACGAGACCAGATCCCAAGTCGGGAGCGACTAATCGACACTCTCCGCCATCGCCGAGGTAAAGGAGGTAGCAACTCACAGCGGAGGGGCTTGAACGACTTCGATGTTCAGGTTCTCGATTTGCCGGATGAACTCGGAATCCGAATCGTCGTTGGTGATCAGAGTGCTGATGTCTCCGAGTTTGGCAAAGAAGAAGGAAGCTCGCTGGCCGAGCTTGCTGGAATCGGCAAGCAGGCAGACTTCTTCCGAGCAGGGGATCACCTGTTCCTTGAATGCGGCCTGGCGCGAGTTGGTTTCCGAAACCCCGCGATCGAGGTCGACGGCGCTGCATGAGAAGAACATGCGATGGATGTTGTGCTTTTGCAGTGCCGCAGCAGCGGAGAGTCCGATGTAGGAACGCGATCGTTGTTCATAGAGGCCTCCCGTGCAGAAAATGTCGCACTCACGGCCGGCTAGCGCGGTGACGACATTGTGGGCGTTGGTTAGTATGGTGATCGGAAAGTCCGGAAGAAATTCGGTGAGGGTCAGGGCTGTTGAAGAGGCATCGATGAAGATGGTCTCATTCGGCTTGATGCGTGATGCGGCAGCATGGGCGATCGCACGCTTGGCCTCGCGTTTGGTCATTTGTCGCTCGGTTAACGTGAGCTCGACCCGGTTGGGATCGGCTTTGACCGCGCCGCCGTGAACACGCAAGAGTTTTCCTCGAATTTCCAAGGCTTCGAAGTCCTTGCGGATGGTCTCATCCGTCACCTCGAGAACGGAGGCGAGCTCGATCGTCCGAACAGAACCTTGGGAGGTGAGGCGCTCGAGAATGATGGATTGGCGTTCGGGAGGGAGCATACGGAAGCTTGGATGTTTCTTGGTTTTTTTGGAAATTAGTTGACTTCCCAACTAAAACCAAGCAAAACAAGCCCGTTCCCACGAAAAATGCTGACGAAACCCAATATTCCCCGAGCGGTGGTTGAGCACCTTGTTCGCGAACAGGTGTATCGATCCATGGGCCTTCCGCTTCCTGCGGCTGCTGCGGCACCCAATCCTCTGGTCGTCAATGTAAGTGCCCGGCACTGCCACCTTTCACAGGCCACCGTGGAGATTCTTTTCGGGAAAGGTCACAAACTCACGCCGATGAAGTCGCTCTACATGGACGGCCAATATGCGGCCAAGGAAACGGTGACTTTGGTCGGCCCGCGCAGTCGGGTGATTTCCAATTTGAGAATCCTCGGGCCATCCCGTGATTTCGATCAGGTGGAGCTGGCCTACACGGATGCGATTTCTCTCGGGTTTGATATTCCGGTGAAGGCTTCCGGCGATATTGCTGGGACGCCCGGAGCGATGCTGATGGGGCCAAATGGCTTTTTCGAAATGCCTAACGGAGTCATTCGCGCCATGCCCCACGTGCACATGCATCCCGACGATGCTGCCTATTACGGGGTGAAGCACCAAGATATCATGAAGATGAAAGTGCATGGCGTCTGTCCGGTGACTTTCGACGGAATCCTCGTCCGTGTGGACAAGAGCTTTAAGCTGGAAGTGCACATCGACACCGATGAAGGCAATGCCTGCGGACTGAAGTCCGACACTTTCTGCGAGCTGATCAAGTAAGTAAACAACGACAATCCAATAACAAAACAATAAGATGAGCCAAGCCCTTGGACTGATTGAAACGAAAGGCTACGTAGGCAACGTGGAGGCCGCTGATGCGATGTCCAAAGCCGCCAACGTAGAACTGGTGAAGCAAATTCAAAGCGGAGGAGGATTCCTCACCATCCTCGTGCAGGGTGATGTGGGAAGCGTCAAGTCTGCCGTCGATGCCGGAGCCGAAGCTGCAAGCCGCGTCGGAGAACTGGTCACCGCCCACGTGATCGCCCGCCCGCATGACCAATTGCTCAAGCAATTCGGCCTTGCCTGAAGCCTAATCTACTAACTTAAAACGAACTAATACCATGGCACAACAAGCACTTGGAATCATTGAGGTCAAAGGACTGGTCGCTCTGATCGAGGCCTCTGACGCCGCTCTCAAAGCCGCTGACCTTCAGATGGTCGGATGGTCAAAGATCGGTTCCGGACTCGTGACGGGTTTCTTCACTGGCGACGTCGCTTCCCTCAAAGCTGGGATCGATGCAGCCGCTGACGCTGCATCACAAGTCGGTCAAGTCACTGCGGTTCACGTGATCCCACGTCCGCACGACGAACTCGAAGGACTGGTCGAACTCTGATCGAATCGAAAGATCCCTACCATGCTCGTTCTCATTGCCAATCTCGGCTCCACCTCCTTCAAGTACCGCTTGTATGACATGGCGGCCGGTGAAGGTCGTGTGCTCGCGAAGGGTGGATATGAGCGAGTCGAAGACCACGGAGTCGTGATCGAGGAAGCACTGGCGGAGCTCGAGAAATCGGGTGCTGTCAGTTCGCGCGGCGAGATCGATGCGGTGGGATTCAAGACGGTGCTCGGGCGTGACCTGAGCGGCTGCGTGGTGGCGGATGAGCGGGCGCTCGCAGCGCTTGATGGCTTTGCCGAAGTGGCACCAGCTCACAATCCTCCGTACGCAGCGGGCATCCGGCAATTCGCCCGGATCCTGCCTGACGCGCGGCTGATTGCTCTTTTCGAAACGGCCTTCTATCAATGGGTGCCGGAAGCGGCATCCCGTTATGCGGTTCCGGAAAGTTGGCATGCGGCGGGCATCCGTCGCTACGGATTTCATGGAGCCAGCCACAAGTTCGTGGCAGAGCGTTCCGCCGAACTTCTGGGTCGTGAAGACGTCGCGGAAGTGGTCAGGGCACTCTATCAGAACGGCCCGCAGACGCTTGAAAAGCCGCTGCGTGTGATCTCCTGCCACCTCGGGGGCAGTAGTTCGGTGACCGGCATCCGCAATGGTGTCGCGATCGGAACGAGCATGGGATTCTCGCCTCAGAGCGGACTTCCGCAAAACAACCGAGTCGGAGACCTTGATTCCGGAGCCATTCCATACGCGGCGAAAGTCCTCGGATTGGAGCTTCCCGAAATCGAACGTCAGCTTACTAAGGAGAGTGGACTGCTCGGAGTTTCTGGTGTCAGCAATGACCTCAGGGACGTCAGCGAGGCCGCTGCCCAGGGCAATGCGAACGCCCAACTGGCGATCGACATGCTCATCCACGAAACCCGCCGTTGGGCATCGTCCTTCCTGTTCGATCTCGGAGGCCTCGACGGCTTTGTCTTCACCGCCGGTATCGGTGAAAATGGACCGGAGCTGCGTGCTTCGGTTTGCAAGGGACTCGAAGGCTTCGGCCTGAAAATCGATCCTGATAAAAATGCCGCCTGCAAGGGCGAGGAAATGGAGATCAGCGCGGCGGATTCGTCGGTGAAGGTCTTTGTCATTCCAGCCAATGAGGAACTCGTGCTGGCGCGCGAGGTGACTCGTAAGCTTTCAACTCTCAGTTAATTCAAACTCACAACCAAACAGAACCATGGCAAAACAAGCAATTGGACTACTCGAAACCCGCGGACTCTGCTGTC
>Ga0210024_1000464_pt1 | contig 36554 bp, 27 predicted proteins | sample CryGeymeta201525_FD_183988 | JGI IMG/M metagenome (GOLD analysis project Ga0210024, IMG submission 183988) | Groundwater microbial communities from Crystal Geyser aquifers in Utah, USA - Crystal Geyser metaG 2015-25 (SPAdes) (version 2) | ecosystem: Environmental > Aquatic > Deep subsurface >...
TGTCCGCGTCCAGAGCTTTGGGGTGCGCGGCAAAGCCGATCGCGGTGAAGGCGATCAAGGCCAGGCCGATGCTCGGTACGGTACTCCAGGTCATGTGCCGAATATGGCTGAACAGCTCGCTGCCGGCGGCTGCTGGTGCCAGATTGGTGGTGTCCGACAACGGCGACATCTTGTCGCCGAAATAGGCGCCGGAGATGATCGCGCCGGCGGTGATTTCCGCTGACAGGCCAAGCCCGTGCGCCACCCCCATCAGCGCCACGCCCAGGGTGCCGGCCACCGTCCACGAACTGCCGATCGCCAGCGCCACCAGCGCACAGATCAGGCAGGTGGCGGGATAGAACCACGCCGGATTCATCAACTGCATGCCGTAGACGATCAGGGTTGGCACCGTGCCGCCGAGGATCCAGGCGCCGATCAACGAGCCGACCGCGAGCAAAATAAACAACGCTCCGGTTGCCACGGAGACGCCATGCACGATCGCTTGCTGTACCTCATCCCAGTGCAGCCCGTTGCGGATGCCGACGATGGCGGCAACGGCACCGGCCAGCAGCAGCGCTATCTGGTTGGCGCCGTACGAGGAATCGCTGCCATACAGATAGACCGACAATGACAGCATTGCGATCAACGCCAGTAGCGGCAACAATGCCTGTACCAGCGACGGTTCGCGGACAGTGGCGGTCTCGGTCATCGGTTCAGCTCCGTTGGCAATCGGGCGAGTGTAACCGTCCGGCGGCGGTTCGGGCAGTATGTGCGGGCACGTGTTCCACGCGTTTGCCGTGCGAAGTCGGGCGCAAGCCGGCTATCATTCGCCGATGGATCAGCATCACACAATGCCGTTTGACCTTGCCGCTGCGCTGCAGGCGCATGCGGTTGCATCGCCGCAATGCGCCGCGCAGGTTGCGTTGTTCGATTCTTTTCTGGTGTCCTCACCCGACGTGTTTCAACGCTGGCATCCGCCGGGGCATTTCACCGGTTCGGCCTGGCTGGTGGCGGGTGATGGTGAGCGCGTGTTGCTGACCCATCACCGCAAGCTCGGCCGTTGGTTGCAATTGGGCGGCCATGCCGATGGCGACTGCGATCTGGCGCGGGTGGCATTGCGCGAAGCGCAGGAGGAATCGGGTCTCGACGCGCTTGCAGTGGAGCCGCGTATTTTCGATATCGACCGCCATCGCATTCCGGTGCGTGCTGATGAGCCGGAACATTGGCATTACGACGTGCGCTTTGTGGTGCATGCCGGTGCCGACGAAACCTTTGTGGTGAGCGAAGAATCGCATGCGCTGGCATGGCGGCGGATTGACGAGATTGCAGCCGACGCGGATGCCGAGGCATCGATGCAGCGCATGGCAAGGCGTTGGTTGGCAGCGCGTGCGGCGGGGGTGTATTGAACGCGCGGGTTTTCGCCCACCGCACCATCATGGGTTGAGTAGGATGGGTAGAGCGCAGCGAAACCCATCGCTATGTGGCGATGATGGGTTTCGCTGCGCTCTACCCATCCTACATGTATGCGCTGGGTTGGATTCTCGCTCTCAGGCCCGGCCACCAAACTCGCCGGTGAGCGTGCTCACCCAGATCTTCTCACCGTTGCTGACGTACTCGGGCACCATGATCTCGATCCCGGTATTCAATGTGGCTGGCTTTGGCCGTTTGGTGGCGGTGGCGCCCTTGATCTCAGGCGCGGTATCGACCACCTGCAGTATCACGCTGGCCGGCAATTGCACCGCCACCGGCATGTCGTCGATCACCTGTATGTAGCAGTCGTCCAGGCCGTCACTGATGTAACCGGCGAGATCACCCACCACGTCGGCATCGAGCTGATACGGGGTGAAATCCTCGCTATCGAGAAACACGAAGGCCTCGCCATCCTTGTAGGAAAACGACGCGGCGCGGCGCTGCAAGTCGACTTCCTTGAGATCATCTTCGGCGCGCAGCGACAGATCGAACTTCTGCCCGCCTGGCACCGAATACAGGGTGAAGCGAAACGTCACGTTGCCACCGCGGCCCTGCGGCGAACTGCGTTCAATGTCGCGCACCTGGTAGACGGTGCCGTTGTGCTCGATCACGTTGCCTTTCTTGATTTCGGACGCTTTCATGGGTTAGGGCTCGGGTAATGGATTTGACGGGGTAATTGCTGAATGGCACGTACGTAAGCGCATAACCTCACATTTTGTCATTGCCGCGAAAGCGCGAATCCAGTGACTCATGGGGCGAAAGGTACTGGATCTCCGCTGTAAGCCTGCCCTCGACTGCTTTAATCGGGGGCGGCGATGACGACGCTTGAGTAAGTGCCACTCGGTTGCTCGTTTATTTCGGCGACAGGCGAACCGCGCCATCGAGGCGAATGGTTTCGCCGTTGAGGTAGCGGTTGCCGAGGATGAAGGCTACGGTTTGCGCAAACTCCTCGGCCTTGCCCAGCCGCGACGGGAACGGGATCGATGCCGCCAACGACGCCTGCACTGGCGGTGGCATCATGTCCACCATTGGCGTCCAGAAAATGCCCGGCGCGATGGTCATCACGCGGATGCCGAAGCGCGCCAGTTCGCGCGCCATCGGCAGGGTCATGCCGACCACGCCACCTTTCGAGGCGGCATACGCGGCCTGGCCGATCTGCCCTTCGAACGCGGCGATCGACGCGGTGTTGATGATCACGCCGCGCTCGCCGTCGTCGCCGGGCGCGTTGTCCTGCATTGCCTGCGCCGCCGCCTTGGCGACATTGAAGCTGCCGACCAGATTGATCATCACCGTGTTCTGGAACGTGGCCAGCGGCATCGGGCCGTCCTTGCCCAGCACCCGGCCCGGGCCGAGCACGCCGGCACAGTTCATGGCCACATTCAGGCCGCCGAGAAACACGCGTGCCTGCGCCATGTTTTGCGCAACCTGGGCTTCGTTGCTGACATCGGTACGCAGGTAGATCGCCTGGTCGGCGCCGAGTTCAGCGATGGCATTGCCGGCTTTGTCGTCGTTGATATCGAACAGGGCAACTTTGCCGCCGTGTGCGACCAGATGCTGGGCAACGGCAAAGCCAAGGCCGGAGACGCCGCCAGTGATGACGGCGAGGGTACGTGCAAGTTCCATGGGCAATCCGAGTGCTGGCGACACGATGTCGGACGCTGATTTTAACCCGGAACTCAGTCCAGAACGGTGCATCATCGGCGCTTGCCACGGAACGCGCGAGCGCGGAAACTGAAATCCTGTCGATCGAGCCGAGGAGCCTGCTGTGAGCGCCGCCCATGCTGAGGATGTCACTGCGACCACCGATACCCTGTTGCGTGATCGCAGCGCGGCCAAGAACCTGTTTTTTGGCGAGATTCTGGAACAAAATCTGTTCCCGTACCCACGCATGCGTGAGCGGGATCGGGAAATGCTGGGGGCGATGGTGGACGCCATCGATGATTTTCTCGGCGAAAAGCGTGACGACTTCCGGCGCTGGGATCACGCTGCCGGGCAGCCGCCGGAGTTTATCCAGTCGTTGCGCGAAATGGGTTTGTTCGGGCTGATCATTCCCGAAGAATTCGGTGGTCTTGGCTTGTCGAATGCGGCCTACGCACGGGTGCTGACCCAGACCAGCGGCCACGACAGTTCGGTGTCGCTGACCATCGGCGCGCACAGTTCGATCGGCATGAAGGGCCTGCTGCTGTTCGGCAGCGACCAACAAAAGACGCGCTATTTGCCGCGACTGGCCAGCGGCGAAATGATCGCCGCATTCTGTCTCACCGAGGCCGGTGCCGGCTCCGACGCCGCATCGATCCGCACCAAGGCGGTACGCAACGACGACGGCAGTTGGACCTTGTCCGGCGAAAAAATCTGGATCACCAACGGCGGCATCGCGGATCTGTACACGGTATTCGCGCGCACCAACGGCCCCGAGGGCCGGATGACCGCGTTCGTGGTGGAAGCGGCGTGGCCCGGCGTCAGTCACGGCCCGCACGAAGACAAGATGGGCATCCGTGCTTCCTCAACGACAACGGTTGCATTCAGCGATGTGCGGGTGCCGCCGGAAAACGTGCTGGGCGCGGTGGGCAAGGGTTTCAAGGTTGCCATGGCGATCCTCAACAACGGTCGTACCGGCCTCGGTGGCGGTGCGGTCGGCGGCATGAAATCGCTGATCAAGCTGGCCAGCGCCCAGGCACTGGATCGCAAGCAGTTTGAGCGGCCGATTGCCGAGTTCGGTCTGGTGCGCGAAAAAATCGCACAGATGACGGTGGATTGTTTCGCGGCGGAAAGCGCGGTGTGGATGGTGGCGCATTACATCGATTCGGAGTGCGCGGATTATTCGGTGGAGGCGGCGATCAGCAAGGTGTTTGCCAGCGACGCGATTCAGCGCGCCGCATACGAGGCGCTGCAAATTGCTGCCGGCAACGGCTACATGCGCGAGTTTCCGTACGAGCAGGTGGTGCGCGATGCCCGCATCCTGCCGATTTTCGAAGGCACCAACGAGATTCTGCGGTTGTATATCGCGCTGTCCGGGCTCAAGGATGTGGGCGCCAGCCTGAGCGAGTTGCGCCATGCCGCCAATGACATCTTCAACAATCCGATCAAGGGTTTTGGCGTGCTCAGCGGCTATGCGGCGCGGCGCTTTAAAGAGAGCACCGGCGTTGGCACCGACACCATCAAGCGCGAATTGCATCCGACCTTGCGCAAGGCAGCAGCGAGCTACGAGAAATACACGGTGGCGCTGTCCAAGGCGGCCGACGGCCTGCTGCGCAAACACGGCAAAGCGATCGCCGAGCAGCAATATGCACTCAAGCGCGTCGCCGACATCGCCATCGATCTGTTTGTCGGCCTGTGTGTGCTGTCACGCGCCGACAGTTTGCAGCGCGAGGGTCACGAGGCAGCGGCGCAGGCGTTGGCCATTGCCGACATCTTTACCCGTCAGGCGCGTGCCCGCCTGGCGCGCAATGTACGCAGCTTGCCGGTCAACCCGGATGCGCGCATCGATGCACTGGCGGGGTTCATTCTGGAGCGTGGCAGCTACCCATTCGATGTGATTTGAGCCAGCCGCTGGCGCGCTACAACGCGCGCAGATAATAGCGGTCGCAGGCAAAGTGGCCGGTGCTGCCCAGTGGTGCCGCAATCCGGGCAAAACCGGAACGTTCATACAGGCGCTGCGCGCCGTTCATGCCGTACAGGGTTTCCAGATAGCAGCGGCGGAAGCCGAAGCCGCGCGCGGCATCCAGACAGCGCTGCATCATCGCGGCACCGGCGCCCTGGCCGCGCATCGCCGGCAGAAAATACATCTTGCGCAGCTCGCAGGTGTCTTCTTCGCTGCCGGCCAACGGTGCGATGCCGGCGCCACCCATCACCACGCCTTCGTGTTCCACCACAAAATAGACGTGGCGTGGTGTGGCATAGGCCTGGCTCATCGCCGCCACTTCCGGATCGTGAATCGCAAAGCCGGGGCCATCGGCACCGAACTCGGGCATCACGCTGCGGATGATCGCGGCAACGGCAGCATCGTCAGCAGCACGGATTTTGCGGATCGAAAAATCGCTCATGCAGGGTCTCCGGTATCGGCACTGGCCAGGGCGCGGCCAACCTTGCTGCCATTGCCACGGCCGAGCAGCGCCGACAGCCAGCGGCCGGTGGCAGCAAGTGCCGTGAGGTCGACGCCGGTACTGATACCCATGCCGTGCAGCATGTAAAGCACATCTTCAGTGGCGACATTGCCGCTGGCGCCCTTGGCATACGGGCAGCCGCCGGTGCCGGCGAGCGCAGCATCGATCACCCGCACACCCTGTTCCAGACAGGCGAGGATATTGGCCAGCGCCTGGCCGCGAGTGTCGTGAAAATGCACCGCGAGCGCACTCATCGGCACCGATTGTGCCACCGCAGCCAGCATGGCACGCGCCTGGTACGGGGTGCCGACGCCGATGGTGTCGCCGAGCGAGATTTCGTAACAGCCCAGCGCATGCAGTTGTGTTGCCACACGCACCACATCGCTTGCCGGCACGGCGCCCTGGTAGGGGCAGCCAAGCACGGTGGAAACGTAGCCGCGCACGCGCACGCCATCGGCCTTTGCCTGCTCGATCACCGGCGCGATGCGTGCCATGCTCTCACTGATCGAGGCGTTGATGTTGCGCTGACTGAAGGCTTCCGATGCGGCGGCAAACACCGCAATCTCGCGCACGCCTGCCGCGCGCGCACGCAAGTAACCGAGTTCGTTGGGTACCAGCACCGGATAGCTGACACCGGTCGCTTTGTGGATGCCACTGAACACCTCGGCGGCATCGGCCAGTTGCGGCATCCAGCGTGGGCTGACGAAACTGGTGACTTCGATATGGCGCAAGCCGGTTGCCGACAGGCGATCAATCAGTGCGATCTTGTCGCATGTCGGGATGATCTGCTTTTCGTTCTGCAGGCCGTCGCGTGGGCCCACCTCGACGATACGAACCGATGAATCCGCAGCTTGCGCATGGTCCATCACGCATCCTCCAGCACAATCAGGGCGATATCGGCATCGACAAACTCTCCGACGGCGACCCGCACTTGGGCGACGGTGCCGGCGCGCGGTGCCTTCAGGCTCAACTCCATCTTCATCGCCTCCATCACCGCGACCTCCTGGCCCGGCTCGACTCTATCGCCAGCGGTTACCCGCAGCACGATCAGCTTTCCGGGCATCGGTGCCAGCACCCGATTGCCGGTGTGTGCGACTTCGTCCTCGCCAAAATGGAATGGATGCACCCGTGCCATGCGCAGCCGGTGTTCGCCATCATGGATGAACACCGAGGCGCTGTCGGCATGCGCACGCACCCGCAGGGCAACACCATTGACCCGTGCGCTGAGCCAATGCCCTGCAACCTGCGCGGCCTCCACCGTGAGCTGCTCGGCAGCCCACTCGATGCAGTAATTGCCGGCGCTGCCGTGGCAGGTCAGTTGGTAGCGTTCGCCGCGATGGGCCAGCCCGAGCAAGCGATAGCTGGCATGGCCCAGACGCCAACCATCAGCGATCGCCCACGGCGAGTCGGGCTCGCTGCTGCGATGCGCTTGCTGCATGGCCTGGCGCTCGTCGGCCAACAGCGCAACGCTGGCAGTCAGCGCCAGATGCGCTGCGCTGGGCGGCAGCGGTGTCGGCAGCACTTCATCCAGATGCTGGTCGAGATAGCCGGTGTGGATGTTGCCAGCACGCACGCGTGGATGGCGAATCAGGCGTTCGAGAAACGCGACGTTGCTGCTTGGCCCCACCACTTCACAATCGGCCAGAGCATCGGCCATTTTTGCCAGCGCTTCGCCGCGATCGGCGCCATGCACGATCAACTTGGCGATCATCGGGTCGTAGTGCACACTGACCAAGTCGCCCTCGATGACGCCCGAATCGACCCGCACATTGGGCTGTGTGGTCGGCAGGCGCAGGCGCTCGATACGGCCCGAGCCGGGCAGAAACTCGCGCTCCGGGTCTTCGGCATACAGGCGCACTTCGATCGCGTGGCCATGGCTCGGGACGCTCAGTGCCGGCAGCGGCTCGCCAGCGGCGACGCGCAACTGCCATTCGACCAGATCCAGGCCAGTGACCATTTCGGTGACCGGATGCTCCACCTGCAAGCGGGTGTTGATCTCCATGAAATAGAAGCCGCCGTCGCCGTTGACGATGAACTCGACGGTGCCGGCATTGCGGTAGTCGATCGCGCGCGCGGCCATCACTGCGGCTTCGCCCATGCGTTGACGCGAAGCCGCATCGAGAAACGGCGAGGGCGATTCTTCCATGACCTTCTGGTAGCGACGCTGCGCCGAACATTCGCGCTCGCCCAGATGGATCGCATTGCCGTGGCTGTCGGCGAAAATCTGCATCTCGATATGACGCGGTTGCTCGATGTAGCGCTCCAACAGCACCCGATCACGGCCGAACGCACCCTGCGCTTCACGCTGGCACGCGGCGAGGGCAGTGGCAAACTCGCTCGCGCGGCGCACGATGCGCATGCCCTTGCCACCGCCGCCGTGCGCGGCCTTGATCATCAGCGGAAAACCAACGTGCTCGGCGTGTTGCGCCAGATGCGCGGGCGATTGTTCGGTGCCGGTGTAGCCGGGCACCACCGGCACGCCAGCGGCGTGCATCAGATCCTTGGCACCTGCCTTGGAACCCATCGTGCGCATCGAGGCGGCACTTGGGCCGACGAACACCAACCCTGCGCGTTCGACCGCCTCGGCGAAGTCGGCGTTTTCCGACAAAAACCCATAGCCCGGATGGATCGCCTGCGCGCCAGCGCGCAGTGCCACCGCGACGATCGCGTCGCCGCGCAGGTAGGAGTCGGCCGGCGCCGGGCCGCCGATGCAGTGCGCTTCATCGGCAAGCCGCACATGCTGCGCGGCGGCGTCGGCCGCAGAAAAAACCGCGACGGTACGCACCCCGAGGCGGCGGCACGTGCGAATGATGCGGCAGGCAATTTCGCCACGATTGGCGATCAGCAGGGTGTCGAACATGGTGACGGTTCCTGTGCAGTGGCGCTCAGCGGGTTGTCCAATCCGGTGCGCGCTTGTCGAGAAAGGCCGCGAGGCCATGCTGGCCTTCTGCGGAAACCCGCAGCTGTGCGATCAGGTCGGCGTTGTCGGCGTCGATGCGTTGCTGGGCGTCAGCATGCATGCCAGCCATCGACAAGGCGAGGCGTTTGGCCGCGGCCTGCGCCACCGGGCCACCCTTTTGCAGCCAGTGCAACGCGCGTTCGACCACGCCATCGAGCGCATCAGCGGGCACGCATTCATGCAGCAGGCCGATCGCGAGCGCGCGTTCGCCATCGAACACCTCGCCACTGATGAATGCGCGGCGCGCAGCGCGCGCGCCGATCGCCGCCACCACGTACGGCGAGATCACCGCCGGCACCAGTCCGAGCTTGACTTCCGACAAGGCGAACTTGGTACCGGTGATACCGATGGCGATATCGCAACAGGCGATCAAGCCGACCCCGCCACCGTAGGCCGCGCCGTTGACGCGGGCAATGGTTGGCTTGCCGAGAAAGTTCAGGGTGTGCAGCAATGCCGCCAGGCGCAGCGAATCCGCACGGTTCTCGGCTTCACTGGCGCCGGCCATGGCGCGCATCCAGTTGAGATCAGCACCCGCGGAAAACGTGCCGCCACGGCCGGTGAGCACCACCGCACGCACTTCGGGCGCGGCCTCGGCACGTTGCAACGCCTGTGTCAGTTCGGCGATCAGTTTGCCATCGAAAGCGTTGTGTACCTGCGGGCGATCCAGGGTGATCCAGCGCACGCTGCCGCGGGTTTGTTGTTCGATGTGGGTCGCTGGCGTCATGGCGGATCATGTCAGGCAAAGCACGATTGTATCGCCCGGCGCCGTGTTGTGAGCCACGCGCGATTCGCTCCCGTCAAACAATTGCACCAGCAGGCATTGACGCATTCCCGGGGAATCGTTGATAATGGTCGCTTGCCGCGCCGCTGGCGTAGCCCGGGTTACAGGCCGCAGGCCGAACCCGGGATCGTCATCCGGTGGCGAGCGCCGAGGCATGGAGGCCGAGGCGGGCGTAGTGCACCAGGGAGGGTTGCACGCTACACTGAATCACTCGAAGTAATAACGCGCCCGTAGCTCAGTTGGATAGAGCACCAGGCTACGAACTTGGGGGTCGGGAGTTCGAATCTCTCCGGGCGCACCATGAATGAGAAGGGTCTGGCCTCGGTCAGGCCCTTTTTGTTGCCGCCGAGCGCACCGCTGACCGCGCCGCCTGGCCTGCACAAAAGCTCTTTACGCGGCCCGGCAACTGCGCTATGTTCGCAGCCATGCTCACGTCAAGCGCCATCGCGGTTCACCTGTCTTCTCGCCTGTGCCTTGCCGGGTCGGGCAGCGTCAGCGCAACCAATAATACCAACCGTCGACCACCATCGCGCGGGCCGACCGCTTAGTTTTTTATCCACGCTTCACCCTCACCGGCCCGCTCTGCACAGCGGGCCGTTTGCATTTCTGGCCCTGGAGATTTCCTCATGTGTTCGATTCTCGGTATTTTTGATCTTCGCCCCGATGCCGATTTGCTGCCGTTGCGGCCGTTGGCGCTCGATCGCTCGCGCCTGCAGCGGCATCGCGGGCCGGATTGGAGCGGGGTGTTTGCCGCACCGCACGCGCTGTTGGTGCATGAGCGTCTGGCGATCGTCGATGTCGATCACGGCGCGCAGCCGCTGCGCTCCGCCGACGGCCGGCTGGCATTGGCGGTGAATGGCGAAATCTACAACCACAAGGACCTGGAAGCGGGCTTGCAGCAACCGTACGCGTTCCAGACCGCTTCCGACTGTGAAGTGATCAACGCGTTGTATGTGCAGCACGGTGCCGGCTTTCTGGCGCAACTGAACGGTATTTTCGCATTTGCTTTGTACGACGCCGCGCAGGATCGTTACTTGATCGCCCGCGATCCGATAGGGGTGATTCCGCTGTACCAGGGGCGCGATGAGCAAGGCCGGCTGTGGGTGGCGTCGGAGATGAAATCACTTGCCGGTGTCTGTACCCAGATCGAGGTGTTTCCGCCGGGCCATTATCTCGACAGCAAAGACGGCGTGTTGCAGCGCTATCACGTCGATGCCTGGACCGACTACCGCGCCACCAAGGGCAACGGCAACGATGCGGCAGCGTTGCGAGCCGGGCTGGAGCGGGCAGTGCGGCGGCAGTTGATGTGCGATGTGCCGTATGGGGTGTTGCTGTCCGGCGGCCTGGACTCATCACTGGTAGCAGCCTGTGCGGCGCAATTTGCGCGAAAGCGGGTTGAGGACGAGGGCCGTAGCGAAGCGTGGTGGCCGCGCCTGCATTCGTTTGCGATCGGTCTGCTCGGATCACCCGACCTTGCGGCGGCACGGATCGCGGCCGAGGCACTGGGTACCGCGCATCACGAGTTCCATTTCACCGTGCAAGAGGGCATCGATGCGTTGCCCGAGGTGATCCGGCATATCGAAACCTACGATGTCACCACCATCCGCGCATCCACGCCGATGTACCTGTTGGCGCGGCGGATTCGCGCCATGGGTATCAAGATGGTGCTGTCCGGCGAGGGCGCCGACGAGATTTTCGGTGGTTATCTTTACTTTCACAAAGCGCCATCGGCAGAAGCATTTCACGACGAAACGGTGCGCAAGATCGCGAAACTGCATTTGTACGATTGCCTGCGCGCCAATAAATCGATGGCAGCGTGGGGGATCGAGGCGCGAGTGCCATTTCTGGATCTGGAGTTTCTCGATCTGGCGATGTCGATCGATGCCGAACACAAGCGCGTGAAACCCGGTGGCATGGAAAAGGCCATCCTGCGCGAAGCGTTTGCTGGAATGCTCCCCGACACGATCCGCTTGCGCCAGAAAGAGCAGTTCAGCGATGGCGTGGGCTATGGCTGGATCGACTCGCTGCGCGCCTGGGCCAACGCGCAGGTCAGTGACGAGGCGTTGGCGGGGGCGGTGGAAAGTTTCCCGGTGAATCCACCTACCACCAAGGAAGCGCTGTTGTATCGGCGCTTGTTCGAGCGCTGTTATCCGGGTGACGTGTGTGCCGCGACGGTGCCCGGAGGTCCATCGATTGCCTGTTCATCGGCCGCCGCCATTGCCTGGGATCCAAGCTTTGCCGGCGCTGCGGATCCTTCGGGTCGCGCGGTGGCGGGGGTGCATGTCCACGCCAGCGACTGAGCAGGCGATGACGGCGCTGCCCGGTTACAATCGGGCATCGCCCATTGGCCGTCACGCATGAGCAAAACCGCAGATTCCAGCGTCAGGCTTCTGGTTGTGGATGACGATATCGACATCCGCGACCTGCTGTCGCGCTATCTCGGCGAGCACGGTTTCAGCGTGTACACGGCGGCCGATGGTGTTCGGATGCGTGAGGTGTTCACCGCGCATCGCATCGATCTGGTCATTCTCGACCTGATGCTGCCCGGCGAAGATGGTACCCAGTTGTGCCGGGTGCTGCGTGCCGAGTCGGAAGTGCCGATCATCATGCTGACGGCACGCAGCGACAATCTGGAACGTATCATTGGCTTGGAGTTGGGCGCCGACGATTACATCACCAAGCCGTTCGAGCCGCGCGAGCTGGTGGCGCGCATCCGTGCGGTACTGCGTCGCACCCGGCCCGGCGAACTGCTGCCAGAGTTGAAGGGTGAGAGCGGCTGTTTTCGTTTTGCTGGCTGGCGCCTGGACCCGGCGGCACGCACCTTGCGTGACGATCACGGGCAGCCGGTAGAGTTGAGCCCCGGCGAGTTTGACCTGTTGTTGAACTTTGTCGAGCACCCGCGGGAAGTGCTCGATCGCGATCGCCTGCTCGAACGCAGCGGCGACCGCGACAACGCGCCGTTCGACCGCGCCATCGACGTGCAGGTGAGTCGTCTGCGCAAGAAGATCGAGGGTTCCCATCCCAGTCCGATGCTGATCCAGACCGTGCGCGGCGCTGGCTATATTTTCACCGCCAAGGTGATCCGCGAGTGATTCGGCTGACCACCAGTCTGCGCGGCCGCACCTTGTTGCGTGTGGCCATCGGTACGCTGGTGTCGCATCTGCTGGGGTTGGCGATATATCTGGCCGCGAATGCGTCCAGCATCAGCCAGGCGCTTGAGGAAAACGTGGTCGACCAATTGGCAACGCTGGTGCGACTGCTGGAGCGTGTGCCAGCCGATCGCCGTGAGCAGATCGTCAGCCAACTCTCGGCGGAGCGAAAGGGTTTTCGTCTGCGCCTGTCGCCGCGCAGTGACGTCGATTCGCAGCAGTTGCCGCAAAAGGACACCGCGAGCGTGCGGCGAATGCTTGGCTTGGCGCTGGGCGGGGGGGGCAGTGAAACGGTACTGGCCGATTACCGCCTGCTGCGCTCCGAACTCGACGTTGCCGGTGATCCGGTAGAAGGCGAGCGCACCATTTTGGTTGACCGTGTGGCGCAGTGGTTCAGGATTCCCGAAACGCTGACCATTGCGGTGCAGCTCTCGGATGGGGTGTGGCTCAATGCCCGCATCCGGGGGCGGCCGTTTGCCTCGTTTTTCAGCACCGGCCTGTTGCTCAGCCTGTCGCTGACGGTGATTGTGGTGTTTTCGATCACCGCGCGTGCCATCAATCGGCCGCTGGCGGGCCTCGCACGGTTTGCCGATGCCGCCGAGGCGCTGGGCCGGGATATCGAAAATGCGCCGCCGCTGGACGAGGGCGGGCCGATGGAGATACGACAGGCGGCACACGCGTTCAATGGCATGCGCAATCGTGTGCAGAGCCTGATCGACGACCGCACACGCATGTTGGCGGCAATGTCGCACGACTTTCGCACGCCGTTGACGCGCCTGCGTTTGCGCATGGAGTTTTTCCCGGATAGCCCAGAGCGCAGCAAGATGCTGCGTGACATTGCCGATATGGAGGAAATGGTCAGCGTGACGCTGCGCTTCATCAACGATGGCGTTGCCGACGAGCAGCGCGAAGCCGCGGATTTTGTCACGTTGCTGACCGATTTGAGCATCGATCTTGAAACCGAGCTGCCGGAGTTCGAGCTGAACGGCGAGCGCAACGTGCGGGTGACCTGTGCGCCGGTGGCAATGCGGCGCGCATTCACCAACCTGATCAACAACGCCAAGCAATACGGCCACAGTGCCGAGATCGCGGTGCGGCTGACGCCGAGCGCGGTGATCGTCGAGGTGCGCGACCATGGCCCTGGGGTACCGGAGTCGGAACGCGAAAACGTCTTTCAGCCATTCTATCGGCTGGAACCCTCGCGTAGCCGCGAATCGGGTGGCTCGGGGTTGGGGCTTGCCATCGTACGTTCGGTGATCCGCGCCCACGGCGGCGACATCACCCTGCATGATGCTCCGGGCGGCGGTTTAGTGGCGCGGGTGCAGTTGCCGCGGGTGTAGCAGTCTGTCTGGCGGGTCTGCCGCAAGGGATGTGGGAGCGTGCCTGCACGCGATGCTGGTGGCGGGGTCGTTCACACTTTCCACGCACCGCCTGGCGTGTTCATGGCGCGTGGGCAGTTCCGGCCACCGGAACGGGCCGTTCGCAATATGGCGCCGGGCCGCTGTTCATCAGCGCTTCCGTATGGGTCAGCCGTCGTTGCGGCTGCGACCGCGCCCCGCGTCACCACCGCCGGGACGTGGCCCGCGATTGCCTGACGGGCCGCGGTTTTTGGATGGCCCGCGATTGCCTGATGGGCCGCGGTTATCGGACGGCGCGCGATTGCCTGATGGACCGCGGCTTTCGGACGGCGCGCGATTGCCAGATGGACCGCGGCTTTCGGATGGCGCGCGATTGCCTGATGGGCCGCGGGTTTCGGATGGCGCGCGATTGCCTGATGGACCGCGGTTTTCGGATGGCGCGCGATTGCCTGATGGGCCGCGGTTTTCGGATGGCGCGCGATTGCCTGATGGGCCGCGGTTTTCGGATGGCGCGCGATTGCCTGATGGGCCACGGCTTTCGGAAGGCGCGCGATAGCCTGCTGCACCGGCCGGTCGCGGTGGCCGTGCCGTTGCACCGGCACGCGGCGGGCGGCTACCCGGAGTTGCGGAAGCGCGCGCGGGGCCACGGTTGGCATCGGTGGGACGCGCCTGACGCGAGCCGGTTTCGACGCCTTCCGGCACATACCAACTGCGAAACGTGCCCGAACTGGGGTCATAGCCAGGTGTCGGGCCATCACGGCGCGCACGCGGTGCGCCATAGGTGGCCTGCGGTTTGCCAGTGGCGGGCCGCCGTGGACCGCGCTCGTTGGCGCCGGGCTTGCCGGCATGGCGACGAGGCGCGTTGCCGTCGGCGGCAGGGCGGCGGCTCTTGCCGGCTGGCGCGCCGGTGCCTGGGCCGCGGGGGCCGCGCGGACGCCGTGTGCCCGCGTCTTCACGGGGTTTGTCGAAACGGCGAAGCTCGCTGGCTTCGTCGGCCAAGCCACCGCTGACCCACGCTTTTTGTGGCCGATCATGGTTGTCGATCTGCACTTCGGTGCGTGCCCGGCGCTGACCGATGACCGGCTGCAAGGTCAGTACCTGTGGTGCATCGAGCAGACCGACTTCGCGCTTGAAACGCTCCACATCCGCCGCGGGCAACTCCTCACTGCGGCCCCGCAACAGCGGGCGCGGCAGCGTGATGCTGCCGTAACGTACGCGCTTGAGACGACTGACCTGCACGCCCTGCGATTCCCACAAGCGGCGGACTTCACGATTACGACCTTCCTTGACCACCACCTGAAACCACTGATGGCTGTCGCTGGCGCCGATCGGCTCGAGGGTGTCGAACTTGGCGGGGCCATCTTCCAACTGCACGCCGCTGCGCAGGCGCTTGATGATGTCTTCGCCGACTTCGCCCTGGATGCGGCACACATACTCGCGCTCGATTTCGCGCGAAGGATGCATCAGCGCATGTGCCAGCTCGCCATCGGTGGTGAGCAGCAGCAGACCGGTGGTATTGATGTCCAGTCGCCCTACCGCAATCCAGCGGGCGCCCTTGAGCACAGGCAGGTTGTCGAATACGGTCGGTCGGCCCTCGGGGTCTTCACGCGTGGTGACTTCGCTCTCGGGCTTGTTGTACAGCAGTACCCGGCTTGGCTCGGCCAATACGGTGGCCATGAACACCTTGCCGTCGAGTTCGATACGGTCGCCACTGTGTACCGACTGACCAACGCTGGCGACCTCACCATTGACCTTTACTTGGCCGCTGCTGATACGCTCTTCCAGTGCCCGGCGCGAGCCAAGCCCGGCTTGCGCCAGCACCTTGTGCAGGCGCTCTTCGAGGTGGGTGGCGTGCGGGTTGTCATCGCGCTTGAGTGAAAGCAGGCGGCGTTTGGGTTGGGTCATGATGTAGGTTGCTCAGTAGTGGTGGTGGCCGGGCCGCTGGCCTCATCCGCGTTGTCCAGCGGCATGTCGGTGACAGCTTCGGGGTCGGTGGCTGGCTCGCTGTCCAGATGCGCCAATGCGATGCCTGGCGTTTGCGTTTCGGGTTGCTCATCGGCAGCATGCAACGGCAGTTGCGGTTCCAAATCGGGAATGTCGTTGATCTGCGCCAATGGTGGCAATTGGTCGAGGCTCTTCAGGCCAAAGTAATCGAGGAAGCCCCGGGTGGTGCCAAACAGGGCCGGTTTGCCGGGCACGTCACGATGCCCGATCACACGAATCCATTCGCGTTCTTCCAGTGTCTTGATTACCTGCGTGCTGACTGCGACGCCGCGGATCTGTTCGATTTCACCGCGCGTGATCGGTTGCCGATAGGCGATCAGCGATAGGGTTTCCAGCACTGCCCGGCCATAGCGGGTCTGGCGTTCGCTCCACAGGCGGGTAATCCATGGGTGGATTTCCTGGCGCACCTGCAAGCGGAAGCCCGACGCCACTTCGACCAGCTCGATGCTGCGCTGCGCGCAATCCTCAGCCAGCGCATGCAGCGCCTGACCGATCTCGCCACTGCTCACTGGTTGCTCTTCCGGGAACAGGGCGAGCAACTGGGCTACGCTCATCGGCTGGCCGCTGGCGAGCAATGCGGCTTCGACGATGCGTTTGAGCAGTTGTGGATCCATGGTTTGTGGTCTCATTCGTTATCCGTGGCAGCCAACGTCTTGACATAGATCGGGCCGAGTGAACTGTCCTGCACCACCTCGATCAATTGCTCCTTGGCCAGCTCGAGCAGCGCAAGGAAAGTGACCACCACGCCCAGCCGCCCTTCCTCAGGCGTGAACAGGCTGGTGAAGTCGTGGAACTGGCCACTGACCAAGCGCGACAGCAACTCGCCCATGCGCTGGCGCACCGACAACGCCTCGCGCTTGATCGCGTGATGGCTGAACAGGTCGGCACGGCGCAGCACATCACGCAAGGCCAACAACATCTCGCGCAGATCCACCGGCGGCGGCAAGCGCACGATCGAGCGATCGGTCACGTGGGCGCTGACCGTGCTGGTGTCGCGCTCCAGGCGCGGCAGCGCGTTGATGTCTTCGGCGGCTTTCTTGAAGCGTTCGTACTCTTGCAAGCGGCGAATCAATTCCGCGCGTGGGTCGTCTTCGTCTTCACTGTCGCCTGGCGGCCGTGGCAGCAGCAGGCGGGATTTGATTTCCGCCAGAATGGCCGCCATCACCAGATATTCGGCGGCCAGTTCGAAGCGTAAATCCTGCATCACTTCAATGTAGGCGACGTATTGCCGGGTAATTTCGGCAACCGGAATGTCGAGGATATCGAGGTTCTGCCGCCGGATCAGATACAACAGCAGATCGAGTGGACCCTCGAATGCATCGAGAATGATTTCCAACGCATCGGGCGGGATGTACAGATCTTGCGGAATCTGCAGCATCGGTTGCCCGCGCACCATGGCCAGCGGCATCTCCTGCTGCTGTGGTGGTGTGGTGCCGTTAGTCAGGCCGGGCAGCGGCTCGGCCGTGATCGCCGGTTGCATGCGGGTGGTTGTGCTCAAGCGTAATGGCCCCCTCCGGGCCGGGTGTATCGCAACGCGAATCAGGTTCACGGCCCAGCGCCAACGCGCGACAGGGCCTAATCGAGTGCGAGCGGACGATAGCCGACCCGCACAATGCTTGGTTCCGCCTCAGTGCAATCGATCACGCTGGTCGGGCCAGGTTCGCAGTCACCGCAGTCGAGTAAAAAACCGACACCCCATGGCAGGCGGTCGGCGAACGTCTCGGCTTCATGGCTGCTCAGGTCATCGTGACCGGGCAGCGACAGCGTAGTCGTCAGCAAAGGCTCCCCGACCGCTTCCAACAGCGCTTTGGTCACCGGGTGGTCGGGGATGCGCACCCCCACGGCACGGCGCTTGGCCTGCTTGAAGCGTCTGGGCAATTCGGCAGCGGCCGGCAGGATGAAGGTGTACGGCCCTGGGCAGAGCCGGCGCAGCACCCGAAAGGTCTGATCGTCGAGTCGCCCCAGCCGGCTGGCTGCGGTCAATGATGTGCAGAATACGGTGAAAGGGTGCTTCGTGTCCAGCGCACGCAGGCGCACCGCGTTTTCTTCTGCCTGCCGCGCATCCATGCGCCAAACCAGCGCATAGCCGGCATCGCTCGGACAAAGGCCCAGATTGCCGGCGTGCAGCAAGGCGGCCGCGCGCTCGATCTGACGCGGCTGCGGGTTGACGGGATGGACGTGGATGCGTTCGGACATCGCGCTATGATGCCGGTCTTTGTCGGCAAAGGCATCTCTTGCATGTGGTACATGATCCATGGTCACGATAATCCGGGCTCCCTGTCGGCGCGGCAGCGCGTGCGGCAACTGCATTTGGCGCGCCTTGAGGCCCTGTCTGAACAGGGCCGCCTGTTGCTGGCCGGGCCATTGCCGGCGATCGATGCGCCCGACCCCGGGCCGGCCGGCTTTACCGGTAGTTTGATCGTTGCCGAGTTCGACTCGCTGGAAGCGGCGCGCGCCTGGGCCGATGCCGATCCCTACGTCGCCGCTGGCGTGTACGCGCAGGTCGAAGTGAATGCGTTTCGCAAGGTACTGCCGTGACCCGGGTCGAGCGCATTCGCAGCGCCTTGCAGGTGGCTTTGGCACCCACCGTACTGACCGTGGTCGATGACAGCGGCAAGCATGCCGGCCATGCCGGTGCCCGCGATGGGCGCGGTCATTTTACCGTGATGATCGTCAGCGACGGGTTTGCCGGGCTGGCGCCACTGGCCCGTCATCGCCGCGTTTATGCGGCCCTGGGCGAGCTGATGCAAACCGATATCCATGCGTTGAGTATCCGTGCACAGACCCCGCACGAAGCCGCCACCGGGTAATCGGTTCCCCGTTATACTCGGCATCTTGCATGCCGCTGCAAGTTACCTGAAATCCAATCCACAGCGCCTTGCCGTGCGCCCGCCCGATCGCAGGAACCATGCGCCTTTCCACTATCAAACTTTCCGGTTTCAAGTCGTTTGTCGATCCCACCGTGCTGCATCTGCCCGGCAACATGACCGGGGTGGTCGGGCCCAACGGCTGCGGCAAATCGAACATCATCGATGCGGTGCGCTGGGTGATGGGTGAAAGCTCGGCCAGCCGGCTGCGTGGCGACAATCTGACCGATGTGATATTCGCCGGTTCCTCGGCGCGCAAACCGGTCAGCCAGGCGTTGGTGGAGCTGGTGTTCGACAATGCCGATGGCCAGGTCGGCGGCGAGTATGCCGGCTATGGCGAGATTTCGGTCAAGCGCACGGTCAGCCGCGACGGCCAGTCCAGCTATTTTCTCAATGGCACCCGCTGCCGCCGCCGCGACATCACCGACTTGTTCCTCGGTACCGGCCTGGGCCCGCGCAGTTATTCGATCATCGAGCAGGGCATGATCTCGCAGGTGATCGATGCCAAGCCCGAGGAGTTGCGCGTCTACTTCGAAGAAGCCGCTGGCATTTCCAAGTACAAGGAGCGTCGCCGCGAAACCGAGACGCGCATCCGTCATACCCGGGAAAACCTCGAACGCCTCACTGATGTGCGCAACGAAGTCGACAAGCAGCTCGATCACCTCAAGCGGCAGGCACGGGCGGCCGAGCAATACCAGGCGCTGAAGGCCAGCCATCGCGAAAAGGACGCGCAACTCAAGGCATTGGAATATCGTCGCCTGCAAAGCGAGTTGTTGGCATTGCGCGAGCAGATTGGCAGCGAGGCGACCGCTCTGGAAGGATTGGTTGCCGACCAACGCCAGGCCGAAGCACAGATTGAACGGTGCCGCGAGCAAGACGGCGAGGCGCGCGAACGCCTCAACCAGGTGCAGGCAGAAGCGTATCGCGTCGGTGGCGATATCGCCCGTATCGAACAACAGATGCAGCATCAGCGTGAGCTTCGGCAACGCCTTGAGCAGGCGCTTGCCGAGGCCAATCAGGCACGCGCGCAGCTGCATGCGCATCTCGATGGCGATAGTCGGCAACGCACTGCGGTGCAGACGCAAATTGCGGCGCAGGCACCGCAATTGACTGAGCTGCAGGCGAGTGATGCACACCGTCAACAAACGCTGCGCGAGGTGGAAGCGGCGTTGGCGCAGTGGCAGCAGCAGTGGGATGCCTATGCCCGAGCCCAGTCCGAGGCGGCGCGCGCGGCCGAGGTGGAGCGCACACGCATTGAATACCTCGATCGGCAAATGCTGGATGCCGATCGCCGCCGTGAAATCCTGGCCGGTGAACGCAGTGGCCTGGATGTGGCGGCGCTGGCGCAAACGCTTGGCACAGTGACCGCAGAACTTGAGCGCCAGCGCGCCGATGTCGAAACCCTTGCCGCACAACTGGAACAGCGCAAGCAGGCACAGTCGGCGCTGCTCGAACGGCAGCGCAACGCGCAATCCGAACTGGCGGAATTGCGCAAACAGCAGCAAGCGGCGCGTGGCCGCCTGGCTTCGCTGGAAGCCTTGCAGCACGCGGCACTGGGGCAGGAACAAAGCGCCGCGCTGGCGTGGCTGCACGCACAGGGCCTGGCCGATGCGCAGCGGCTTGGCGCGTTGCTGAGCGTTGCGCCGGGATGGGAAACTGCAGTGGAGTCGGTGCTCGGCGTGCTGCTCGAAGCGGTGGTGGTCGAATCGTCCGAAGCGTGTGCCGAGGCCCTTGCCACACTCGATGCCGGGCGCGTGGCGCTGGTATCGCAAGCGACCGGCGAGCTGACCGTTGCGGCTGACTCGCTGGCGAGCAAGGTGCGTGGGCCTGATGCCATTCGCCGCCTGCTGGCCGGCATTTATCTGGCCGATGACCTGGCCACCGCGCGCGCGCGGGTGCCCTCGTTGGCCGTTGGCGAGGCGGTAATCACCCGTGCCGGTGAGTGGATGGCTGCTGGCTGGTTGCGGGCGGTGCGTTCCGGCGAAGCGCAGCAAGGCGCGCTGGCGCGCGAGCGCGAGATCCAGTCACTGCGCGTCGATCTGTCGCAATTCGGCGCGCGCGAAACCCAGCTTGGCGATGAATTGGCGCACTTGCGTCAGCAGTTGGCCGATGCCGAACAGCAACGCGAGGATGCCCAGCGCAGCGTCTACCTTGCGCATCGCTCGGTGTCGGAGTTGGCGGGGCAGATGCAGAGTCAGAGTGGCCGGCTGGAGTCGGCACAGCAGCGTATAGCGCACATCGATTCCGAGTTGACGCAGTTGGCCAACAGCGCGAGTGAAGCACAATTGCAGGCGAGTACCGCACGTGGCGCGCTTGAGCACGCGTTGGCGCGCATGGGCGAACTGGAAGGAGACCGCCAGCGCCTGGATGGCGAGCGCCGCGCGCTCAGCGAACAACGCGACGACGCACGCACTGCTGCCCGCGAAGCCAGCGAGGCGACACACGCACTGGCACTGAGCGTGCAGGCATTGCGTGCGCAGAACACTTCGCTGGAGCAATCGCTTGCGCGCATGCACCTTCAAGGTGAGCAGTTGCAGACGCGTTGCGATGGTCTGGCTGCACAACTGGCGCAGTGCGATGCGCCGATTCAGACGTTGGATGCGGAACGTCAGCACGGGCTTGAGCAACGCATCGCGGTGGACAAGCAGTTGGCACAAGCGCGCTCAGCGGTGGACGCTGTGGAAGGCGAGTTGCGTCGCCATGAACAGGTTCGCCAACAGCGCGATCAGCAGGCGCTGCTGCGCCGCGAAGCCATTGCCCGGCTACGCTTGAACGAGCAGTCGCTGGCGTTGCACGCGCAACAATTGGTCGATGCCGTGGCCAGTGTCGAGCAGGTGATGGACGAGGTGCTGGTGGCGCTGCCCACACAGGCGGATGTCGAATCCTGGACCAAGGCGTTGGGCGACCTCGAGGGCAAGATCCATCGTCTTGAACCGGTCAATCTCGCCGCGATCCAGGAGTTCAACGAACAGTCGCAGCGCAAGGCCTACCTCGACGCACAACAAGCGGACCTGACCTCGGCGCTGGAAACCCTGGAGTCGGCGATCCGCAAGATCGACCGGGAAACCCGTGGCCGATTCAAGGACACCTTCGATCGGGTCAATGCTGGCGTGCAGGAGATTTACCCGCGCTTGTTCGGCGGTGGCCATGCCTACCTGGAACTTACCGGCGATGATCTGCTCGATGCCGGCGTTGCGATCATGGCGCGGCCACCGGGCAAGCGTGTCAGCAGCATCTCGTTGCTTTCCGGCGGCGAGAAGGCGCTTACCGCGGTTGCCCTGGTGTTCGCGATTTTCCGCCTCAACCCGGCGCCGTTCTGCCTGCTCGATGAGGTCGATGCGCCACTGGATGAAGCCAACGTCGGCCGCTTTTGTGCGCTGGTCAAGGAAATGTCCGAGCAGGTGCAATTCCTGTTCGTCACCCACAACAAGGCCACCATGGAATCGGCGCAACAACTGTCCGGCGTGACCATGCGCGAGCCGGGTGTTTCGCGTCTGGTCTCGGTCGATCTGGCCGAGGCCGCGCGCCTCGCTGGCGCGGCCTGAGGAGCTGCCATGTCTGATGCCAACCTGCTGCGCCTGATCCTGCTCGTCGCCGGGCTTATTGTGCTGGCGGTGATTTATTTCACCGGCCGTGGCCGCAGTGAGGACGACGCTGCCCGGCGTCGCGAACGCAATGGCACTCGCCGCGACCCGGTGTTGTCCGACGCACCATTGCCCGATGCCGAGCCTGGCCATGCGGCGGCGCCGGTCGCCGCAGCTGCTGCCGAGTACGGCGCCGCGTCCGCGTCCGCGTATGGCAAGCGTGTCGATGCCCGTTTTGATCGCATCGTCACGGTTTACGTGGCGGCGCGCGAAGGCGAAACCCTGGCCGGTAGCGATGTGGTGGTGGCGGCAGAGAAGGTGGGCCTGGTATTCGGGCACAGGGATATTTTTCATCGCATGGTCGATGGCAAGCCCGAACTGGCACCGGTGTTCAGTGTTGCCAACATGCTTGCGCCAGGGCATTTCGAGATGGCCTCCATCACGCAATTGCAAACGCCAGGGGTCAGTTTTTTCATGACCTTGCCCGGCCCGTTGTCGGCACTGGATGCGTGGGACATGATGTTGCCGACCGCGCAGCGGATGGCGGAGTTGCTGGGTGCCATGGTGCTCGATGCCGATCGCAACGCGCTGGGGCGGCAGGGCATCGGCCATATCCGCGAGGACCTGCGCAGTTACGACCGCAAGGCCGAGCAGGCGCAAGGCTTTCGCTAATGCCGTCGCAACCCGCTCACCCACCGTCATCTGCGGCCACCCCGGAGCAGCGTGCGGCCGAGCTGCGGCATCGCATCGATGATGCCAATTACCGCTATCACGTGCTCGATGCACCGAGCATCCCCGATGTTGAGTTTGATCGCCTGCTGCGCGAGTTGCAGGTGTTGGAAGCGCAGCATCCCGAGCTGATCACAGCCGACTCACCCACCCAGCGGGTGGGCGACCGACCGGCGGCGGAGTTTGCCGAGGTGGTGCACGAGTTGCCGATGCTGTCGCTCGGCAATGCGTTCAGCGATGACGAGGTACACGCCTTCGTGCGCCGTATCGTCGAGCAGACCGGCGATGGCGAACCGTTGTTTTCGGTCGAGCCAAAGCTCGATGGTCTGGCGATCAGTCTGCGCTACGAGCACGGTGCATTGGTGCGGGCGGCGACGCGCGGCGATGGCGCCAGCGGCGAAGACGTCACCGCCAATGTTCGCACCATCCGCGCGATACCGCTGCGTTTGCGCGGCGTTGCACCAACGCTGCTGGAAGTGCGCGGCGAGGTGTACATGCCGCGCGCCGGCTTTGCAAACTTCAACGAGCGGGCGCTCGCGCATGGTGAGAAGCCATTGGCCAACCCACGCAATGGTGCCGCGGGCTCGCTGCGGCAACTCGATCCGGCGATTACCGCGCAGCGGCCGCTGGCGTTTTTTGCCTATGCGCTGGGCGTGCATGAAGGTTTTGATTTGCCCGCGCGCCACTCGCAGACGCTGCAACGGCTGCGTGGGCTCGGATTTCCGGTGCCGCCCGAGGGCGATACCGCGCGTGGTAGCGCAGGGTTGCTGCGCTACTACAAAAAAATCGGTGCGCTGCGCGAGCGTCTGCCTTACGACATCGATGGTGTGGTCTACAAGCTCGATAACTACGCGCAGCAGCGCAGCATGGGTTTTGTCGCACGCGCACCGCGCTGGGCCATCGCCCACAAGTTTCCGGCGCTGGAAGAACTCACCACCGTGCAAGCCATCGATGTGCAAGTGGGCCGTACCGGCGTGCTGACACCGGTGGCGAGGCTGGCGCCGGTGCGGGTAGCGGGAGTCACGGTCACCAATGCCACCTTGCACAATGCCGACCAGATCGCGCGCCTGGAGGTGCGGGTAGGCGATACCGTCATCGTGCGTCGTGCCGGCGATGTGATCCCGGAAGTGGTGTCGGTGTTGCGCGAACGGCGCCCGAACAATGCCGATGGCGATCCGGTTCATGGCGCATTCCAGATGCCAACGCAATGCCCGGCCTGTGGTTCGGCGGTACTGCGCCGCGCTGATGAAGCGGCAAGCCGCTGCAGCGGCGGCCTGTTTTGTCCGGCGCAACGCAAGCAGGCCATCATGCACTTTGCCTCGCGTCGCGCGATGGATATCGATGGCCTCGGCGAGCGCATCATCGAGGACTTGGTCGATCTGGAACTGGTTCATTCGGTCGCCGATTTGTACCGCCTCACGCTTGACGATCTGCTGCGCATGAAGCAGGCTGTCGATGCCCGCGACGGCACCACACCGCAGAAGAGCAAAGCGGGGAAAGTCGCCAGCAAATGGGCGCAAAACCTGCTCGATGCGATCGACCACAGCCGTCACGCAACGCTCGAGCGCTTGCTTTTTGCGCTGGGCATCTTGCAGATCGGCGAGGAATCCGCGAAGGCATTGGCGCGCGGCTTTGGCAGTCTGGACAGCATCCGCCACGCCGACGCATTGCTGTTGCTGGCAGTGCCCGATATCGGCCCGAAAGTGGCGCTGTCGATTGCCGCGTTTTTCGCCGAGCCGCACAATCAAGGTGTCATCGATGCGCTGTTGGCGGCTGGCGTGAAACCGCAGGCGAGCGGGCATTTGTCGGCTGCATTGGCCGCCAACCTTGACTTCGCGCAGCTGTTGCGCGCGGCCAAGATGCTGGGTGCGCCACTCGCCGGCTTGGGCGATACCTCAATCGAGCGACTGGCGGAGCGTGCAACTACCCTCGATGAACTTGGCGCCGCGGGCGAGGGCGCGCTGCTGCCGTGGCTGGGTGCCGTTGCGGCGCAGGCTCTGACCGCGTTGCGCGGCGACAGCCAGTGGTGGCCGCGATTGCAGCGTGTGGCGGCGCAGATGCAAACGCTGCGCGCCAGCGTGCCGACACAACCGGTCGTGGTGGCGGCGCCGCTGGCTGGGAAGACCATCGTATTGACCGGCACATTGACCAGCATGACCCGCGATCAGGCCGGCGCGCGGCTGGAAGCGTTGGGCGCGAAGATTTCCGGTAGCGTGTCGAAGAACACCGATATCGTGGTCGCCGGTGAATCGGCGGGCAGCAAACTCGCCAAGGCGCGCGAGCTCGGCATCGTGGTCTGGGACGAAGCACGCTTGTTGGCACAATTGGGAGACAGCGATGACTGACTGGCAACCCAGCGCGAGCCTGGCCGCACTCAAGCAGCGTGCCGGTTTGTACGCGATGATTCGACGCTTTTTTTCTGAGCGCGCGGTGATCGAGGTGGAGACGCCGGTGCTTTCACGCGCTGGCAATCCCGATCCGAACATACAAAGCCTTACCCTGACGGTAAACCTGCCGCAGATGCCGTCCGGCCGGCGCTGGCTGCGTACCTCGCCGGAGTTCGCACTGAAGCGACTGGTTGCTGCCGGCTTGGGCGATTGTTTCGAAATGGGGCGGGTGTTTCGCGATGGCGAGGCCGGGCGCCGCCACAATCCCGAGTTCACCCTGCTGGAGTGGTATCGGGTCGGCTGGGACCATCGCCGGCTGATGGAAGAAACCGCGGACTTGGTGCAGGCGGCGATGGCGCTGTCGGGCCGGCGCACCTCGGTGCGCGAAATCAGTTTCCGCGATCTGTATCGCAGCACCCTCGGCATTGATCCGTTTACCGACTCCGATCATGCGCTGCGCGCACCGCTGGCGGTTTACGCCATCGACGCAACGGGGCTCGGCCGTGATGATTGGCTCGATCTGCTGATGACACATCTGATCCAGCCGGCCTTGCCGAGCAACCGCGTGTTGCTGGTTTACGACTACCCGCCGAGCCAGTGCGCGTTGGCGCGGATTCGTCCGGATAGCCCGCCGGTTGCCGAGCGCTTCGAGTTGTATCTCGGGCCACTGGAGATCGCCAACGGGTATCACGAGCTGATCAACCCGGCCGAACAGCGCGAGCGGTTCACGGCCAATGCCGACGTCCGCCAACGCCGGGGCGAGCGCCCGATCCCCATCGATCAGGCGTTCATTGCCGCGCTCGATGCCGGCCTGCCGGCGTGCGCCGGCGTTGCAGTGGGCGTTGATCGTCTGTTGATGGCGATGCTGGGCACCGACAACATTCACGATGTGATGGCATTTGCGGCCGAGCGGGCGTGAGTTTGCAAACGATGTTGGTATCGCGGCAGCGCGGCAATCAGGCAAACCAAACAGCCGTCCGCAAAGGGCGCAGCGTTGTTGTTTGCGGCGCTTGTGGTTCCGCGTGAATCAAGAATGGCTTTGGCTTTCCTTTGGGAACCTTTGAACACGCCACATCCAGCGTCATTGCGAGCCGCCCGTTCCGGTGGTTGGAACTGCACACGAACCATGAATCCGACCGGCGTAGCGTAAAGCTTTTGATCCGCAAAAGACGCAAAACGCAAAGGTGAACGCCAAGAACATTCAGCTGTGGATGTCGGTTCCACCGCTACGCGGTGCCCCGGGTTTCGGCCCGTTGGGCCTCAACCCGGGCTACCACGGCACATTGCGACATGTCGGTGGGATGAAACAGAAAAGCGGAGCTATAGCGCACGGATGCGCGGGCCAAGTGCGACAACGCGCCGTAAAGCACGCCGCGCATCGCAGCCGAATGCGGGAGCAAGGCACCACTGTTTGACCGAGCGAGCCGCGTAGCGGCGAAGTGAAGGCGTAGCGAGCAAAGCGAGCGGGGTCGCGCAGCGACCGAAGGCAGGGATGCCCGAGTTGGTGCCGGCCCGCATTCGGCGAGAAGCGCAGGGAATCGGTGCGGCAGGAGCCGCACCGACGTGCGACCCGGCGCAAGGCGTTTTCGGCCCTCTCCGCCCTGAAAAGGGCCTCGCCGGCCGCAGGCCGGTGAAAGCTGCCGCTTCGATCCAACGCACACGCCTCGGCACAACACGGCCCGATCGAGAGGTTCATGGAGAGCGCAGCGAAGCGATCCAGTGTTTTGATTCATATGCAAACATTGGATTGCCGCGTCGCTTCGCTCCTCGCAATGACAGCTAGTCCAGAGCACCCCGGCGCGTTTTTTGCGTACTTTGCGGACCGAATGCTTGTGCTGACCTGCCGTGTTACTCCGGCATGAACCAGTTTTTGGTCATGCGCATCGGCGGGATCGCCAACGACAGCGCCTCGGCGCTCCATTCGCGCAGCTTGTTCGGAGCCAGGCGCATGGCTTCGGTGAGTGGCGCCGGCAACCAGTCGGCGCCAACCCGGCGCAGTTTGCAGACGTTGTCGGCGTAACGGCCAGCGGCCCAGGTACCCGAGACCGCACGCGCGGTGGCGGTAACCAGCGGTTCGATCGGGGTGAACCGCAGCAAAGGCCCGGCCACGGTTTTTGGCAGCCAGGCGCCGATCATCGCCTGCACACCGGCGCGGGTGGCCAGTGGTGTCATCACGCCATGTGATTGGGCAACCGCCAACACGCCATCGAGTTCCCAGCGTGCCGGCTTCAAGCCGTGCAGGGCATAGATGTCGCGCACCAGCTTGGCCTGCACCTTGTCTTCCTTCAGCATTGCCGAACGTCGGCGCAAGGCGCCTGGCAGCAACGGCTTGAGCAACGGCAGCGTATCGAGCACGTAATGCAGGGCGGCGCCCGCGCCAGCCTGGACGGCGGCGGAATGAATCAGGCGATCGGCACTGAGGTCGGCTTGCAGTGCCTGTTCGACCGGTGCCGCTGCTGGCGAAGGCGCTGGTTTGCGGCGCCGTGGCGTGGCCGTGCGCTTGGGCTTGGCGGCAGTGGCCTTGGTGGGACGACGGCGTGGCGGGCTCATTGGCCAAGCTTAGCGCGTGCAGCGGTTAATATGTGCGGGTTTGCGAGAGAACCGCCATGGATTTTGATCGTTACGACCGGGTTCGCCCGATCCGCTGGGATGGCCAGCACTTGCACCTGCTCGACCAACGGGCATTGCCGTTTACCGAGTGCGAAGTGATTTGCGCCGACGCCGACGCGGTTGCGGCGGCCATCCATGCGCTGGTGGTGCGTGGTGCGCCGGCGATCGGCATTGCTGCCGCGTGGGCGGTGGTGATGGCGGGGCGCAGCGTGCAGGCAGGAGACGGCGCAGCGGCGCTGGCGGCAATCGACCCGGTTCTGCAACGCCTTGCGCAGGCGCGGCCAACGGCAGTGAACCTGCGCTGGGCGTTGGCACGCATGCGCGCAGTGCTGGCGCGTGCGGGTGGCGATTGGCAGCAATGCCTGGCCGCCGAAGCCGCTGCGATTGCGAGCGAAGACCTGGCCGCCAACCGCCACATGGGCGCGTTGGGTGCCGCCTTGATCGCGCCGGGGAGTGGTGTCTATACCCATTGCAACACGGGCTCGCTCGCCACCGCTGGCTTTGGCACCGCGCTGGGCGTGATCCGTGCCGGCGTTGCCGGGGCTCGTATCGCACGGGTGTTTGCCGGCGAGACCCGGCCGTGGTTGCAAGGAGCGCGGTTGACCGTGTGGGAGCTGCAACGCGATGGCATCGATGCCACCCTGGTGGCCGATTCGGCCGCCGCATACGTGATGCGAAGCGGGCAGGTGCAGTGGCTGATCGTCGGCGCCGATCGCATCTGCGCCAATGGCGATGTCGCCAACAAGATCGGCACCTACGCGCTGGCGATTGCCGCGCGTTATCACGGCGTGCGGACCATGGTGGTGGCGCCGTCATCGACGGTGGACATGGCGACTGCCGATGGCTCTGGCATCGAAATCGAACTGCGCGATCCGGCCGAATTGCTGTCGTTTGCCGGTCAGCGCACGGTGGCTGCGGGCGTGAAGGCCTGGAACCCGGTGTTCGATGTCACCCCCGCTGCGCTGATCGATGTGCTGGTTACCGAGCGCGGCGTGATCGCGCACCCGGATGTTGCATCGATGGCGCAGGCGTTCGCCTGCAACAGCATCGGCTGAGGCGCGCCAACGGTCATCGCGACCATCGCCTCGGCCGAGCGCGAGAGTTGCTCGCAGCCATGACCGTTTCCCTCACCCCGGCCCTCTCCCAGAGAGAAAGGGTGGGCGGCGTGGTCGCTGCGCGACGTTCGCTCTAACGCCTTGTTTCGGCGCTTGAAACGCACCCTGTTTCAGGGTTCGCCGTGCTACAATTGCCAGCTTATTTGGTGTGCCCGACGTGGCCAGCCCGGCCTCCCGCAGCGTGCACGCAAGTAACTGATAATTATCGGAAAAAATGAATGTCTGAGCTCGCCAAGGAAGTCATCCCGGTCAATCTCGAAGACGAGATGCGCAAGAGCTATCTCGATTACGCGATGAGTGTGATCGTGGGGCGTGCGCTACCCGATGTGCGTGATGGCCTCAAGCCCGTTCACCGCCGCGTGTTGTACGCCATGAGCGAGCTCGGTGCGCACAGCAACAAACCCTATTACAAGTCGGCGCGCATCGTCGGTGATGTGATCGGCAAGTTCCATCCGCACGGCGATACTGCGGTATACGACACCCTGGTGCGCATGGCACAGCCGTTCTCGCTGCGATACCTGCTGGTCGATGGGCAGGGCAACTTCGGTTCGATCGACGGCGACTCGCCCGCTGCAATGCGTTACACCGAGGCGCGCATGTCGCGTCTTGCACACGAGTTGATGGCCGACATCGACAAGGAAACCGTCGATTTTCAGCCCAACTATGATGAAAAGGAGCTTGAACCCACGGTGCTGCCGACGCGGGTGCCGAACCTGCTGGTCAATGGCTCGGCGGGCATTGCGGTGGGCATGGCCACCAACATTCCGCCGCACAACCTAAGCGAGGTGATCGACGCCACCATTGCGCTGATCGCTGACCCGGAAATCAGCATCGATGATTTGATGCAACACATTCCGGGCCCGGATTTCCCGACCGCCGGCATCATCAACGGTTCCGCCGGCATCCATCTGGGCTATCACACCGGCCGTGGCCGGGTGCGCATGCGCGCGCGCGCGCAGATCGAAGTGGACGACCACAGTGGCCGCGAGTCGATCATCGTCTCCGAGTTGCCGTACATGGTGAACAAGGCGCGGTTGATCGAAAAGATCGCCGAGCTTGTGAAGGAAAAGCGGCTGGAAGGTATCTCGGAGTTGCGCGACGAGTCCGACAAGGACGGCATGCGCATCTACATCGAGATCAAGCGCGGCGAGTCGGCCGATGTGGTGCTCAACAACCTGTACGCGCAAACCCAGATGGAAAGCGCGTTTGGCATCAACATGGTGGCGCTGGTCGATGGCCGGCCGCAACTGCTCAACCTCAAGCAGATGCTTGAAGCGTTCGTGCGTCACCGCCGCGAAGTGGTCACCCGGCGCACCATCTTCGAACTGCGCAAGGCGCGTGCCCGCGCCCATATCCTCGAAGGCCTCACGGTTGCGCTGGCCAATATCGACGAGATGATCACTCTGATCAAGACCTCCTCGAACCCGAACGAAGCGCGTGAGCGCATGTTGGCGCGGCGTTGGCAGCCGGGCATGGTCAGTGCCTTGTTGTCGGCCGCGGGTGCCGATGCCTCGCGCCCGGAGGAACTGGCACCCGGCCTTGGCCTGCTCGATGACGGCTACCAGTTGTCGGAAGTGCAGGCGAAGGAAATCCTGGAAATGCGCCTGCACCGCCTTACCGGCCTGGAGCAGGAAAAACTTACCGACGAATACCGCCAGTTGCTGGATACCATTCGCGGCCTGATCGAGATTCTGGAAAGCCCCGAGCGCCTGCTGGATGTGATCCGCAGCGAGCTGAACAACCTCAAGGAAGAGTTTGGCGATGCACGCCGTACCGAGATTCGCCCCAGCGAGGAAGACCTCGACATCCTCGATTTGATTGCGCCAGAGGATGTGGTGGTGACGTTGTCGCACGCCGGTTATGCCAAACGCCAGCCGGCCAGTGCCTACCGCGCGCAGCGCCGTGGCGGCCGTGGCCGTGCCGCCACCTCGGTGAAGGACGAGGATTTCGTCGACAAACTGTGGCTGGTCAATACCCACGACACCCTGCTCACCTTCACCAGTGCCGGCCGCGTGTTCTGGCTCAAGGTCTACCAGATTCCCGATGCCGGCCCGAACGCGCGCGGTCGCCCGATCATCAACTGGATACCGTTGCAGGACGGCGAAAAAGTGCAGGCGGTATTGCCGGTGCGCGAGTTCCCGGATGACCGCTTCGTGTTCTTCAGCACCCGCAATGGCACAGTCAAGAAAACCCCGCTGTCGGATTATTCGCGGCCACGCGCTTCGGGCATCTGGGCGATCGTGCTCGATGACGGCGATGGCCTGGTCGATGTGCAGCTTACCGATGGCGCGCGCGATGTGATGTTGTTCGCATCCAATGGCAAGGGCGTGCGGTTTGCCGAAGACGAAGTGCGTGCCACCGGGCGCGTGTCGCGTGGTGTGCGCGGCATTCGTCTGGCCAAGGGCGAGCAGGTGGTCAGCCAGATCGTGATCGAAAACGATGGCGATATCCTGACCGCTACCGAGCGTGGTTTCGGCAAGCGCACCGCGGTAACCGAATACCCACGCAAGGGCCGTGGCACCCAGGGCGTGATCGCGATCCAGACCAGTGCCCGCAACGGCAAGCTGGTGGGTGCCATTCAGCTTGATGACGCGCAGGAGATCTTGCTGATTTCCGATCGCGGCACGTTGGTGCGCACCCGCGCTTCGGAAGTCTCGCAGGTCGGTCGCAACACCCAGGGTGTTACCCTGATCCGCCTTGGCGAAGGCGAATTGCTGAGCGCGATCGAGCGCCTGGACCCGCTCGATGACGGCGAAGACGGTGATGGCAGCGAGGTGGTGGCTGCAACCGTGGCGCACGTGCCGGTAGCGGATGCGTCAACGCAGGACGGACCGTTGGAATCATGATCGGGCGGTATCGGTGAGCGGTTGAGTTCTGAGAAAAGGGCACCCCGAGTGTCGGATCGTAAAGACAACAAATCGCGCGACCCGATTCGGGTACGCCCAGCCAAAGCGGCCGATGCCGCTGCGATGGCGGCAGTGGCAGGTGCCGCCTACGCCGCGTGGCCGGCGGCGAATATCGCCAACGAGCGCAACTTCGCGCTGCAGATTGCGGCATTCCCCAGCGGTCAGTTCGTTGCGGTTTTCGGCAAAACCGTGATCGGTTATGCCACCAGCCTGATTGCGCAGATCGATCACGACAGCCCGTGGCATAGCCATGCCGAGATGACCGGCTTTGGCACCTTCAGCACGCACGACCCGGCGGGCAATTCGCTTTACGGCGCCGATCTCGCGGTACACCCGGACTGGCAAGGCAAGGGGGTGTCGCAACTGTTGTATCAGGCGCGACGGACCTTGATGAAGCGGCACAACCTCGACCAGATGGTGGCCGGCGGCCGCATTCCGGGTTTTGCCACTTACCGAGGACAACTCACCGCCCAGGAGTACGTCGCCAAGGTGGCAGCCGGCGAACTCCGGGATCCGGCGCTCAATGCCCACCTGCGCGCCGGTTATGCCGTGCACGGAGTCCATTACGGCTACCTGGAGGATCAGGAGAGCCTGGGTTATGCCACCCACCTGGTCATGGCAAATCCGGATTCGCAGCCTCGCAAACGCTTGATTGCGGGCGCGCCGGTGCGCCGTACTGCCCGCCATGTGCGCGTCTGCGCCACCCAGTACGACCAGCGCCGTATCGCCAGTTTCGAGGATTTTGCCGAACAGATCGACTACGTCGCCAACACCGCCGCCAGCTACGACAGCCATTTGTTGTTGTTTCCCGAGTACGTCACCGCGCAACTGTTCTCGAGCTTCGAGCGCGGTATCGAGTTGATCGATGCGGTGGCGCAACTGGCGGCGCTGGAGTCACGTCTGGATGCCTTGTTTCGCGATGTCGCCATGCGTTACAAACTGTTTTTGGCCGCCGGCACCACGCCGGTGCGCAGTGCGCAGGGCATGCGCAACAGTGGGCATCTGTACACCCCCAGCGGTGGTGTCTACACCCAGGAGAAGTTGCACGTCACTCCCGCTGAACGCGAGTTCTGGGGCATTGTGCCGGGCGATGGCATTCGCGTGTTCGAGACGCCGATCGGGCGCATTGCCATCGTGATCTGTTACGACATCGAGTTTCCCGAACTCACCCGCATGCTGGTCGAACACGGTGTCGATATCCTGCTGTGTCCATTTGCCACCGATGAGCGCAAAAGCTATTTGCGGGTGCGTTATTGCGCGCAGGCACGGGCGGTGGAGAACATGGTGTATGTGGTGTTGTCGGGCAACGTCGGCGGTCTGTCGCGCAGCCCCTCGATGTTCATCAACTTCGGGCAGGCGGCGATCTTCACGCCCAGCGACTTCGCATTCCCGATGAATGGCATTGCCGCCGAGGGCGTGGTCAATACCCAGACCGTGGTGATCGCCGACCTCGACCTGGGTGCCCTCGACATCCAGCGCCAATGTGCTTCGGTGCGGCCGTTGCTCGACCGTCGCCACGACCTTTACGAGTTGCGTGCCAAGGTGCCGGTGGAGCACGTCACCGTGGTTTGAGCACCGGCGCATCGGGCAGCATTGGCAATCTCGGCCAGACGATGCGCCAAATCCGCACGCAGCGGCGATCGCGCAAGGCAGCGCGCACACCTCGCCGCACCACAGGCTGCCAGCCGGCCACAACACGGCCGCAACGCCCGCTGCAAGCGATGGCGTCAGGCGGTTCGTCAGTGGTGCACGCGCGCCAGCGCCAGCGTGCCGGCGAACATGAAGGCGGCAGCGAGCGCGAATGCCAGGATCGGCGAAACCAGCGTCCACACCACGCCGAGCGTGGCGCTGGACAGGAACTTGGCAGCACCGTTGACCGCGCCGAGCGCACCGATGCCCAGGGTCAGCGTGTCGCCTGGCACCAGCGCGGCAGTCACGGTGGATTCCAGCGCTTCCTGTACCGCCATGTACAGGCCGGCGGCTGCGAAGATCAGCGCCAGCAGCACGATGCTGTCAACTTCGAACCAAAACGCCAACGCGGTCAAGCCGGCGGTACTCGCGCCGAGTACGTAGCCGGCCAGCAACACCGGCAGGTGGCCGATACGGTCGGCCAGCCAGCCCAGTGGCCACGAGGCCGCGACCTGCACCAGATTGCGCAACACGTACAGCAGGCCCGCCACCTGTGCCGCCTGTACCACGCCCAGCGATGCGCTGAGCAAAGTGGTGGCCGCGAGAATCAGCAAGGCATGCGAAAAATCGCCGATGCCAAACACTGCGACCGCCGCAAGATAGCGCTTGAACTGCGCCGGCATGCCGCGCAGCGTGCCGAAAAATCGCAGCGCACGATTTGGCGTGTGCTGCGGATCGCGCACCAGCACGAGAAACGCGACCACCGCCAGCACCCCCGGGATCAGCGATAACCACAGCACCAGGCGGAATGGCTCGGCACCATCGGACCCGTGCCAACCCTGCGCCAACTCCAGCAGGGCGACGGCGAACAAAGGGCCGAGTACCGCACCCACGGTATCTGCCGCACGATGAAAACCAAACGCACGTCCACGCGTTTGCGGACTGACCGCCTGGATCACGATCGCATCGCGCAACGGGCCGCGCAGGCCCTTGCCGAACCACGACACCACGCGCCCGAACAGGATCAACGGCCAACCCAGTGCCAGAGCGATCAGCGCCTGCCCGAGCGGCGTCAAGCCATAGCCCACCAGCACCAGCAGCTTGCGGTGGCCGAGTTTGTCGGCGATGTAGCCCGACAGCATCTTGGTGAAACTGGCGACTGCATCGGCGATGCCCTCGATCAGGCCGAGCGCCGCCGCCGGAATGCCGAGCACGGCCAGAAACCCGGGCAGGATCACGGTGGTGGTTTCGTAGCAGAAATCACCGAGCGCACTGGTGACGCCGGCCCCCACCACGGTGCGGTTGAACCAGCCGGGTGACTGGTCCGACGGATCGGTGCCTGGGTGTGGTTTGGATGGTGTGCCCAACATCGTAGCGATTGTGCCTGATTGGGCGGAAGATTTTTCGCCCACGGGCGCAGAAAACAGGTTCGGCGGCCGGCTCATGGTCGGCGGCGGGGGTGTGGAGCCGTTGCCGACAGCAAGCCGGTGAGTGCCGAGCAGAAGGCTGCATCAAACACGCTACGTTTCCTGCGCATTGGATGATCCTCTTCCGGTGGATGCCCACCTTACTTGCACACGAGTAAAAAAAGGCGTTGCTTCACAGTCACCGAAAACTTCTCTTTGAGCCTCGTCGTCGGGGACTTAAACGTGTGCGCCTGACCCGAAACCGGCGTGGCATTGAGGAAAAGTTTGTCATGACAATCAAAGAACTCGCGTACTCCGCGCAGCAACACGTACAGGCCAGCACCGGAGCCTCTTTCAAGAGAGCCCACATCTACGAGCTGCTGGCTGCTTCCTTTGGCTTCAACTCCCACGCCGCGTTTGGTGTGAATTCCGTACTGACGGAACTACGCCCGAACGATAGGCAGGTAGTTCCGCAAGGCACGCTCATCAACCGACGTTGCATCGAGCTTGGATATCGGCCAGAAACCGCGACGCTCGCGACGTCGGCTCTGGAATCCTTCCTGACAGAGCGGCAAATCGGCGCCGCCAGCATCTCGACATTGATCAGTCGCCTGCGAGGCGAATCGCCCAACCAGGACGACGAGCCCGAATACGACGAGGATGAGCTATTCGACCCTGCCGACGAGGCGTTCGGACCGATCCTTTTGGACGGATTGGATGCTGCAACCAGCAAGGGCAATGCTCTGGCTCACTACGCACTGGCACTGATATACGCTCCTGACGATGAACATGACCCGGACGCTGGAAGTTCCTATTGGTACGAACAGGGGCAGCAGGGACGCGTCCTGACGGGGGTGGAAAAGGAGTGGGCCGAAGCGCATGCGTCTCGTCTGGCCCACGCTGAAAAGTACGCTCACCATTTGAAGGAGGCTGGTCGGCTGGGCCATCAAGATGCACTTCTCGATCTGGCGGAGCGATTTGACGATCCGTCCTTCTTCGAGCAACCAGGTCACGATGTTGATGCTGATCCAGCAGCAGTTGCCGCTATTGCAGAACGCATGGGTCGTCCTGCTGATGCCAGGCATTGGCTGACCCGTGCTGCCGAGAGTGGAGACACGGATGCCATGCTCCAACTCATTGAGGAACACGATCAAGGTGACCTACAGCGATGCTGGACGTGGGCGTATCTCTCGCAGTTGGTCGGAACGGATCTGACCCGGGGCGCGCACTACGCCATCAACGAGGACGGTTCGGACTACGACGATGACGTCGGTGGTCCAGCCTACGTCGCAGGTCGTGACGGGGTAAATATTGAACCGCTTGCTCCGGCGCAAGACGCCGCTGCCAGGCTCGCTGCGCAGAAACTGTTTGAACAGATCGAACAGAACGCACGGTAAGACTGCTGGCTTTGCGCTAGGGACGTTTGCCCCCTCTGGTAGCCAATGCTGCAATCCAACCGCTTGATTCGTCCGCGCGTATCTCTTTGATCTGTATGGGCGTGACCGGTGCCCTTTGCGG